>JRYG01002176.1_pt1 | contig 98747 bp, 94 predicted proteins | sample 235341 | NCBI WGS metagenome assembly JRYG01 (sample SAMN03074218, study PRJNA261478) | activated sludge metagenome | biome: Wastewater Treatment Plant; feature: Wastewater; material: Activated sludge; isolation source: activated biomass of a wastewater treatment plant treating hydrocarbon... ...
TCGCGGGCATGGCCCGCTCCTACAGAGGGCAACCTCTCGATGTAGGAGCGCCCCGTGGGCGCGAGCGGGGGTCGCGGGCGGTGGGGGTCGCGGGCGTGGCCCGCTCCTACAGAGGGCGACCTCTCGATGTAGGAGCGCCCCGTGGGCGCGAGCGGTCGCTGTCGCGGGGATGGCCCGCTCCTACGGGGGGTGGGCTCGATGATGCGCGGGTGTTGGCTCATGGTTGGCGCCTTTTGGTCTTGATGTCGGCGATGAAGCCGATGGGGCGCATCGAGCATGACCCGCCGGCCGCGAATCAGCAGAATCCTGGTCGTTACGGCGTCGGCGGTGAGCGCTGGGATTTCTGAAGCCATAGGCGCGTGCGTTTGCGGGTCGGTCCGTGGGCGATGGGTAGGTCTGATCGGGTTCCGCTCTTAACATCCGGGCCAGGGCGCAAGGCCACGCACCGGGTTTATTGTGCCCTGGGGAGTGCCAGGGATGTCACGCTCGAAGCGTGAAATTTATTGCATTTTACATATTTCCCCAACTGGCCGCTTGGCCTAGTACTCTTGGCGCATAAGCGGAATGCGAGGCGGGGCGCGGGGGTTGGGCGGAATGGAGGGGTCATTGGGTTTTGTGGCAGGTGGGCGGTGCGCAAGCGCACCCTACCTTAGCATTGCATCCCAGCTCCGCTGGTACGCCCTACCCTTGCATGGCATCCCAGGGTTGCCGGCAATGATGGCGCCTGTGCTATCATCGATCATGGTTGTAATCGTCGTCGACACCAACATCCTCGTTTCTGCATTGCTGAGCGGAGGCGGAGCGTCGCGGCAGGTGCTGCGCGGCTGCCTTCGGCGGCACTATCAGCCGCTCGTTGGGGCAGCGCTTTTCTCAGAGTACGAAGACGTGTTCGGCCGTACCGAGCTGTTCGCGGCCGGTGCGCTGTCGGAACAGGAGCGGATGGAAGTGTTCGAAGGTTTCTTGAGCGTGTGCCGGTGGACCGAAGTGTTCTACGCGTGGCGGCCCAACTTGCCCGACGAAGCCGACAACCATCTGGTCGAGCTGGCGATTGCGGGTAATGCGACGGCCATTGTCACGCGCAATGTTCGCGATCTGGCAGGCGGAGAGCTTCGCTTCCCGCAGCTTCGCGTGCTTACCCCGCAGCAGTGTTTGAAGGAGTTCCCATGTCCACGCTGACCATTCGTTTCCCGGACGACAAGCATGAGCGGCTGAAGGCGCTTGCACGCATGCGCAAGATCAGCGTCAACAAGCTGATCGACGAGTTGGCGACGATCGCCCTGGCCAACTACGACGCCCGCATGCGCTTCGAAACGCGTGCTGCCCGCGGCAACGTCAAACGGGCACTCGATCTGCTCGACCGGCTGGACGAGCGGTAGCAGGTGGTGCGCAGGCGCGCCCTACCTCCTTTGTGGCGGGTGGGCGGTGCGCAAGCGCACCCTACCTTCTCGGTGACTTGTCGTGATGGTGCGCAAGCGCACCCTACCTCTACCTCCTTCTTCGTCGGGTGCGCTTGCGCACCGAAACTCCTTCTTCGTAGGGTGCGCGTGCGCACCAGTTACCGGCCGGCGAGCGCTTACCCTCCTCAATCAGGGCGCCGTCAGTTCCAAGTGTTGGTCGTGGTGGTCGAGCCGCTTATGGGTAATGGCGATGTCGCCATGAAGCAAAGACATGGTGGTTTTGGGGTAGTGCGGCAGGATTCCCCGGCGGTGGTCGCGGGCGTGGCCCGCTCCTACGGGGGGTGTGCCGTTGTAGGAGCGCCCCATGGGCGCGAACGGCGATCGCGGGCGTGGCCCGCTCCTACGGGTGGTGTGCCGTCGTAGGAGCGCCCCATGGGCGCGAACGGCGGTCGCGGGCATGGCCCGCTCCTACGGGTGGTGTGCCGTCGTAGGAGCGCCCCGTGGGCGCGAACGGCGGTCGCGGGCGCGGCCCGCTCCTACGGGGGGTGTGCCGTTGTAGGAGCGCCCCGCGGGCGCGAACGGTGGTCGCGGGCGTGGCCCGCTCCTACGGGGGGGTGTGCCGTTGTAGGAGCGCCCCATGGGCGCGAACGGTGGTCGCGGGCATGGCCCGCTCCTACGGGGGGCGACCTCTCGATGTAGGAGCGCCCCATGGGCGCGAACGGCGGTCGCGGGCGCGGCCCGCGACGTCCATTGCCTGCGACCGCCGTTTGTCGCGCCCGTGGGGCGCTCCTACAGGGGGATGGGTGATCATGGGGGCCGCTGATATGATTGGCGCATGTCCGCCAAGACGCCGTCCTCCGCCGACACGCCTGGGCGAGGCCATGCCGCGTTGCGCCGCGGGCGGGTGTCGGTTCCGGGGCAGATCTATAACATCACGGTCGCGACGCTGGGTCGCGCGCCGTTCTTCTCGACCTTCCCCGTCGCGGCGGCGGCCGCGCGTTGCTTCGCGGATCGCGCCGTGCTCCAGGACGCCGACATGCTCGCGTGGGTGCTCATGCCCGATCACGCGCATTGGCTGGTGCAGTTGGGCGAGACGGCGGATCTGCCCGCGCTGGTGAGCCGGCTGAAATCCGCGAGCGCCCGGCATGCCAATCGCCGGCTGGGCCGCGTGGGCACGCTCTGGGCACCGGCCTACCACGACCGCGCCCTGCGCCGCGAGGAGGACGTGGTCGCGGTCGCCCGCTACATCGTGGCGAATCCCGTACGCGCGGGGTTGGTGCGGTCGGTGCGGGAGTATTCGTTTTGGGATGCGAAGTGGTTGTTGTAGGAGCGGGCCATGCCCGCGACTACGGCGGGTCGCGCCCATGGGGCGCTCGTACACGGGTCATGCCGGCGATGCGTTGTTGGTCGCGCCCGTGGGGCGCTCGTACACGGGTCATGCCGGCGATGCGTTGTTGGTCGCGCCCGTGGGGCGCTCGTACACGGGCCGTGCCGGCGATGGGCGGGTCGCGCCCGTGGGGCGCTCCTACAGGGTGGCGGGTCATGCCTGCGATCGAGGGTTGGATGTGGGCATGGCCGGTTGTTGGGCATGAAGCGGCCAGGGTACAATATTCCCCATTGGGGAAGCTACGAATGGGCCGGCAACAGGATTTTGTCCGTCTTGCCCGGCGCGAGCTGGGAATGAGCAACGCCGCGCTGGCGCAGACCCTTGGCGTGTCGACGCGCACGCTCGCCAAGTGGATGCTGCCGGCCGGGTCGGTGGATTTTCGCGCCGCGCCGCGCATGGCGATCAATTTCCTCGGGCTTCTGTTGCGGCAGAGGAAGGCGTCGCTGCTGGCCCAGGGGCGCCGACAGGATTGCGAGGTGATCGATGCCATTCTCACCCTGCCCGAGGATGGCGCAGGTTTGATGGCGGCAATGGATACCTTCGACCGGCTGCAGCGCAGCGCGCTTTTCCCCCGCTGGGAGCGATTGCCCTCGCGTCCGCGCTACTTTCGCCGGTTGAGCGACAAGAACGATTGGCTGCGCCGTGAAGAAATCGAGAACGCCCGCCGGCACGATGCGTCCGCCGACCAGGGATGACATTCTGCTTATCCTGTCCTGCCTCGACCGGCTGAAGGTGGATTACGTTTTGCTCGGCGGCGCGGCGATGGCCATCCATGGCTTCCCGCGCATGACACGCAACGTGGACCTGCTGTTTCCGCTGAACGCCACCAACAACGCCAAGCTGATGAAGGCGATCGAGGAAATCGGTACGCACATCCCGCTGCAGCACGTGCCCAAGAAGGAGTGGCTGGACAAGGGCTTCTCTACGGCAGCGGAGGGCGACATCGGCATCGACATTCTGTTCGTCGCCGCGTCGCGGACGTACGAGGAGTACGCGCCGTACATCGAGGAACGGATGCTGGGAGACGTGCGTATCCGCGTGCTTAACATTGACGGCATGCTTCTGTCGAAACAGACTGGCCGCGAGGAGGACATCCCCGATCGGCTGCGGCTGGAGCGACTCAAGCCGTAAGCAGCTGTGGTGTGCAAGCGCACCCTACCTTCTGCTGCGACCGCCGGTGGTCGCGCCCGTGGGGCGCTCCTACGTGTGCCGGGTGGTTTGAATCCGTCGGGTGCGCTTGCGCACCGCACCCTACCTTCTGCTGCGACCGCCGGTGGTCGCGCCCATGGGGCGCTCCTACGTGTGCCGGGTGGTCTGAATCCGTCGGGTGCGCTTGCGCACCGCACCCTACCTTCTGCTGCGGCTGCCGGTGGTCGCGCCCGTGGGGCGCTCCTACGTGTGCCGGGTGGTCTGAATCCGTCGGGTGCGCTTGCGCACCGCACCCTACCTTCTGCTGCGACTGCCGGTGGTCGCGCCCGTGGGGCGCTCCTACGTGTGTCGGGTGGTTTGAATCCGTCGGGTGCGCTTGCGCACCGCACCCTACCTTCTGCTGCGACTGCCGGTGGTCGCGCCCGTGGGGCGCTCCTACGTGTGCCGGGTGGTCTAAATCCGTAGCACCACGTTGTCAACTCTTCCCCGGCGTGGCGCCGAACACGCCCGGCACGGGCTTGGGCACGGCGGTGATCTGGTTGGCGGGCTTGAACAGGCCGCCCTTGGCCTTGTCCTGGGCGACGGCGTTGATCAGGGCGGCATCGATGTTGTGCCGGCCTTCGGCGTAGGCATAGACCAGGGCCGTGTCGCACAGCAGGTTGACGACGCGCGGGATGCCGCCGCTGTGGCGGAACACGGCATGACAAGCGGTTTCTTCGAAGATGTCCGGGTTGGTGGCGCCGGCCATCTTCAGGCGATGGCGGATATAGCCGCGGGTCTCCTGCACGTCGAGCGGTTCGAGGTGGAAATCCACGGCGATGCGCTGGGCGAACTGTTCCAGCTCGGGCCGGCGCAATGTCTCGCGCAGTCCGGCCTGGCCGACCAGGATCATCTGCAGCACCTGGTCCTTGTCGGCGTTGATGTTGGACAGCATGCGCAACTGCTCCAGCGTCTCGACGCTCATGTTCTGCGCCTCGTCGACGATGAGCACGGTACTGCGATTGCCGGCGTACTGGGCGGTGAGAAAATCGACGAAAGTCTCGTACATCTCCACCTTGCCCTTGGCGCGATAGTCGAGCTTGAAGGCGTACAGAATCCACTGCAGCAGCTCGTCGAAGCCGAGGAAGGTGTTGGAGATGAGCCCGACGCTCACGTCCCGGTCCATCTGATTGAGGATGAAGCGGATGAGCGTCGTCTTGCCGGTGCCGATTTCGCCGGTGATGACGTTGAAGCCGGCCTGGTTCATGAGCCCGTACTCGACCAGATCGAGCGCCATGCTGTGCTGGCGGCTGAGATACAGGAAGCTCGGGTCGGGCAGGATGGTGAAGGGCTTTTCCTTCAGTCCGAAGAATGCCTCGTACATGTCAGCGGCTCCCGGCGCGGGATGCAGCGCCTGCGTTGGCGGCGGGTTTGTCGCGCAGCGCCGAGGCCTCGCGCGACTTGTTGAGCACCGTGCCGATGAGGTGGGTGCCGCCGAGAAGCTGCGCCGCGCGGGCGACCTCCTCCTTCTTGGTGGCGGCGTCCTCGATCACCAGCAGCGCCGCATCCACGTGCGGCGAGAAGGCGAGCACATCGGCGGCGGAGAGCAGCGGCGGCAGGTCAAAGATGACGTAGCGCGACGGGTAGCGCGTCTTCAGCTCCTGCACCAGATCGGCCATTTTGCGCGACGCGAGCATTTCCGAGGAATTGAGCAGCGGCGCACCGCCCGGCAGCAGCACGAAGCGGCCGATGCCCGGATGCACGAGGATGCTCTCCAGCGGCGTGTCGGAAGTGAGGTAGTCGCTCAGTCCCGGCTCGGGGTCGACGCCGAAGAAGCCGTGCAGGCGCGGTTCGCGCAGGTCGGCATCCACCAGCAGCACGGTCTTGTCCACTTCCATCGCCAGGCTGATGGCGAGGTTGATGGCGGTGAGCGACTTGCCTTCGCCATAGCCGGGACTGGTGACGGCGAGCGCGTTCCAGCCGCGCTCCTGCATGCGCTGCAGCACCTGGGTACGCAGGATCTTGTAGGCATCGGCGGCGGCGCTCTGCTCGTTGGCGAGGATGATGCGCTTCTCGCGCAGGCGCTTGGGCGAGAGTTCGACGCTGCGCGTGCGCGTGTAGACGATCTGGTCGAGCGAGCCGGCGGCGGCGCGGGCGTTGATGTCGAGAACGCTGCCGGCGGCCGACCAGGCGCCCTTGGCGCCGCGTTCCTTTCGTGCCCGTTCCAGGGCTTCCTTGATCCGTTCCATGGCCGCTTTCCTTGTTTTCGTGCGACGCGTTGTGCGCTCCGAGGGGAATGACTATTCGACGCCGAGCTTGCGCAGGAGCACGTACCAGAACACGTCCAGCTCGATGACGAAGGCGTGAATCAGCAGCGCCGCGAGCGCGATGCCGCCGACGACCGCGGCGATGGTGATCGTGCGGCGGCGGCTGCGGCGCTGCGCGTCCTCGGCGTTTTCGATGTAGGGAATGGCGGCGAGCAACGGCGCGCTGAGGATCGCGGCCAGCCCGCGCGAGCCACGCACCGAGTGATCGAGGGTTTCCAGCAGCGCGCCGTAGCCCAAACCGCCGCCGAACGCGAGGATGAAGCCGAGCAGGACGATGGCCTTGCGGTTGGGCCGATCGGGTTTCTCCGGCACCTGGGGCGGGTCGATGAGCGAAAAGCGCTCGCCCTTGCGGTCCTTCTCCAGCTCCTGCGCCACCTGGGCCTCGGCTTGCTTGGCCTTGATCTCCTGGTAGCGGCGCACTTCCGTTTCCCGCTCGCGGATGAGATCGGCATATTCGCGCTCGACGCGCGGCGTTTCCTGCAGGCGGGCTTCGAGCTGGGCCAGCCGGTTGCGCAGCTCGGCGCGGCGCGCGGCGAGCGAGCGCAGGTCGGCGTTGTTCGCTTCGAGCTGGGATTTGAGCGCGATGTAGGCCGGGTTCTCCGGGTTCTTCGCCCGCACCTGGGTCTCCGGCGCCGGCCTGGCGATGCTCGCTTCCAGGGCGGCGATGGCGCGCTGCGTCTTGACGACATCCGGATGATCGCCCGAATACTTTTCGCGCAGGGTGGCGAGATCGGTGCGCAGCCTGGCGAGCTGGTTGGCGGCGGCGAGCGAGCCGCCCGTGCCGCCCGATTGCGCCTCCAGGGCGGCCATTTCGCGGCGCATCTTGACCATGTCCGGATGGTCGTTGGAATAGGTGGCGGAAGCGGCGGCGTATTGCGCCTCCAGCACCTTGAGACGCTCGTCCGAGTCGAGGATGCGCTCGCCGCCGGCAGCGATGATGGGCGTGTGCGGCTTGGTCTGGGCGAGCTGGCCTTCGAGGTAGAAGCGGCGTTCCTCGATGGCGCGGATCTGGCGCTCGGTGTCCATCAGCTCGACGTCGGTGCGCTCGCGCAACTGCATGTTCACCTGCTGCAGTTCGGGCAGGCTGCCGATGTGCTTCTCCTTGAACTGGGCCAGTTGCGCCTCCAGGTCGCCAATGCGTTCGTTGCGCTTCTTCGCCTCCTCGGCGAGGAAGTTGGAGGTGTCGGTGGCCTTCTGCTGGCGGCTCTTGACGTTCTCGCTCAGGTAGAGCGACACCAGCTCGTTGGCAACGCGCTGGGCCTTCTCCGGCGTGTCGCCGTCATAGGACAGGGTGAAGGCGATGGTGGCGGCGGTCTTGGCGCCGCTGCGCTTGTCCTGGGCCTCGGAGCTGACCAGGTCGAGCTTGATGTTCTTGCGCATCGCTTCGAGGATGGCCTCGCTTGGCTCGCGCGAGCGCTTGTCCGGATAGAGGTCGTACTTCTCGACGATCTGCCACAGGTTGGCGCGGGTCATGACCTGCTGGCTGATGACCTGGATGCGCTGGTCGGCGTAGCTGGTGATGGTGGAGCGCACCAGATCGGGCGGAATTTCCTGCTCCTCGATGAGGATGGTAGCCGTCGAGCGATAGACCGACGGCAAAGTGAAGGCGATGAACAGCGCAATGACGAACAGGATGGCCGCCGGCACGAGCATCTGCCACTTGCGCCGGCGCAGGATGTCCAGGTAGGCGGAGAGATCCTGCGTCTCTTCGCCCGCCGGCTCGTGGCCCTGCGGCAGAACGGACACCGCCTGCCATGCCTCGGGCTGGCCCGAATCGCGGGCCGAACCGCCGGCGCCCGACTGGCCGGAATTGCGGTGAAGGGAAAACGCGCGTCGTGCTTGTGCCATTGGAACGATTCCCTGGGAATGCCGCCGCCCGAGCGCCGGCACAAATGACATTATATTGCCCGGCCGAGGCGCGGTATAGCGGCTGATTGCAAAGATTTCCTGCCGCTTATCGCGAGATCGCCTGCTTCGGCCAGTTGTAGATGGCGTTCACGTAGACCGTGTTGCCGGTGGCCGCGGTGGGGTTGAGTTCGTACTTCTGCCGGGCGTAGTTGTAGCCTGTCTCCAGCGCCCATTCGCGGGTCGCGTTCCAGGTGAGCCGCGGTTCGAACTGGTAGTAGGTGGAATTGTTGCTGCCGAAGCCCGTGACATCGACGAAGCGCGTCCGGTAGGCGGCACCGGCCAGGCGCAGGCTGAGGGTTTCCTGCAGCTTGCCGGTCCATTCCAGTCCGGCGCGATCGGTCTGGGCCAGTCCGCCGCTGCCGCTGGGCGCGACCTCCCGGCTCACGCGTGCCGACATCATGCCGGTTTCGAACTGCTTGTCCATGCTCAGATTGCCCAGGGAGCGGGTGGTGCTGCGATCGCCCGTGGGCAGGCCCTGGCTTTCGATGCGTGCCACGCCGACGCCGGCGGTGCCGCGCAGGGTTTCCGAGAACAGGCGCGTGTAGCTCGCCTGCAACGAGGTCGTGTCTGCCTGCTGGGTCGACGGCGAGGGCTTGTACTGCTGGTACATGAGCGTGCCCGTCACCTGGTCGCGGGCGCTCAGGTTGTGCTGCAACGAGGAAAACACGGCGTGGTTGCGATAGTCCAGCAAGCCGGCGCCCTGGCCATCCTGGTAGCTGACGTCGGTGTATTGATAACCGAGGCTGAGCGCGCTGCGCTCGGTCATCTGCCAGGTCCAGTCGGGGCGCAGATTGACCCGGTTGCGCTGCTTGCGCGTGAGCACGAGGCCTGTTTCCTGCAGTTCGGTACCGAGCGTCGAATCGCGCGTGTAGTCCGCCGACAGGCCGAGGGAGCCGGTGGCGAACTGGCGCCGGGCGAGGCCGTTCAGGAACACGTCGGTAGCATTGAGCTCGGTCTCGCGGCTGTAGCGCCGGAAGTTCACGCTGCCGGTGCCGGACAGCTCGGTGATCTCGGTGGCGTACTTGAGCTTGAGGCTCGGCCGCAGCGAGGCGCCGGACACGGAATCGTGCGGCGCCGTGGTCATGCGGATGTTGTCGTTGTGCTCGGCGCGCGCGGTGACGGAAGGCTCGAGCGAATACTCGGCAGCGTGCGCCGTCGCCAGCGCGCCGAGACATCCGAGCGCGGTTGCCAGCGCCGTTCTCGTCATGACGGCATGTCCCCCATTCCCGCGGGCAGCCCGGCCGCGCCGGCGAACCGCCCGTCGTTCCGGTGCCGCATGGCGGCACCCGGAATCCCGGGCGTCCGACCCTGCCCCCGCCTCACGGCACCACCACCGTGTCGCCGCTCTTGAGCTGGATGTTCTGCTCCAGCGCCTTGCCCGCCTGCACCTTGCCGTACTCGAAGGGGAAGACGATGTCCTTGCCCTCCTCCCTGCGCAGGATCTTGATGCTGTTCTCGGCGGCGAAGGGCGTGAGTCCGCCGGCCATGGACAGCGCCTGCAGCACATCGACATAGCGGCCGGTGGGATACTCGCCCGGCTTGTTCACCTTGCCGATGACATAGACTTTGTTGCTGTTGATCTTGAGCACGGCGACGCTGACGACCGGGTCGGGGATGTACTTCTGCAGCCGCGCCGCGATCTCGCGCTGCAGTTCCGCCGCCGACTTGCCGGCGGCGCGCAGATCGCCCACGAGCGGGAAGGAAATGCCGCCGTCGGGCCGCACCAGGATCTCCTTCTTCAGCCCTTCCTCCTTCCAGACGGAGATCTCCAGCATGTCCTCGGGGCCGATCAGGTAGGCGTCGCGCGGCGCCTGGCCGGCGTACTCGGGCGCCGACGCGGCGGCCGGCGCCTGCTGGGCGAAGGCCGGCAGCGCCATCCCGAGCACGAACGACAGAATCAGGCAGCTCAATCCAATTCGCATGGTCACGGTGGCAGCAGGCATAGCGTCGCAAAGGCGATTCGGCACGACGCGTTCCCGAATGGGCGCGTTGGCTCGCGGCCGAGAATCTTGTTTAATTCGCGGCGCTATCGCCAAGAAATCGCGGAGGATTATAGCGCAGCCGGGAAAGGAGCGCGACGCCGCCGTATTCCCCCCGAATAAGGCGAGGCCGGCCCGACCGCCCCATACCGCCAGCGGCCGTGCCGGCCTTTTCCCGCCGGGAGAGCACTATTTAGCCAGCGGTGCCGACTCGGGCCGCTTGCGCCGCGCGATGCCGACGAGACCCGCCAGGCCGGCCGCGAGGAGCCAGACTGCGGCGGGGAGGGGGACGGGGGCAGTGGCGCTGAACGTGTAGCTCCCGCCGAGCGCACCGACGACCGTGCCGCTCACCAGCGCGTAGTAGGACCCTCCTGCGAGCGACTGAATGAAGCTCAAGTCCGGACTACCCGTGGCTTGGCCGAGGAGATTGTTCGCAGCATCGTAGAACTTCACGACCAGATTGGTGATATTCAGAAGCGCACCCAATGTGAAGTTAGTGGTGGTAGATGACAGGTTACCGCCTGGCGAAGCAATCGAGAAGTTGAACCGGTCTGTGAAGTTGTATGCCGAGTAGCTGGGATAGGGCATGCTGTGAAAGACCGACGTCTGACTGATCGTCGGACCCAATGTACCCAGTTCTATCGGGCTCACCGGGTCGTAGACGGTTGCTGCCTGCGCCCCCCCAACCGCCGCCATCGCCAGCGCGGCGACCAGCAAGAACTTCTTCCATACGTTGAACATGAGAACCCCTTTCCGTGGTGATGCCCACTGACCTCTAGGTTTCTTCGCGCATCTCGCTCACGACTTCGCCCGTCCGCGTAGCTTCAATTTCGCGACGGTTTCGTTCTGGAAACCACCGGTCGTGCGCTTATGCATCTGCCCTGTCCATGTGAGAAATTACGCGCTTGACAAGCGCATGCCTAGTTGTCTCCATGGCCTACCACTTTGGGGTGAGCGTCAATCCACTTCCGACTGCGGACGTCCCGGAAACCCAGTCCGGACGCGGCTTCCCGCCGGTGGCGAGGACTGTCCGCCTTCAAGGTTCCATCTCATCCCTACGGGCTACTGCATGTCATTCTCATCCACCGAAGGGGCGTCGCTTCAGTCGGTTGACATTTGTCATTCGTGGCGCGCCCGCGTGTGCGCGCGCACAACCCGACGCGCGCCACAGCAAACGCGATCGGGAAAGAAAGAAGGCCGGCGCGACTGCCTGCTTCGGCGATCGGCCGGCCCGCTTGCAGGAGAGAATCTTATGCCGGTGCGATAGACGGGTTGGCCGCAGCACCCTGCTTCCTGCGCCGCGCAATGCCCACCAGCCCCGCCAGGCCAGCCGCGAGCAGCCAGGCTGCAGGCGGGAGGGGAACCACCGTGGCGGCGGCCGTTAGCGCGTACATGCCGCCGAGCGTTCCGGCAAGAGTGCCGGTGACCACGGCGTAGTACAAACCGCCCAGCAGGGCCTGATTGAAGCTGGTGCCGCAGTCGCTGCAGATCTCGGTGTCAGCCCCACCGCCGGCACCGATCGCTCCGACCGCCTTGTAGAGGGAAAACGTCAGTCCGGTTATGTCACGCAGCGTCGTTGTTCCTGCGGTCAAAGGCACATTGACGAACGACAGTCCGACGTTGTACCCGCCGTTCAAATCGTTGTTCGTGTTCACCCGGAAGCGAATCTGATCCGGGAACCCCTGGGCCGTTGTCTCGCCGACGTTGTGCACCACGAGTCGGTTGATCGAGGTCGAAGTCAGCGGTTGCAGTCCCGACGTGCTCGGATCCGAATCCAGGCTGATCGTTCTCGCCTGCGCCGAGGCAGCAATTGCCAAGCCGGCCATCAGGCCGAGAATGAATTTCGCCATCGTGTTAGTGTTCATGCCGTACCTCTCCATTCACATCCGTCCTGCATCCCAGAGTCGCCTCGCGGGCGACATCGCCGGCGTCACGCACACGGGCCGCCATGCAGTTCATCTGCCCCGCCACATGCGGAAAGGCTATCCAACACGCGTGACCTTACCGGCCGGCCGTGGGCTGGACAATTGCCTCCGTGGCCTACGACTTTGGGTGTAGGCGACCGATTCTTTTTCCGACACGCGTACCGGAGAGCAAGTATTGACGCGGGTTTCCGGGGCGTTTGGAGCGATGTCACTCTTTCAGGATCAGGCACGACGTTCGTATTAGCGCCATCGATCCGGGATAACGCAACAACATTTAACATTGTTCACGCCAGGTTCGCCGCCGGCGGCGATCGAGATCACGCATTTGCCGGACTCGACCGCGGCGCGCCGCGCAACGATGCGTTTGCCATGGCCTGCGGGCCGCGCTGCACCGCTCCTGAATGCCCTGCCGCGGGGCTCCTCGCCCCCGGCGACCGTCCGCGATGCCGGCATCACGGATGCAAGCACCCTGGCATAAAAGAAAAGAGGCCGGCAAGACCGTGCATACGCACGACCGAGCCGGCCATCAAGGGAGGAGCCGTTTTACTCCGCAGCGGTGCGCCCGCCCACGGAAGAATTCTTGCGTCTTGCTATGCCCACCAATCCCGCGAGTCCCGCCGCGAGCAGCCATACTGCCGGCGGCAGCGGGACGGGCGAGGGAGAGCCCGAAATCGAAAACTTGTAACTGCCCGCTGCGGATCCCTGCGCTTGCCCGGTGACCGTGGTGTAGTACGTGCCGCTGGGGAGCGCGTCAGCGAAGCCAAATGCATCCCCGAACGCCCTGCCGTCGGAGCCGAAAAGTGTCAGGGCAAGGTTGCTTACCGAGAAATTCAGCCCGACCTTGAATTCAAAACCAACCTTGTATGGACCCGTGTATCCGTCACCGGCGTCGCCGATCCTGAAGTCGAACCGATCATTCAGATTCGTCGGCGGAGACACCGGCACCTCGCGCGTCACGCCCGCTGCGGTAACCGTACCCAGGTCGTAGGTCGCCCCTTGCACCCCGCCCGCCATCGCCACGCCCAGCACCCAGGCCAGCGCCGTCGCCTTCGCTTTTCTCACTGCCACGCACCCCGTCGCGAGTTGTTCCGGTGGCCGCCGGTAGTGCCGGCCGCCTGAGCCGGGATAACGGCCACTCGCTCCGCTTCCTTAGGGCCAACACCCCTTACGGCGCCGAAGTGCGCTTGCCGCCTTGCTGCAGAGCATCCTGCCACAAAGCTCTACGTCACCACAATATCCCGTGGGGATTGGAAACGGCAAGTCGGAACGTGGCGGTAATCCGTTGGACGTACGGAAACGGGGCGCTATTCCGCCGTTCACCGGCGGGGCATCTCTGCTAAAGTGCCGTCCGCGCCTGCCGGCCCGGACAAACCATGCCGGCGCGCGAATGCGCACGCGATGCAACGATGAACAGACCAACTCCGGGTATACGACGATGAGCGATTCGGGCGTGAAGGTATTGGTGGTCGGCGGCGCCGGCTACATCGGCTCCCATGCCATGCTGGAACTGGCGCAGCGCGGCTTCGACCCGATCGCGTTGGACGACTTGTCCTCGGGTCATCGCTGGGCGCTGCCGCCCGAGCGGCTGGTGGTGGGCGACATCGCCGACGCCGCCCTGCTCGACCGGCTGTTCGCCGAGCATCGCTTCGAGGCCGTGCTGCACTTCGCCTCGTTCATCCAGGTGGGCGAGTCGGTGCGCAAGCCGCTGGCATACTATCGCAACAACGTCGCCAACACGGTCGCGCTGCTCGCGGCCATGGAACGCCACGGCGTCAAGCGCTTCATCTTCTCCTCGACCGCCGCCGTTTATGGCACGCCGGACGTGGCGCCGATCCCCGAGGACGCAACGCTGCGCCAGGAAAATCCCTACGGACGGTCGAAGGCGATGGTCGAGGCGATACTGGCGGATTGCGAGCGGGCGTGGGGACTGGAGTCGGTGTGTCTGCGCTACTTCAATGCCGCCGGTGCGCACCCGTCAGCGGAAATCGGCGAGGCCCACGATCCGGAGACGCACCTGATTCCGCTGGTGCTGCGGGTAGCGCTGGGAACCGCCGAGTGCATCAACGTCTTCGGCGACGATTACCCGACCGCGGATGGCACCTGCATCCGCGATTACATCCACGTCTGCGATCTGGTCGATGCTCACGTGCTGGCGTTGCAGCGGCTGCTGGCCGGATCGGGCAGCGACGTGTTCAACCTGGGCAACGGCAAGGGGTATTCGGTGCTGGAGGTGATCGAGACGTGCCGGCGCATCACCGGCCATCCCATTCCGGCCAAGGTGGCGCCGCGCCGCCCGGGCGACCCGGCGATCCTCGTCGCCTCGGCCGAAAAGGCGCAGCAGCTACTGGGCTGGCGACAACAGTTCGCCAGGCTGGAGGATATCGTCGCCACGGCGTGGGCGTGGCATCGCAAGCAGCCGTCCGCCTGAGCGAGGCGCGCACCACCGCGCGGCGCACTTTCCCTTCGAAACGACGGGCTTGCCCCGGGTCGGCCGCGCCGGCCCGGACGTTCGGCCGTTCTACTTGCCGCGCTTGGCTTTGCCGCCGGCGGCGACGCGCAGATCCTCGTCGTCGATCTTGCCGGCCGCATACAGGCTGATCAGCATGCGCACGGGTTTGGGCATGCTGCGCCCGCTCTCGTAGCGGCTGCCGCCGCTCTGGGTGACGCCGAAGCGCTGCCAGAACACGCTCTGGTTTTCGCCCAGCACATGCCGATAGGCAACGATGTCGTTCAGGTTGAGTTTTGCGGATTTCATTTTGCGCAGGCTCTGAGGGGCATCCATGACATTCTCTCCTTGTGCTTGGTGCGAAAAAACGGGCGTTCTCTGTCCGTTGGCGTAGTATGCCATTGGACCGGCATCATATGCCAGAAAGTTCCGCTCTTTTTTTCATCGACCGGCGGCACGGGACGTCGGGCGCGAACGACGTCAGCGCACGCTGACGCTCACCCGGTCGTAGCGGCCGGAGTCGTCGAAGGCGGTGATGTCATAACCGCCCGGTTCGGCGAATCGCTGCACCAGCCCCTGCGAGGCAGCGGCACGCGCGCGCAGGCGGCCATTGACCATCCAGTTCACCTCGCCATGATGGCCGCGTACCTCCAGGCGCACCGTCGGCTCCCGCGATAGCCTGGCGCGCTGGAGAATCTCGCCGTCGGTGATGCCGACGATCCGCAGACCGGCGCCCGGCGTTGCGCGGCCGCGGCACTCCGGCGCCCAGGCGGGCGGCAACGCGCGCGCGCGCAGACCGGCATCGAGCCACGGTTCCAGCAGCGCCGGCCAGCGAGCGGCTTCCACCGTGCGCAGCGGCCCGCGGGCACAACCGGGCTGCGCGCGCCGGCCGCTCGCCTCATCCACCTGCCAAACGGTGCGCGGCTCGCCGCCGCGCAACCGGTCGGCGAAGGTGGGCGGCGCCGCGCCGTCGAGAACCCAGGCCGTGCGCTGCACCTGACACAGGGCAGCAGTCTCGGGGCTCGTCCGGGTGCCGAGCGGCCAGCAGATGCGCGCCTGGCTGACGGTGGCCGGCACATGCCGCTGTGCCATGACGTTCGCCTCCGGCAGCGCGGCGAAGACATCCACCAGCAGCGGCGCAGCGACGTTGGCGCCGAAGAAGCCGGGGTTGGGCGTGCCGTCGGGGCGGCCGACCCAGACCCCGACCGTGTAGCGATCCGACACGCCCACCGACCAGGCGTCGCGGAAGCCGAAGCTGGTGCCGGTCTTCCAGGCGATGCCGCGCCGCGCGCCCGGGCCCGCCTCCACGGCGCGTCCCACCGGGCCGCCGGATTCGAGGATGTCGCGAACGATGAAGGCGGCGCCCTCGCTCATCATGCGCGCCTCCTGTACGGGCTCGTCCGTCGTGAAGCGCGGCCGGCCGGCCACGCCGCGGCGCGCCAGCGCCGAGTAGGCGCCGACCATGTTCTCCAGCGTCACGCCGGCGCCGCCCAGTATGACGCTCAGGTTTGGTGCGCCGCCGCGGGGAAACTCCAGCTTCAGCCCGCCGCGGCGCAGCAGGGCAACGAAGCGCTCCGCGCCGAGCCGCTCCAGCACTTCCACCGCCGGCACGTTGAGCGATTTCATCAGCGCCTCGGACACGCTCACCGGGCCGTGGAAGGACTGCTGGAAGTTGCCGGGCGCGTAGCCGGAGAAGGACTGGGGCACGTCGGCCAGCAGGGATTCCGAATGGATCAGCCCTTCGTCCAGGGCAAAGGCGTAGAGGAAGGGCTTCAGCGCCGAGCCGGGCGAGCGCGGCGCGCGCACCATGTCCACGTGGCTGAAGCGCTCCTCGTCGGCGAAATCGGCCGAGCCGGCATAGGCCAGCACTTCGAGCGTGGCGTTGTCCATGACGAACGCGGCGAGCGACACTTTCGGCGGCAAGCCGCCGGCGCGATCGGCGAGCAGCAGCTCGACCGTGCTCTGGACGGCGGCATCGATGGTGGTGTCGATGCGCGTGCGCCCGCCCGCGTTCCTGCGCAGGCGCTCGGCAAGGAGCGGCGCCAGCAGCGGTTCGCGCAGGCTGAGTGCCGCGACCGGCTCGCGCCGGGCATCGGCGACCAGCGCCTCGCCCCAGCGCGGCGTCATGCGGGCGAGCACCTTGTCGCGCGCCGCGCGGGCGCGCTCGGGATAGCGGTCGGGACGCAGCAGCGACGGCCCCTGGGGCAGCACGGTGAGCAGCGCCGCTTCGGCGTGGCTCAGGCGGCGGGCGGACTTGCCCAGGTAACCGCGGCTCGCCGCCTCGACGCCCTCCAGCACGCCGCCCATGGGCGCGTAGTTGAGGTAAAGCGCCAGGATTTCGTCTTTCGAATAGCGCAATTCCAGCTGCATCGCGCGGACGATCTGGAGCAGCTTGCCGCCGAGCGTGCGCGGCATCGGCTCCAGGATGCGTGCCACCTGCATGGTGAGCGTCGAACCACCCGACACGACATGCCCGTGGCGTACCCATTGCCAGCCTGCGCGCGCCAGCGCCAGCGGATTGACGCCGGGATGCCAACGGAAAAAGCGATCCTCGTAGGCGACCAGCGCTTCGAGATAGAGCGGCGACACGTCCGCCAGCGAAACAGGATGGCGCCAGACGTGCTGGCGATCGGGAAAGGCGCGCAGCGGCGTGCCATCCCGCGCCACGACGACAAGCGCATAGGGCGCGTCGCGTCCCGGCTGGGGCGGCGGGAACAGGCGGTCGAGCGCGAGCAGCGCGATGCACGTCAGCGCCAAGGCGAGCACCAGCCGGTGGCGGCGCATGACGGCCGATGCGTGTTTGGTGCGCGAACGCACCCTACGTCCGGTTGGAGTCGGTGCATGCATTGGGCGTTGTCATGGTGCGGATGTTCGTGGTGCGCAAGCGCACCCTACAATCTGTCGCCACGCGTAGGGTGCGCTTGCGCACCACGTCATTCCCCAAAACAACCATCGTCGCCCTCCTGCGCCGGCCCGCCCCAATCGGCGGGATACACCCCCTTCCGAACGTAGCGATGAAACGTCGAATACGGCCATTGCGCCACCTCTTTCACGTGGCCGTGCTTGACCGGGTTCCAATGGATGTAATCGACATGGCGCTGGAAATCGTCTTCGTCGCGCATCTCGTGCTCCCAGAAGCGCCGCTGCCACAAACCGGATTCCCCGCGCGCGGTGCGCGAGCAGCTGCGCGGGCCGGTATTCGCCATCCCTGCCGCGCATTGCCCGGACACGTATCGCTTGATGAAAGCCCGGCGCAACCCGAAGTTGGCATCGCCCTCGGGCAGGGTCCAGATGCAATGCAGGTGATCGGGCAATAGTGCCCAGGCATCGATGCGGAAGGGGTGAGTGCACCGGGTGGTGTCGATGGCCGCGCGCAGGGCGGTGCGCACCGGGTCGTCGGTGAGGATCGGTTGCCGGTGTTCGGTGACGACGGTGAAGAAGTAGGTTCCGCCGGGTGTGTTTGCGCGTCGGTAGTTGGGCATGGTGGGGTGGTTGTTGTGTTATTTGGTGCGCAAGCGCACCCTACGGTTCTGGTCGATCCTGGTGCGCAAGCGCACCCTACAATCTCTCGCCACGCGCAGGGTGCGCTTGCGCACCGCTTCGCCTACGGTCTCCTCGCCTCGATCACGGTCACCGTCTCGCCGCCGCCGGCCAGGCCGTAGGTGTCCGGCCGGTACATGTCTTCGGCATAGAGCGGCGGGGCGACGAACTTGCCGGGGGTGACGACGCGGGCGCGGTAGAACAGGTTCATCTCGCCGTCGAGCCGCAACGCGGCGACGAAGCGGTCGTCGCGGAATTCGACGTGCTGGATGCGTCGGTCGGCCATCGCCTGGGCAGGATTCAACCCGGCGACGTTGGTGATGCCCATGGCCTCGCCCTGGACGATGTTGAGGTTCTCCACCTCCAGGCCGGCAGGGATGCGGTCCACCACCAGGGCGTTGGCAATGCGGGTACGCGTCTTGACGTGCAGGCGCACCAGCACCGTCTCGCCCACCTTCAGCGGCCGGTTGCCGATGGCGTTGCCCTCCGGCCCGTAGAACTCGCGCCGCAGCGCGATGGGATCGCTCTGGGCGGCCGGCATCTTGACCGGATTGCCGGTGACCGATAGTTCAGCGTAGAGCGGCTCTTTCTGGGGATTCGTCAGTTTCATGCCAGCGGCCAGCTCGCCGGCGGAAACCTCGCGGAAGTGACTCCCGGCGGCGGACAGGGGCTCGCTCTTGCCGCCGGCGACCAGTTCCGCCTGCCAGGTCCCGGTCGCCGTGGCGGCGAAGGAGCGCCCGACCAGGAACAGCGCCATCTTCTCCTGGGTGCTGTAGTAGCGCAGCCGATCCATTTCTCCGGCGATCACCGCAGGCAGATTCTCCCGCCCGTCGGCGGCGATCTTGTGCCGCACCAGCAGGGCATAGGTCAGCGCCGCGTCGCGCAGCACGCTGCCGTAATCGCCCCACCAGTAGCCGGTCTCGCGGTTCTTGCGCAACCCTTCGGCGATGGCGTTGCCGGCACGCTCCTCGTCGCCCATGAGCTTCAACGCGATGCCCAGATGCACCAGCGCCAGCCCGGAGTGGGCGAGCGCGCGCGACTCGTGCAACTGGCGTAGCGTCGCCAGGGGCGCCCGTGATTCGCGCGCCAGCACGTAGGCGCCGTAGGCGAGCACGCCGAAGCGCCCGGCGCCGCCCCAGGTACGGTCGCTCCACACCGACTCGGCAGGTGGCCGCGTCGCCGGCAGCCCGGCGACGCCGTCCTGCAGCCCCTTGAGCAGGAAGTCCATGGCCTTCTTGTGCATCTGCTCGGGCACGCCGAAGCCCTCTTCGCGCGCGTCCTGCAGGAAGTTGGCAACGTAGGCGGACAGCCAGTACTCGTACTCCGAGACGTTGCCCCAGAGGCTGAAGCCGCCGTTGGGCGCCTGCATGGCGCCGATGCGGCCGATGGCCTTGTCCAGCATTTCGGCGCGCTGTTCGCGGCTGAACGGCTTCAGCCCGAAAGCGCGCGCCGCCGCCTCGTCCACGAAGACATGGGGATAGGCAGTGCTGGTGGTCTGCTCGGCGCAGCCGTAGGGATAGGTGAGCAGGCCCTGAATGGCGGAGCGCACGTCGATGGGTGGATGGTTGGAGATCGTCACGTGGGCGGCCACCGTGTTTCGGTGCAGGCCGGCCAGCTCGGCGTCCTTGATCTCCAGCGTCTCGCCTGGCTTGACCTGGAAGCGGCGGATCGCCTGCTGCTGGGGCGTAGGTGCCTGGACCTGGAGCACGAAGTCGCGCTCCAGTTTCAGGTCCTGGCCCTCCGCGCGAAGCTTGACGCCAGCCAGTCCGAAGGCGCTGCCCGCCTCGACGGCGAAGCGCAGCGTCGTCTTCTGCTGGTCCTTGAGCGCGAGGGTGCGCTGCGGCTCCTGGATGCGCAGGCCGTCGCCCGAGGCGAGCGACACCTTGAGCGCCTGCTCGGCGCCCGACAGGTTATGCAGATCGAGTGCCACCGTGGCGGCGTCGCCCAGCGTCAGGAAGCGCGGTGCCGCCAGCTCCGCCACGAGCGGCGCGGCGACGGTGACTTCCGCCTCCTGGGCGCCGAAGCGCTCGGCACCGGCGACCACGGCCATCAGCCGCAGCGTGCCGTTGAAGTCGGGCACGGGCAGCGATACTTCCGCCTCGCCCTGATCGTTCAGCTCCACCGGGCCGCTGAACAGATCGATCAGCTTGACCTTCTTCGGCAGGCTGCGCGTGGGCTTGGGCGTGGCATCGCCACCGAAGCGCAGCTTGCCTTTCTGGCCCGCCATCTTCTCGATCAGCCGGCCGTAGACGTCGTGCTGGTCGGCGCCGTAGCGCAACCGCCCGAAGAAGAAGCCGTGCGGATCGGGCGTCGCGTAGCGGGTGATGTTGAGGATGCCCACGTCCACGGCAGAGACCGTGACCACGGCCTTGTCGCCCTTGGCACCGGCGGCCTTGACCTTGACCTTGAGGGCGCCGTCGGGCTGCATCTTCTTCGGTGCGTCCAGCGCCACATCGAGCTTGCGGCCGCCCCGCTCCAGGGGCAGATGCACCACCCCCAGGGCGCGCGCCGGCGTCACCCGGTCGCCTTCGTTGCCCGGCCGCAATACGATGACGGAGATATAGAGATCGTGGCGCTGCCAGGACTTGTCGATGGGAATCGACAACGTCGAGGCCTCGGCCGTCACCGCCAGGCGCTTCAGCCACAGGGTGCGATCGCCCTCCACCGTCACCAGCGCCTCGCCGGCATGGGGCGGCGTGATGGTCAGCAGCGCCGTTTCGCCTTCGCGGTAGGCGGGCTTGTCGAGCTTGAGCGCGACGCGGTCGGGGCGCACACCCTGGATCTCGTCGGAGCGGGCGCTCCAGCCGGCGTAGAAGCGATAACGCAGCGTGAGCTTGGTTTCCGGGTCGAGGATGTCGACCCGGTAGCGGCCGTACTTCACCGGCAGGGCGAGTTTGCCGCGGCCACCGGGGGGCACGGCCACGGAAGTGGTCGCCACCAGCTCGTCGGTCTCGGTGAAACCGGAATGCCAGCCGCGCTGATCGTCGAAGCGCCAGTAGTAGTTGCGGTCCTCGCGGAACAGGCGCACCGGCAGCGCCGCCGCGGCCTTGAGATCGGCCTGGGCATCGGCACGTACCACTTCGAACTCGGCGACAGCGTTCTCGCGCGCATATTCGCCGGCGAACAGCGGCCGCACGCCGACCAGCACCGGTGCCGGCCAATAGACGCGTTCGAGGCTGCGCACCACCGGTCGGCCGCCGCTTTCCAGCAGGCTCAGGGTCGTGCGCACCGAAAAGGGCGAGCGCCGTTTCGCCGCCGCGGCGAGATCCACGTCCAGCGCCGCGGCGCCCTGCTCGTCCAGGGTCGTCTCGGGCAACTCCTGCCGGGCCTTGACGCTGTCCTCGTTGGCATCGCCGAACTCGAAGCCGGGTAGCTTCGCCGCCAGTGGATTCTTGTTGCGCTCGAACTGGGCGACGCCCAGCAGGCGGTTACCGGCGGCCGGCGCGCCGTAAAGGTAGGCGCCGCGCACGCCGATCTGCAGCGGCTTGTCCTCGCCCAGCGTCGCGTTTGTGGCATCGAGATCGAGCTTCATGCGCTCCGGCAGGAACTCCTCGACGCCGAAGCGGAACACCGTGCCCGGCACCTTGTCGGCCGGGTCGGCGCGCAGTTCCAGATTCCAGAAGCCGGTGGGTGCGTCCGCCGGCAGCTCCATGCGTCGGCGGAAATAGCCGGTGAAGGCCGCCTCGGGCTGCCAGGCGGCGGTGAGATGGACCTTGCCGTCCGGGCGCTTGAGCACCGCCTGGATGGGCTGCGCCGGAACGGCGTGACCGTCGGCGTCGCGCGCCAGGACGGAAACGTCGAAGCTCTCGCCGGGACGGTAGAGGTTGCGCCCGGCATAGGCGAACAGGCGCACCGGTTTGTAGGGCAGGCCGGTGATCTCGTACTCGGACAGATCGAGGGCCGGCTCCTTGAGCGCGATGAGCGAGATCTGGCTGGCCTTGCGCGCGAGTAGTACCCTCGCGCCCTTGGGCCGCTCGGGGAAGCCGGCGCGGCCGTCGCCGTCGGTTTCCGCGCGGCCGAGGACCTTGCCCTGACCGTCGAGCCAGGACACCTCGACCCGCGTCACCGGCTTGCCGTCGGTGAGCGAGCTGACATAGGCATCGGCGCCCCTCTGGAACAGCCGCGCGTGCAGACCCAGATCGCTGACATAAAAATACGTCGTCTGGAATTCGTAGCGGAAGCGGCCCGGCTGGCTCATGACGGCGACGTAGATGCCCGGCTCCTTCAACTCCTTGATGTCCTCGACCGGGATGAAGGTGACGCTGCGCCGGTTGGCGCGCGCCTCGGTGGCGAAGCGGCCGAGATAGACGCTGTCGCTCAGGCCATGCAGCCGGTCCAGATCCCAGTTGCTGACGGCACCGCGCAGGTTGCGGCTGCCGCCGGGGTAGTCGCCATAGTCCTCGCCGCCCTCCTCGTCCTCGGCGCCGCGCTCACGCGCCGCAGCCGGCGCGCCGATTACCTGGTCGAGAAAACGCGGCAGCTGGTCCGCCTTGACGCGCAGGAACTGGATATCCACCTCGGGCACGTTCACCGTCACCACCGGCAGGCCGCCGTTCTGTTTCGCCGGCAGCACCATGCCGCGGCTGGCGAAGTAGTAGGCGGGCGGCACGGCCGCGGTGCGGACGGAATAGCGCGCCTCGGCGGCGAGCGTGGCGCCGTCCTTCGCCGGCAAGCCGGGATTCACTCGCACGACATAGCGGGTCTGCGGTTTGACATGGGGAAAGTAGAGCAGCCGCGGGTTCTCGCCCACCACCCAGGCGCCGGTCACCGCCGTACCGCCCTGGGTGTCGGTGTCGGCTTCGGCAGTGCTCACCGCCTTGCCGGTTTGCGGCGTCGGCGCTTCGCCCTCCTCGTCGTCGCCCTCCTCCGCCGCGGCGCGCGGCTTGGCCGGCTGCTCGCCGGGGCGCAGGGGCATCTCGAACACCTGCATGGACGACTCGTAGTGCTTGCGGGCATCGAGCGGCCGGCTGAAGGTGAGCGCCAGTGCCGGCGCGCCGTCCAGGGTCCGCTCGCCCGCCTCCACGAGGACGAAGGGGCCATCGGTATCGTCCTTGAGCGCGGGCGCCGGAGACTGGTACTGCCACAGGAAGTAAACACCAGCGGCGACAGCGGCGAGGAAGATGGCTGCGATGGCAAGCTTTGTGCGCATGGGATACATTCCGATCGTGAGTGCTGAGGGGGCGTCGCGGGAATTGTTGGTGTCGATTCTGTCGCGGGCGGGCGCCCATTATGCCAAAGCTGTGATCGATCGCTGAGGCCGCGTGACGGTGGTAGTCGCACACGATGTCGATTCCCGGCGCACCCGGGTCACCCGGCCCCGAACCCGGCGGCGACGACCGGGAACACTCCGCTTCACTCCTTGCATGGCGCTTTTTTCGCGCGCAGGCGGCCGGACTATGTGCCGGCGACTTGGTCGGGGAGCGGCACGGCGCGCCGTGGCTCACCGCCTGTCCGGCGCCCGGTCTTCCGGTGGCGGGCGGTGCCTTCAGTGCGTGGCTGCGATACCAGCAGGCGTGAGCGTCCCGAAGCTGACCAGGTTGACCGGGGTCGGTCCGGCTTGGCATAATTTCGGTTTCCCGGACGCGGGGTGGAGCAGTCTGGCAGCTCGTCGGGCTCATAACCCGAAGGTCGAAGGTTCAAATCCTTCCCCCGCAACCAACGAATACGCAATGGGGCCAAACGGTTAGCGCTGTTTGGCCCTTTTCTTTCATGTCCCCGTCCAGGGACGGCGCCGATCCGTTCTCGGTCCAGCCGAGACCCGGGTTCGAACCGGGCGGCTCCTGCCACGAGGGCTGCGCGCGTCCGCTCGCTCCCCTTCACCGGACGCGCGTCCGGCGTGCTTGCTCTTATACTGCGCACTTCGAAATCGGCGGCGACAGCGGCCCGGCCGGGACTACACATGACTGACGGCGAAGGCTCCGAAAAATCCCGGCAAGGCATTCAGTCCATCGAAGTCGGCGTGCGCCTGCTCCAGGTGCTGGTCGCCGAAGGCCGCGCCATGATGCTGCGCGACCTCGCCTTGGCGGCAGGCATGCCGGCGGCGAAGGCGCACCGCTACCTGGTGAGTTTCATCCGCGCCGGACTGGTGTGTCAGGAACCGGCGAGCGGCCGCTACGATCTGGGGGCATTCGCGCTCAGTCTGGGCTTGTCGAGTATCGCCCGGCTTGACCCGGTGCGGCTGGCGACGCCGGTGATGGAGGACCTGGCGGAAGCGCTGGGCGAAACGGTGGCGCTCGCCGTTTGGGGCAATCTCGGGCCGACGATCGTGCGCTGGGTCGAATCGCCACGGCCGGTGAGCGTGAACCTGCGCGTCGGCGCGGTGATGCCCCTGCTGCATTCGGCGACTGGCCTGGCGTTCGCCGCGTTCGGCAACTCGGCGACGATCGCCGAGGGCGTCGAGGACGCGTTGGCCAGCGCCCAGCGCAGCGGAGATGGCCCGCCGCCGCGCACCCGCGCCGAACTGGATGTCATGGTGGCGGAGGCGCGCCGGCGTGGTCTCGCACGTGCCGTGGGCAGCGTGCTGCCGGGCATCAATGCTTTCAGCGCTCCTGTGTTCGATTACCAGGGGCAGATGGTGCTGGCACTGACGACGCTCGGACCGGCGGGCGCGATGCCCGCCGACTGGGACGGTGACATTCCCCGGCGACTGTGCGCCGCCGCATTGCACTTGTCGCAGCAGCTGGGCAGGCAGGCTGAACGCGTCGACCCCTGATGCGGAGGCGCTATCCGGACCGACGCGCGTTGACGTGCGCCGAAAGCACCTCATCCAGTTTTTCGCGCGCCCGCCCGAAGTCGTAGACGCTCTCCTCGTAGGCATCGCGCGCAAGGGAATAGGCCTCGACGAGTTCCGTGTCGATGCCGCGCGCATGGAGCGCGTCGTAGAGCCGGCGGCATTCCTCGAACAGACGATCGGCGACCAGCCGCCGGCGCATGTAGATGCGCGCCGCTTCGCGCGGCCAGGGCGACAGCTCGCCGTAGTCAGGCACCTCGGGCCGGGCGAGCGTGGCAAAATCGCCTTTAAGCAGCGCCCACATGCCTTCCCAGTCCGGCTCGGCACCGCCGAACGGGACATAGCCGAAGCGGGCAAGCTGTTCGGCGTTGTGCTCGACCAGCCGACGTGGCGTGTCCAACGCCATTGTCATCAGGCCGCCAGCGGCTCCTCGGCCTCGTAGCCTACGCGCATGTCGTAGTCCGGCTGCACGCCCTGGGGCATGTCCAGGCCGACATCCTTGAGGCGCGATTCCAGCAACTCGAGATACTCCGCCTGCAACTCCTCCGGGCGCTTCACCTTGAGGCCGTATTCGTAATAGATATCGAACATCTGCGATCTGCCATCGCCCGCCGACGGGCGGCCGTAAAAGCCCAACCCCATGCGCATGAATTTGGGAACGCGCGCCTGCATGAATTCCCGCGTTTTCTCCCCGCCGAATTCGATGCAGCGCTGGGACGCCCAAACGCCAAACGCCAGATGGCCGTGCTCCTCCTTGTGGATGCGCACGTTGACCCGCGCCCAGGGCAGGTAGGAACACTCGCGATACTGCCCAAGAAAAGCAACCGCCGCCGGCGTCACCACGGTGGAAAACAGCGCCACATCCTCCCAGCACTCGAAGAACTTCGACCAGTTCTCCTTGCGAAAGCCGTTGATGACATTGACCTTGGCCGGATCGGGATTGTCCGGGTTGTGGGACAACTCGTAGAGACGCGCATTCACATCCACCCCGAGGTCCTGCATCAGGTTCCAGACATAGAAGGCATGGCCCATCTCCTCGAAGACCTTCTTCGAGAGACGATACGCCTCCTCCGGGCGCGTAGCGAAGCGATGGTTCTCGGCCACCCTCTGCGCGCCGGCGTACTCCGAATCGGCCTGGAAGGACATCAGGTTGAGCAACGCCCGACGGTAGTCCTCCGGCAGCGCATCGCCCTTGTCGTAGGTCTTGAAACTAGACATGGCCCCTCCAGTGCGGGAAATCGATCGGCGGCCGCGCAGCATGACACGGCGATACTCGGCGGCAACGCAGCATGGCGACACCGCGCCAATGCGACACAAAACTAGAATTGTTACTAAACGATAATGTATCATATTATCGGTGTCAAGTTGCCGGACACGGAGCTGGCGGGAGGCGGATGAGCGCGCGCACGGCCATCCGGGCGTACTCAGTCGATACCAGGCATGTCTATTAACACGTTGATATCGCAATGCTTATTAGCACGCCCCCGCGGCGCGCCGGGTGTGCTGTTATCATAAACGGACAGGTCGCGGTGCCCTTACCCCGCCACGACACACGACCACCGACCGCTTGGCTGGACCGGCGTGTTGAACGTTCGAACCGGAACCCGATGCACCCAGTCACGACATCGAAACCATGAAGAGCCGTTACGTCAGTCAGTGGATCGATGAGTTCCTGCAGGCGCGCCCGATCCGCGCCAATTCCCTGATTATCACGGTCTACGGCGATTCGATCGCACCCCATGGCGGTACCGTCTGGCTGGGCAGTTTCATCAAGCTGGTGGAGACTTTCGGACTCAATCAGCGCATGGTGCGCACCAGCGTCTTTCGTCTGTCGAAGGAACGCTGGCTGGTTTCGGAGCAGATCGGCCGACGCAGCTTCTACAGCCTGACCGCCACCGGGCGGCGGCGCTTCGAGCATGCCTATCGCCGCATCTACTACGAACCGAAGACGCAGTGGAACGGAGACTGGCAGATCGTGCTCACCACCGGCAGCGGACTGAGCGCCGCCCAGCGCGATGCCATGCGCAAGGAGCTGCTCTGGGAAGGCTACGGTGTCATTGCCCCGGGCGTGCTGGCCCATCCGTCGGCCAACGTGGAGGCGCTGCTGGACATCCTCCAGGGCACCGGCGTTCATGACAGGGTCGTGACGCTGCAGGCGCGCAGCATCGGCGCGCTGTCCAGCCGGGCGCTCCAGGATCTGGTGCGCGAGTGCTGGAACCTGGAGGCCATCGCGCGGGAGTACAAGCTGTTCGTCGAGCACTTCCGGCCGGTGCTGCGGGCACTGAAGAGCGCACGCGCACTCGACCCCGAGCAATGCTTCGCCGTGCGCACGCTGCTCATGCATGAGTTCAGGCGGGTGCTTTTGCGCGACCCGCAGCTGCCGCAGCAACTGCTTCCCGCCGATTGGCCGGGGCATGCCGCCCGGCAGCTTTGCCGCGATCTGTACGTCATGACTCAGCACGAGGCGGAAGCACATCTGATGTCCGTGCTGGAGACCGCCAGTGGCCCCCTGCCGGAAGCCGCGCCCTATTTCTACGAGCGCTTCGGCGGGCTGGATAGCCTTCCTGCCGAGGATGCAACGCAGACCGTGGCGCCATGACCGGACCGCAGCTCGCCATCGTCGGCGCCGGTCCGGCCGGCTTCTACGTTGCCGACGCTCTTTGCCGGAAGTTGCCGGAGTGCCACATCGCCCTGATCGACCGGCTGCCCACGCCCTTCGGCCTGGTGCGCGGCGGCGTGGCGCCCGATCACCAGGGCACGAAGAACATCACGCGCCAGTTCGAGCGCACCCTGACGCGCGGCAACGTCCGCTTCTTCGGCAACGTGGAGCTCGGGCGCGACATCGGCTACGAGGAACTGAAGCGAGCCTTCGACGTGGTGGTGCTGTGCACCGGCGCGCCGGTCGATCGTCGGCTCGACGTCCCGGGCGAATCGCTGCCGGGCGTCTACGGCTCCGGCGTCTTCGTGTCGTGGTACAACGGCATGCCGGATCAGCGCGAGCTGAACCCGCTGCTCGACGGCGCGGCTGTGGCTGTCATCGGCAACGGCAACGTGGCCATCGACATCGTCCGGCTGTTGTGCAAATCCCCGGCGGAGCTGGCGGTTTCGGACATCTGCGAGCACGTCCTGGCGCGGCTGTCCGCGGCCCGGCCGCGGGAGGTATACCTCATCGGCCGGCGCGGGCCCCTGGAAGCGAGCTTCACGGCGCCGGAACTGGAGGAACTGGGCAGTCTCGCCGACGCCGCACCGGCGCTGAATCCGGCCCTCCTCCCCGCCGAGGTGCCCGCGGACTGGCCGGAGGCCCGGCGCAAGGATGCCGAAAAGAACCTCGGCATCCTGCGCCGGTTTGCTGCCGCACCGGCATCGTCGAAACCGGTGCAGCTGCGCCTGCTGTTCAATGCCGCGCCGAGCGCTATCATGGGCAGCGAAAGAGTCGCCGGACTGCGCCTGGAGCGCACCCGCCTGGAAGGCAGTCGCACCCTGCCGACGGGCGTGCATTTCGACATCGCAGTCGGCACCGTCGTCACAGCCATCGGCTACCGCAGTGCGCCGCTGCCGGGCGTGCCCTTCGACGCCGAGCGCGGCATGGTATGCAACCACGACGGTCGCGTCGAGCCGGGGGTGTACTGTGCGGGCTGGTGCCGCCGCGGCGCGCAGGGGGTGATTCCGGCGAACCGCAGCGACTCCCTCGCCGTCGCCGAGCTGATCCTCGCCGACCTGGCCCAGGCGGCGCCGGGTAATGAAAGGCCGGGCGCTGCCCAACTCGACCAGCTGTGCGCCGAGCGCGCCGTGACGGTCGTCGATCAGGCGGGCTGGCTGCGAATCAACGCCGCCGAGACGGCACGGGCCATGGGCGGCAAGCCGCGGGAAAAACTGACCCGGATCGAGGAACTACTGGCCGCGGCACTCGCCTGAGTCGCGCGGCGATGAAGGCGGAAGCTGGTGCCGACAGTCTGACTCGAACAGACGACCTACCGCTTACAAGGCGGTTGCTCTACCAACTGAGCTATGCCGGCATTCCGGCGCCGATTATACCGCGGCGCAACGGCGCGCCAGCCCTCCGGCTGCGCCGCCGCGGCGCCCCCTTTGGGTTTAATTCCGAAGCATCTAGGGTGCCATTGTCCTATTGGGGTACACTGCTCGCCAGCCGGACAGGAGGCACCCGAACGCCATGGCCACCGCCAACCCGCAGGAACGCAATCCGCTGCACGTGCTCGTCATCGAGGATTCGGAGGATGACGCGTTGCTGCTTCTGCATCGCTTTCGCGAAGCGAATTATCATCCGATCCACGAGCGCGTTGACAACGCCGCCGCGATGCGCGCGGCGTTGACCAAAAAGCACTGGGACGTCGTGCTGTCCGATCACCGCATGCCGCGCTTCAACGCCCGCTCGGCGCTGCAGCTCATGCAGGAGCTGAACCTCGACCTGCCATTCATCATCGTCTCTGGTGTCATCGAGGAGGACACCGCCATTGGCGCCATGCGCGCGGGCGCCCACGACTACCTGACCAAGGAGAAGCTCGAACGTCTCGTGCCGGCGGTCGAACGCGAGATGCGCGAGGCGCGCAACCGCGCCGAGCGGCGCGCCGCTCTCGAAGCGGTTCAGGAGAGCGAGGCGCGCTTCCGCGCCCTTGCCGCCAACATACCCGGCATGGTGTTCCAGTTGCTGCGCCACGAGAACAACGAGCTGCAGTTCTTGTACGTCAGCGAGGGCTGTCTGGCGCTGCTCGGGTTGATGCCGATGGAGCTGTTCGAAGCTCCGCAGCGCGTCGCCGACATGATCATCGACGAGGACCGCCCCGCCTTCTTCGACTGGATGACGCGGGCGGCCGAGCGCTTCTCGACGTTCAACTGGGAGGGCCGGATCATCACCGCCGGCGGCGACCTGAAGTGGATCAACATCCGCTGCTCGCCGCGACAAACCGAATCAGGCCAAGTTCTCTGGGAAGGCATCATGTCCAACATCACCCAGGGCAAGCAGAACGAAATGGAGGTGCGCGAATCGCGCGCCCAGCTGGCGGCGCTGTCCTCGCACCTGCAGGCGGCGAAGGAAGAGGAACGCGAGCGCATCGCCCGGGACATCCACGACGTGCTCGGCGGCACGCTGGTTGCCATGAAGTTTGAAGTTTCCCTGCTGGGCGCCAAGATCCCGCCCGATGCCGTGCAGTTGCGGGAGCGGGCGGCGTCGATCGGCAAGCTCGTCGACGACGCCATCAGCACGGCGGGACGGGTGGCACGCGAGCTGCGTCCGGGCATCCTCAAGGAATTCGGCCTGGCCGCCGCCATCGAATCCCACGCCGAGGACTTTGCCCAGCGCACCGAAATCCCCTGCCGCATCCTGTGCGCCGATCACGATATCGACGCCGATCAGCAGACCTCCATCGCATTCTTCCGCATCTTCCAGGAGGCGCTGACAAACATCAGCAAGCATGCCGGCGCCAGCAAGGTTGACGTGCGCCTCACCCAGGAAGGCAGCGACATCGTGCTGGAAATCGGCGACGATGGACGCGGCATCGCCGCCCACGACCTGAGCAAGCCCAAGTCGTTCGGCCTGCGCGGCATCCGGGAACGGATCAACAGCCTGGGCGGATCGTTCTCCATCGAGCCGGGATTGCCGCGCGGCACTTGTGTGACTGTGCGCGCGCCGGTGCGCCGCAGCCGGGCATCGGCGGGGGCCGGGCCGGCAACTGGACAGTAGGAGTGAGCCTTGAATCCGCAGATGACGCCGATGCCCACAGATCCTCCCGGATCACGTCCGGATGTTGTCGCAACGTTCTCCGCGAACATCGTCGCGACCGACGGAGGACGCGCTTCCGATGTCGCTGTGCAGTTCGGCGAAATCAGCGGATGACTGCTTTTTCTGGAATGACTGGTACTAACTTTGATTCGAGGTGTCGCCCATGGGCGCTCAGATCCGCGTATTGATAGCCGACGATCACGCCATCGTCCGGCAGGGGTTGCGTCAGATCCTCTCCGAAACCGAGGACATGCTGGTCGCCGGCGAGGCCGAGGATGGCGTGCAGGCCGTCAAGATGATCCGCGACGGCGGCTGGGACGTCGTGCTGATGGACGTTTCCATGCCGGAGCGCAATGGCATCGACACGCTCAAGATGCTGAAGAAGGAGTTCCCCAAGCTGCCCGTGCTCATCCTGAGCATGCATCCGGAGGAACACTACGCCATCCGCGCGCTCAAGGCTGGCGCGTCGGGCTACCTAACCAAGCAGAGCGCGCCGGACCAGCTGGTCACGGCCATCCGCCAGGTGGCAAGCGGCAAGAAATACGTCAGCCCCTCGGTGGCCGAGGAGCTGGCTAACGCCATCGGTGAAGATACTGACAAGCTGCCGCACGAAAAGCTTTCCGACCGCGAGTATCAGACGCTGTGCATGATCGCCTCGGGCAAGGCGATTTCCCAGATCGCCGAGGAACTCAATCTCAGCGTCAAGACGGTCAGCGTCTACCGCGCCCGCCTGCTGGAAAAGATGAAACTGAAGAACAACGCCGAGCTCACCCACTACGGACTCAAGCACGGTTTGGTCGAGTAACGCCCCCCGGGCGGCACCGCTGCCCTAAAGCTTGCTTGTCCCACGGCCGTAATTGGCGATTACAAGTCCATACGACGCCAATGAGTGAGCTGACACAACCTTCCGACATCGCGCGGGAAACGCTGCGCCGCCTGGCGCTGCGCCGTATTCCGCCGACGCCGGAGAACTACCGTCAGCTCTATCAGCAGATCTCCGGTAGCGTCCCGAGCGAGTGCTTCCCCGACAGATCCATGAAAGCGGTAGCGAGCCTGTTGCCGCGAAACACGCCCGAGCAGGTCAAGTTCGCGCGCGAGTTCGAAACCGCCGTGGTGGCCAAGGACTGGGCGGCATTCAAAAGCGCGCTCGTGAACATGCTGGACGGGCGCGCAACTGTCGCGGTTTCTTGGGCGGCGGTGATCCGCGAGCTCATGACCCAACTGGATTCGCGCCACTCGGGACTGACGGCGGCGGCCAAACGCACGGCTCTGGAGCAAATCGTCCAATCCAGCGACAACGAGCGCTTGTATGGGCGGCTGCAGGGCCTGCTGCGGTCTTGGTCGCGCGCACCCCAGGCAGAAAATCAAGCTGCCGGCGGCACGGACGTCGTCCCGGTCGAGAGCGCCGAGGCCACCGTCGTGACGCCGGCAACGCGGGATAGCAAAAGCGCGGGCACCAACGACCAACTGCGCGAACTCGTCGCCGAACTGCTCGAGCAGGACCTCGCAGCGCTGGTTTGCGACCATACCGAACTATCCCAGGACGTGGTCAAGCTGGCGGCGGAGATCCGTGCCTGCCGCGACGACGCCGAGCTGGCGACGATCTCCGACAAACTGAAGCAGTTCGGCCACCGCTTCCGCTGGCTGGCCGAGGACCAGTCCGAGCTGCGCTCCGGCCTGCTGCGCCTGCTGCAATTGCTGGTGGACAATATCGGCGAGCTGGTCAGCGACGATCAGTGGCTGCGCGGCCAGATCGACATGTTGCGCGAGCTGTTTCCCACGCCTCTGGATGCGCGCCGCCTGGACGACGTGGAGCGCCGGCTGAAGGAGGTCATTCACAAGCAGAGCCTGCTGAAGAAAGACCTCAACGACGCCAAGGACCGCATCAAGACCATGCTGGCGAGTTTCGTGGACCACCTCGCGAGCTTCACCGAAACGACCGGCGAGTATCACTCGACCATCGAGCGCTGCGCCGAAAAGATCAGCGGCGCCAACGACATCTCCGAACTGGGCGAGGCGATCGACGAGGTGATGCGCGAGACGCGCAACGTCCAGCAGAGCGTCGAGCGTTCGCGCCAGAATATGCACGAGATGAAAAGCCGCGTCGAGGACGCCGACCGCAAGATCTCCTTGCTGCAAGAGGAACTCGCGCACACCAGCCAGATGGTGCGCCACGACCAGCTCACCGGCGCGCTCAACCGCAAGGGCATGGAGGAAGCCTTCCAGCGCGAGGCCGCGCGCGCCACGCGCCGCAGCTCGCCGCTGTGCGTTGCCCTGCTCGATATCGACAACTTCAAGAAGATCAACGACACCCACGGCCACGACGTGGGTGATGAAGCGCTCGTGCATCTGGCGCGGCTGGCGCGCCAGAACCTGCGCCCGCAGGACATGCTGGCGCGCTACGGTGGCGAGGAGTTCGTCATCATGCTACCGGACACCGGCGTTCATGACGCCGTCGTGGCGCTGACCCGACTGCAGCGCGAGCTGACCAAGACGTTCTTCCTGCACGACAACGACAAGTTGCTCATCACGTTCAGCGCCGGCGTCACCGAAGTGCTTGGCAATGAGCCGATGGAACGTGCCATCAAGCGCGCCGACGGCGGGATGTACCAGGCCAAGCGCGCCGGCAAGAACCGCGTCGTCGCCGTCGAGGCGCCGGCCGACAGTCTCGCTGCAAGCGCCTGAGCGCAGCAGCCAGCGCGCCGGCCTGCGGCGCGATATTCCGTCCCTTGATTGCAGCCGATGTGGCATACCGGCGTCCGCGCGACCGCGCCAGCATTTCGAGGAAATACGCCACAAATACCGTCCATTTCTTCGAATTGCTCTCAAGTTTGAAATCGGCGTCTCCGATAAAGGCTTTGACGGCGGCATCAACGCCCACCGGATAAGCGGTCAGGGGGGCAAATGCTGTCAATCCCTGACAACTTGATAGGAGAGCAACCATGTCACAGGTAATCAACACCAACATCGCTTCGTTGAATGCGCAGCGTAACCTCAACACGTCGCAGAGTTCCCTGGCCACCTCGCTGCAGCGCCTGTCCTCGGGCCTGCGCATCAACAGCGCCAAGGACGACGCGGCGGGTCTGGCGATCAGCCAGCGCATGACGGCGCAGATTCGCGGCCTGAACCAGGCAGTGCGCAACGCCAACGATGGCGTCTCCCTTGCCCAGACGGCGGAAGGCGCGCTCACCCAATCCGGTAACCTGCTGCAGCGTCTGCGCGAACTGGCCATCCAGTCCGCAAACTCCACGAACTCCGCGTCGGACCGCTCTGCCCTGCAGTCCGAAGTCAACCAGATCAAGGACGAGTTGAACCGCGTCGCCAGCACCACCACGTTCAACGGCCTGAAGGTGCTCGACGGCACGTTCGTCAACCAGAACTTCCAGGTCGGCGCCGACGCCAACCAGACGATCGGAGTGTCCATCTCCGGTGTTGCGGCGACCGATCTCGCCAACTACGGTGTGTCGGGCTCCAATGCCACTGCCAACCAGGGCACAGGTCAGCTCGCCGCCAGTAACGCCACCATCCCTGCGAACAACGTAATCGGTGCGCAGACGCTGACCATCTCCGGCGCCAAGGGCACGGCGACTGCCTCGATCTCCGCAGGCGACAGCGCCTACACGGTGGCAACCAAGGTAAACGCCCAGTCCGGCACAACCGGCGTTACAGCCAAGGCCACGACAACCGCCACGCTTGGCACGCTGTCTGCAGCCGGCACCGTGACACTCACCCTGGGCAGCGGCAGCTCCACCGCGACGATCTCCGCCGCGGTCACCACCACTGACCTGAGCGCGCTGCAAAAGGCTATCAACAACGTCACCGGCACGACCGGCGTCACTGCCACGGTCAACGGCGGCTCGCTCACGCTGAGCCAGGCGGACGGCAAAGACATCCGGATTGCCAACTTCGATCACTCCACGGCGAGCGCCACGATCGTCGTCACCGGTCAGAACGGCAGCGACACCGAGACCCTGACCCAGGGTGCGGCAGACAGCACCGTCGCCGCCGGCGTTGTGACCTTCGCCTCCAGCGACACCTATTCGGTAAGCTCCAGCGTGGCCGCGGCCGCGGGTAGCGTCCTCAACGTCGCCGCCAACACCGCCGTGTCCGCCACCGCCAGCCTGGTGAGCGCCATCGACATCGGCACGCAGAACGGTGCCCAAAGCGCCATCGACGTGATCGACTCCGCACTGGCCAAGGTCAATGGCATCCGTGCCGACCTCGGCGCCGTGCAGACCCGCTTCGAGCTGGCCATCAGCAACCTGCAGACGACCTCGGAGAACGTGAGCGCCGCGCGCTCCCGCATTCAGGACGCCGACTTCGCGGCCGAGACCGCCAACCTGACCCGCGCGCAGATCCTGCAGCAGGCTGGCGTCGCGATGCTCGCGCAAGCGAACGCGCTGCCGCAGAACGTGCTGACGCTGCTCCGCGGCTAATACGAAACAGCGTATCAACTAGCGATGGGGCGCGGGTGACTCACGAGGTCGCCCGCGCCTTTGTCGCGTGACAGGAGACAGGAACATGACAATCCAGCAGACCAAGCCTGCCGGCGTTGCGGTTCCTTTCGTGACATTGCCGGGCCAGACTTCGGCCGGCACTCGGCCGCAGGGGACATCGTCGCCCGCGGCAAAACCGAGTCCGGAGCAGGTCAGCCAGGCCGTGCAGGAGGTGAAAGACGCAGTCGGACAAGTGGCACAGAATTTGCGATTCTTCGTCGATGAAGACACAGGCAAGACCATCGTCAAGGTCGTCGATGGAACGACCAACGAAGTGATTCGACAGATCCCGTCCGAAGAGCTGCTTGCGATCAGCCGTGCCCTCGACAAATTTCAGGGGGTGCTACTCAAGCAGAAGGCGTAGACGGTCGATATCACTCCATAGGCACTAAGCTGAGGAACCATCGATGGCGCTAACTTCTCCGGGCATCGGCTCCGGTCTGGACATCAACGGCCTTGTCAGCCAGCTGATGTCCCTCGAGCGACGGCCGCTGACGACACTGGACAACCGGGAAGCCGGGCTGCAAGCCCGGCTGTCCGCCTTCGGTGCGATCAAGGGTGCGCTGTCGTCGCTGCAAACCGCCGCCCAGGCGCTCAAGGACGCGGCGAAGTTTTCCGCCATGAAGGCAAGCGCTGCCGACACGACGATTCTTGCCGCCAGCGCGGACACGAGCGCTGTCGCGGGCTCCTACAACATCGAGGTTCAAAACCTCGCCCAGTCGCAAAAACTCATCTCCACCGGATTCGCCACGAGCGAAACCATCGTCGGCAACGGCACGCTTACGATCGAGTTCGGCACCTACAGCGCCGGCGTATTCAGCGCCAACCCGGACAAGAGCGCGGCGACGATTGCAATCGACGACTCGAACCATACGCTCGAAGGCGTGCGCGACGCCATCAACGACGCCAATGCCGGCGTGACGGCAACTATCGTGAACGATGGCAGCGCCTACCGGCTCGTGCTCTCCTCGAACAGCACCGGCGCCAGCAATGCCCTGAAGATCACCGTCACCGACGACGACGGTACTCACACCGACACGAACAACCTGTCAAAGCTGACATACAATGCCGCCACCGGTGGCGTGCAGAACCTGAGTGAAACCGTGGCAGCGCGAAACGCCACGATCAAGATCGACTCGGTGACGATAACGAAGGACAGCAACGTCATCACCGATGCCATCGAGGGCGTCACGCTGACACTGGCCAAGGAGAACGCCGGTTCCACCACCAAACTGACGGTAGCGCGGGACACGAGCGGTGTAAAAACTGCCATCGACGCCTTCGTCAAGGCCTACAACGACGTCGCCACGACGATCAAGAACGTCAGCGCCTACAACGCTGAGACAAAGCAGGCATCCGTGCTCACCGGCGACACCACGGCGCGTGCCGTGCAATCCCAGCTTCGCGCCCTGCTCAATGCGCCGATAAGCGGTGCGCCTGCCGGGCTCACGACGCTATCCGATATCGGCGTCGCGTTCCAGAAGGACGGCACCCTAACCGTCGACTCCGCCAAACTGCAGGCGGCGCTGGATGAACCCGCGCTATCCGTAAGCACGCTGTTCGCGGCGGAAACCAACACCACCGGCTACGCCGCCCAAATCGACACGCTTGTCGCCAGCATGCTGAACAGTGACGGGCTGATCTCCGGGCGCACCGACGGCATCAACAGTTCCATCAAGGTTATCGGCAAGCAGCGCGAGGCGCTGGCTCTGCGCCTGGAGCAGATCGAGAAACGCTACCGCGCCCAGTTCACCGCGCTGGACTCGATGATTGCCAGCATGACCCAGACGAGCACCTTCCTGCAGCAACAACTGGCCAACCTGCCCAAGGCAGGAGAATAAGGAGAACCGCGATGTTCGCTTCGATGCACAATCCCGCCGCCGCGTACTCGAAGGTCGGCGTCGAAACCGGTGTGAGCAGCGCCGATCCCCATCGCCTGGTTTTGATGCTGTTCGACGGCGCCATGCTGTCGCTGTCCTCCGCATCCCTGCACATGCAGCGCAAAGACACCGCCGCAAAAGGACAAGCCATCTCGAAAACAATCGAGATCATCACCAACGGTCTGAAGGCAAGCCTGGACTTCGATGTCGGCGGCGAACTGGCCCAGCGCCTGGGCGCGCTCTACGATTACATGTGCATGCGCCTGCTGCACGCCAACGCGAAGAACGACGGTGCGGCACTGGACGAGGTGAGCCATCTCCTGGCCGAACTCAAGGGCGCCTGGGAACAGATCCGCGACGATCAACCGGCCGGCAGCGCCGACGCACCCGTCGCGGCCGCAGCCTGAGCCAACGGACAATCCATGAGCATACTCGGCATATACGAAGAGATGGACCGCATCTCGGCGCAGATGGTCGAAGCCGCGCGCGCCAACAACTGGGACCGGCTGGTTGCCCTGGAACAGGACGTCTCCAGCCTGCGCCACCGGCTCGATGCCTGCAACCGCTCCGTGCAGCTGTCGGAGGAGGAACGCTCCCGCAAGGTAGCACTCATTCACCACATCCTCGATAACGATGCGGAGGTGCGCCGCCATACCGAACCGTGGATGGAGGGCGTGAGGCAGTTCCTCGGCAATGGCACGCGCGGGCGCAATCTGCGCCGCGCCTACGGTGCCGGCACGCCGCAATAGGTTCCCGCAAGCGCGTCGCCGGCACACGTCGCTATCGTGGTGCTGCCACCCTAGGCAACCAGGATCATGATACCGAGCGATCTCGCCGCCCGTCTGCGCATACTCGCCGAATCGGCGGTGCAGCCACTCGCCCCGGTTCAGGAAATCGGTTCGGAACTGCCGGCATTCTCTCCCGGAGACCGCCTCACCGCGAAAATCGAATCAGCGCTGCCCGAGGGCGGCTTCCGCGCCACGGTCGCGGGGCGCGCGGTGACGCTATCGCTGCCGCAGCCGGCTCAGGCGGGTGATACGCTCGATCTGGTCGTCGTCGAGAACACCAGTCAGCATGTCGTCGCCCGGCGGGCCGACGCGGCCCCCGCCGAATCGCCCGCCCCGATCCTGAGCAGCGCCGCGAAGCTGATAGGCGAGCTGCTGGCAGCGAATCAGGGCACCGTGCAGCCGGCGCCTCTGCGCGCCGGCGCGCCAGTGTTTCCGCAAGCGCCGAACGACAGCATTCCCATGGCCGCGCTGTTGCAAGAAGCGGTGTCGGCAAGCGGCCTGTTCTACGAGGCACACCAGGCACAGTGGGTCGCCGGACGTCTGCCCGTCGAGGCGCTGCAGCGCGAACCGCAAGGTCGCCTGTCACCGCTCCCGGCGACCGACACACCTGTCATCTCTGCGCCCAAAGTGCCGGCACAAGTTGCGTCACAAGCAGCGGCGACCACTCCGGCCGACGAACCGGTCACCTCGATGCCGCCTGCCGCCATGTCACCAGCCGGACGCGTGGCGAGCGAGATTACCCCTCTCGTGCAGCAGCAGTTGGACGCCATCGCGAGCCACCATGTCGTATGGGTTGGCCAGATCTGGCCCGGCCAGCAAATGGAATGGCATATCGATGAGCCGATCCACAACGACGAACGTCACCGCGGAGACCAAGACGACGAAGGCGGCGCCTGGCATACTTCGCTCAAACTGACCCTGCCCCAACTCGGAGCTGTCCAGGCCAAGTTGTCCGTAGGCCAGGCGGGGGTCGCGATCTCGCTCGCCGCCGCGAACGCCGGGAGCACGCAACTCCTCGAAGGTGCCCGGACGACGCTCGCCACGTCGCTCGCCGCGGCCGGAGTGGAATTGACCGGCTTCACCGTGCAACACCATGAATCCGTCTGACGCGCGCGCCAGTGCCGTTGCCCTGACCTATGCCCCGGGCGAGGCCGCGCCACGGGTCGTCGCCAAGGGCCGCGGGCTGATCGCCGAGGAGATCATCGCGCGCGCGCGCGAGCACGGCATCTATGTGCATGAATCGCAGGAACTCGTCGCTCTGTTGATGCAGGTGGATCTGGACGCCCATATCCCGCCACAGCTCTACGTCGCCGTGGCGGAACTGCTGGCATGGCTCTATCGCCTTGAGCACGGTCGGAGCGCGTGACCCGGCGCCGTGGGGCGATTGGTTTCCCGAGGCCTGGTGGATTAGAATCGGCGGGTACATGACACGATGACGGTTATGACCGACTACAACAGGCAAGAGCCGCCGGTGAAGTTCGAGCTGATGCAGGCGGACTACTACAGCAAGTACCTGCTTCACTCCCGGGCCGAGATCGGCCACATCCTCCGCACGTTGAAACAAAAGGGCTCCCTGATCACCGTCTATTTCAATCAGGGTAACGACTTCTTCCTCACCACGGTTCTGGCCGCCGACGACAACCATCTCGTCATCGATGTCGGCGCCGACACCGCGATCAACCGCAAAGCGCTCGACAGCGACAAGCTCATTTTCATCACCACGCTTGACAAGGTGAAGGTGCAGTTCTCTGCCGAGGGGCTCGAAGAGGCACGCCACGAGACGCGGCCCGCCTTTCGCTGCGCGATTCCGGATTCGTTGCTGCGGCTGCAGCGTCGCGAGTACTACCGTCTGACAACGCCGGTGGCGACACCGATCAAGTGTCTGATCCCGGTATCGGTGGAAGGCAAGGGCAAGCGCGCCGTGGAAACCACCGTGGTAGACATCAGCGGCGGCGGTGTGGCGGTCGTGGTGCCGCCCGAAGGCGTGCCGTTTTCGCCCGAGATGCGCTTCGACGACTGCCGCATCGAGCTGCCCGACGCCGGCGTCGTCGTCGCATCGCTGGAGGTGCGTAATCTGTTCGACGTCACGCTGCGCAATGGCACGCGGGTAAAGCGCGCCGGCTGCCAATTCCACAGCCTGAGCGGCACGATGGCGACCATGATCCAGCGCTACATCCTGCGCGTGGAGCGGGAGCGCAAGGCGCGGGAATCCGGGTTGGGCTGAGTCCGCGCCGTCGGCGCGCTCAAAGACGTGCGCCGGAGGGACGATGTCCCGTCACGCAAAACGTGCCGCGGTGTCGAAGAAGCCGCGCCAGCGACAGATCTTTCCGCCGCGTACCGTGAATACGTGAACCCAGTCGGTTTCGAACACCCTGCCGCTCTCCTTCGCGGTCGCGCGTTCCCTGCCGAGCACGACCACGTGTTCGCCCGCATCGATGAATTCCCACGGGACGAAGGAATGGACGTGATCGCTGTGGGCGATGTCGGCGAAGAACTGCTGCACCTCGGTCGGGTTGTGACGCCGGCCGGCATAGCTGATATGCGATGGCGCGACGCACACCCAGTCCACCTCGTCGGCGACGGATTCAACGATGGTCGCGACATCACCCCGGGCGTAGGCTTCGTAGCACTGCTTGACGACGGCGATCGGCGTAGGCATGACTGTCCTCCTCATGACGATACAACGCCATGTACGCACCGAATCGCCGTCTGGATGCAGGCGCGAGAAGGATGGCAGGAGTCGCCGTAGCAGCGCGCCGCCGTCGCTTACACCTGCATGTTCATGATTTCGTGATAAGCGGAAACGAGCCGGTTCCTGACTTGAACCATCTGCTGGAACGAGAGATTGGCCTTCTGCAGGTTGATCATGACGTCCTGCAGATTCGCGCCCGGGGCGCCGCTGGAGAAGTCCTGGGCCAACTGCTGGGCTTGTTGCTGCGCGTGGTTTACCTGATCCAGGGCGCTCTTCAGAACCTGGCCGAAGTCCGGCCCCTCGACGCCCTGCGCCGCTTGCGCCGGTTTGCCCGCGGCAGCCTGGGCGGCCGCCCGCAGTTCCGAAACCATTTGATCCAGGCTTTTCACGTCCATCTTCCGCTCCGTTGCCTTCGAGATTTCACGACTCTATCGAGCAAACACTGTGCCAGCTTTCAAAGCGCACCCGCCCCGCGGTACTGCTGTAGCTTGTAGCGCAGCGTGCGCTCGGAAATGCCAAGCAGTTCGACGGCCTTCTTGCGCGAACCCCCCACTGCCGCCAGCGTGTCCAGGATGTGTTGCCGCTCCAGGTCCTTCATGGTGGCGGTCGACGCGGCAGCAGCGCTTACCGGGATGGCTGCCACGGCAACGGTGGCCACTGGCGGCTGCGCGGGCGGCACAGCTGGCTGCGACTGAATCTGGAGATGATGCGCTTCGATCGTCTCGCCGCCGGCGAGAATGATCGCCCGCTGGATGGTGTTTTCCAGCTCGCGCACGTTGCCCGGCCAGGCACATGCGGCAAGCTGTGTCTCAGCTGCCGGAGACAGCCGCGCGGTGATGCCGACGCGCTCGCCGTAGCTGGCGGCGAAATGGCGGGCGAGCGGCACGATGTCCGCCGGCCGGTCACGCAAGGCAGGAATCTGGAGCGGAAACACGTTCAGCCGGTAGTAGAGGTCCTGGCGAAAGCTACCCCTGGCCACCTCCATCGCCATGTCGCGGTTGCTCGTGGCAAGCACGCGGATGTCCAGCGCCACAGGCTTACGGCCGCCGACGCGCTCCACTTCCCGCTCCTGCAGCACGCGCAGCAGCTTTGCCTGCAAGGCCAACGGCATCTCCGAGATCTCGTCCAGGAGCAAGGTCCCGCCCTGGGCCTGTTCGAACTTGCCGGCCTGGGACACTTGGGCGCCGGTGAACGAACCCTTTTCGTAGCCAAACAGCGTCGCCTCGAGCAGGTTCTCGGGAATGGCGGCGCAGTTGATGGCGACGAAAGGCGCTGCGGCGCGCGCCGACTGCGCATGGATGTAGCGCGCAAACACCTCCTTGCCGGTGCCCGATTCGCCGCTCAGCAGCACCGTGGCGTCGGTCTTCGCCACGCGCGCCGCAAGCGTCAGCACGCCGCGCGAGCGCGGGTCCACGGCAATCAGCGCGTCGTCGTCGGGCGGCACGGCGGCATGGCGCTCGACATGCTCGAGCAGCACCCGCGGCTCGAAGGGTTTGAGCAGGAAATCGCAGGCGCCGCCGCGCATCGCCGCCACGGCCTTGTCCACATCGCCGAAGGCGGTCATAAGCAGCACCGGCAGCATGGGCTCGCGGCTTCGTATCTGTCGCAGCAGCTCGATGCCGTCCATGGGCTGCATCTTCAAGTCCGAGACCACCAGGTTGAAGGCATTGCGCTCCACCAGATGCAGTGCCGCCGGTCCGTCGGCAACGCCGAAGACGGTGTGTCCGGCACATTCGAGTGTCAGACACAGGGCATCGCGCAGGGCGGCATCGTCTTCGACGACGAGGAGGCTGAGGCTTTCTTTCATGATGAACTCCGTTTGCGCCTGCGCGACGATTCGCAGGCGGATGGCCCGGCGCCGCAGGCGGACCGAAGCGGCAGCGTGAATACGAACTCGCTGCCGCCATGGGGAGCAGAGCGAACGTCGATGTCGCCGCCGTGGGCCAGGGCAACGCCGCGGGCGATGGCCAAACCGAGACCCGTGCCCTCGGCTCGCGTGGTAAAGAACGGCTCAAACAGACGCAACTTGACCACCGGATCGATGCCCGGCCCGTTGTCGCGCACGTGCATGCTGATTGTCGTCGCGCTTGCGTGCGCTTCGAGTTCGACACGCCCGCCGCCGCCCGCTGCCTCCAGTGCGTTGTCCAGGAGATTGGTCAGCGCGCCGATGATGGCCTTGCGGTTGCCTACCAGTTCCTGCCCCGGGCACAGGTCTCGTACCGACAGCACGACGCCGCGGCTGCGCGCGAGAGGCTCCATGGTCTTGCCCAGATCGGTCAGCAATGCGCTCACCGCCACGGGTTCGCGGCCGAGCGTCTCGCCACGGGCGAAAAGCAGCGTGTCTTGGATGAGCCGCTCGAGGGCCTTGAGCTGGGCGACGGCGTTCTTGGCGCAGCGGCCCCGCGCCTCGCCAGGCAAGTCGTCACGTTCCAGATGGGCGGCGTAGAGCAGCGCCGCAGCCAGCGGCGTACGCAGCTGATGGGCGAGCGAGGCAGCCATCTCGCCCATGGCCGCCAGGCGCTGGTTGCGCTCTGCCTGGGCCTTGAGCCGATGGGCATCGGTGATGTCGTGCAGGAGGACAATGCGCCCGCCGCCCGAGTCGATCTCGGTGGTCGTCACGGCCACGCGCTTCTCGGCTGCGCGCGCTCCCGCGAGGAGTTCGCCGGCCGTACCGGAATCGCGCAGGCAGGATTGCTTCAAATCCCGCCAGTCGCGCCCGACCGGCGACAGGCCCAGCATCTCCGCAGCCGCCGGATTGCATTGGGCAACGACACCGGCACCGTCGAGCAGCACCACCCCCGCGGGCAAGGCATCGAGCAACAGGGCGAGACGCTCAGTCAGCGCTGCCTTCTCCTGGTACTGGCGACGCAATTCGCCATTGGCGGCCGCCAGCTCGGAGGTCAATTGCGCCACTTGACGCTGCAGGCTGGCGTAGGCGCCGGACAACTCCTCCGAGGCTTGGTTGAAGACGCGAAACGCCTCAGCGAGCCGATCGGCGCCCGCCTGCCGGGACGGCTCCGCATCGGGTTGCAGCGCGTGTTCGAGGGTTTCCATGGCTATCGGCACGGATTTTCGATGGCGGCAGGTTAACAGCCGGCCGGGCGGCAACCTCGGCTGAATAACAGGCAAAAACTGCCGCTTATTGCCGCTACGTCTGCCGGTGCCGGCGCGCACAATGCCGCCCAAGCGGGTAATACCGTCCCGAACACTTTGCTCAACAGCCCGAGAAGACTATGGCAACCGCGGAACAGACAGCCAGCCTGCCGATGCTCGCCCAGACGTGGCAAGGCTTCAATCAGCTTCCAGCACAGAAGAAGCTCGGCACCATGGTGGCGCTCGCCGTGGCGGCCGCCCTGCTCGCCGCCGCCTGGCTGTGGAGCCGCACGCCCGACTACGCAGTACTGTTCAGCAATCTTTCGGAGCGCGACGGCGGCGCCATCATTGCCGCCCTGCAGCAGCAGAACGTCCCCTACAAATTCTCCGAAGGCGGCGGCGCCATTCTGGTGCCGGCCAACCAGGTGCACGACGCGCGCCTGCGCCTGGCTTCCCAAGGCCTGCCCAAAGGCGGCCTCGTCGGCTTCGAGCTGATGGAGAACCAGAAGCTAGGCGTCAGCCAGTTTCTGGAACAGATCAACTACCAGCGCGCCCTGGAGGGGGAACTGGCCCGCTCCATCCAGTCGCTGGCAGCCGTTGCCGGCGCGCGGGTGCATCTCGCCATTCCCAAGCAAACGGCATTCCTACGCGACGAACAGAAGCCCAGCGCCTCGGTGCTGGTGAATCTCCATGCCGGCCGTTCGCTGGAGCCGGGCCAGGTGGCGGGAATCGTGCATCTCGTGGCATCGAGCGTGCCGCACCTGCCCACAGCCAATGTCAGCGTCATCGATCAAAACGGCATCTTGCTTTCCGCTGCCGCCGATGCGCTGCGCAGCACCGGGCTCGACGCGGCGCAGCTCAAGTATGTCAAGGAACTGGAGAACGGCTTCATCAAGCGCATCGAGGACATCCTGACGCCGATCACCGGCCCCGGCAACATCCGCGCCCAGGTCACTGCCGACGTGGACTTCAACCAGGCCGAACAGACGGCCGAAACCTACAAGCCGAACCAGACGCCCAACCAGCCCTCGATCCGCAGCCAGCAGACGAGCGAATCGGCGACGACCCAGCCGGCCGCCGCCGGCGTGCCCGGCGCGCTCACCAACCAACCGCCGGCGCCTGCCACCGCGCCCATCACCACGCCGCCGGCGCCGGGCACCCCCGGAGCGACGACAGCCGCCAACGCCACGTCGCCGCTCAATTCGCGCAAGGACGCGACGGTAAATTACGAGCTGGACAAGACCATCCGCCACGTCAAGCAGGCGGTGGGAACGGTCAAGCGCCTGTCCGTCGCCGTGGTCGTCAATCACAAAGTGGAGAAACTCGCCGACGGCAAGATCAAGACGACGGCGCTCTCCGATACCGAGATGAAGCAGATCAATGCCCTTGTCCGGGAGGCGATGGGCTTCAATGCGGATCGCGGTGACACACTGAACGTTGCCAACAGCCCCTTCTCCGTCGGGCAGAGGGAACCCGCGCCTGAGGCGCCGGTATGGAAGGATCCCGAGACGATGGGATTGGCCAAGGAGATCGGCCGCTACGCGCTGATCGCAGCCTTGGTGGCCTACGTCTTCCTGGGCATTCTGCGTCCGCTCATGCGCAGTCTCACGAAGCACCGCGAGGGTGCCGTACAGACGCGCGACGTTACACCTGCCGAGGGCGAAGCAGCCACGGCCGGGGCCCTGCCCGGGCCCCAGGGCGCGACGGCTTCGAGCTACGAGCAGAAGGTACAAAGCGCGCGGGAACTGGCGAAACATGATCCGCGGCTGGTCGCCAGTGTGATCAAGGATTGGGTGGGAAGCAACAATGAACGATGACGGTATCGAACGCAGCGCCATGCTGCTGCTGTCGCTGGGCGAAGACGAAGCGGCCGAGGTTCTGAAACATCTTGGTCCGCGCGAGGTGCAGAAGATCGGCGCCGCCATGGCACAGATCAAGGCCGTGCCGCGCGAGCGCGTCGAATCGGTGCTCGACGAACTGAAGGAGCACACCGCCAACGGCATTCCGGTGATGGCGGACGAGCAGATGATCCGCTCCATGCTGACCAAGGCGCTCGGCGACGACCGCGCCGCCAACCTCATCTCGCGCATCCTGCAGGGTGGCGACACCGCCGGCATCGAGAGCCTGAAGTGGATGGATGCAGCCACGGTTGCGGACCTGATCAAGAACGAACATCCTCAGATCATCGCGACCATACTGGTACACCTCGAGTACGACCACTCCGGCGACATTCTCAAGTGCTTCACCGAGCGCCTGCGCAATGACGTCATCCTGCGCATCGCCACGCTCGACGGCGTGCAACCCCAGGCGCTGCACGAGCTGAACGAGGCGCTCACGCGGCTGCTCTCCGGCTCGTCGAACATCAAGAAGACGGCAATGGGCGGCGTGCGCACCGCCGCCGAGATCCTCAACTTCGTCGGCACGGCGCAGGAGACGGCAATTCTCGACAGCGTACGCGAGCACGACCCCGATCTGGCGCAGAAGATCCTCGACGAGATGTTCGTGTTCGAGAACCTGCTGGACATCGACGACCGTGGCATCCAGGTGCTGCTGCGCGAGGTCCAATCCGAGTCGCTGATCGTCGCGCTCAAGGGCGCATCGGAAGCCCTGCGCGAGAAGATCTTCAAGAACATGTCGCAGCGCGCCGCCGAGATGCTCAAGGAAGACCTCGAATCGAAAGGACCGGTGCGCCTGTCCGAGGTCGAAGCCGAGCAGAAGGAGATGCTCAAGGTGGCACGGCGCCTCGCCGAGGAAGGCCAGGTCGTTCTTGGCGGCAAGGGCACCGACGCCTACGTCTGACGGTCGATGACATTCCCATCCCCCTGACCAACCGACCCAGCGCACAAGCCAGAGCATGATCGCCAAGGAACGTCTCACCGCCTACGAACGCTGGGAGCTGCACGACTTCTCCCGCACCCGCGGCGGTTCGGCCGCCCGGTCTGCGCCGGACGCGACGCAAGCGCAGCCCGCCGACGTCGTGACGCTGCCCACGGCGGCCGACATCGAGCGCATCCACAACCAGGCGCACAAGGACGGCTACAGTGCCGGCTATGACGAAGGCGTGGCGCGGGTACGCATGGAGGCGATGCACGTCAACAGTCTTATCGAGAACCTTGACACGGCACTGGCGACGCTGGATCAGAAAGTGGCCGAGGAGGTACTGGCCCTGGCGCTGGAATTGGCGCGGCAGGTGGTGCGCCAGGCCGTGGCAGTCAAGCCGGAGATGGTGCTGACGGTGGTGCGCGAGGCGCTGCAGCAGCTGCCCCATCATCACGCGGCAGTCTTCCTGCATCCTGAGGATGCTTCGCTGGTGCGCACCTCCCTCGGCGACCAATTGACCCACGCCGGGCATCGCATCTTCGAGGACGACACCGTAGCCCGGGGCGGCTGCCGTGTCGAAGCCGCCGGCACGCAGATCGACGCGACGCTTGAAACGCGCTGGCGGCGTGTCTTGGAGGGCCTGGGCGTGCGAGGCAACTGGATCGAGCGCACGGAGCGCTGACATGACGCCAAACCGGCACACGGAAAAATGGACCGGCTTCCTGCAGGATTGCCGCACGCTCACCGCTGGCGCAATGCCCTTCCAGCACAGCGGCAGGTTGACCCGCATCAACGGCCTGGTCATGGAGGCGGCCGGGCTGAAGCTGTCCTTAGGTGCCGGCTGCCGCATCGTCGTGCCCGGCGGCGCCTCGGTCGAGGCGGAGGTGGTGGGATTCTCCGGCGACAAGCTATTCATGATGCCGACCGACGATGTGTACGGACTCGCGCCCGGCGCGCAGGTGCTGCCGCTGGAGGCCGCGCAACGCACGCCGGTCGCCGGCGAGCGCATCGCCCCGCGCCGGCGCGCCATGGATCGCGCCAAGCACGTGCCGGTGGGCGACGCGCTGCTCGGTCGCGTCGTGGACGGCAACGGCCGCCCCCTCGACGGCCTGGGCCCCGTCGTCACGCCGCATTTCCGCTCGCTGCACAGCCGTCCGTTCAACCCCCTGCAGCGCGCGCCGATCGACCGCTCTCTTGACGTCGGCATACGCGCGATCAACTCCCTGCTCACGGTCGGCCGCGGCCAGCGCCTGGGACTGTTTGCTGGCTCGGGTGTGGGGAAAAGCGTGCTGCTCGGCATGATGGCGCGCTTCACCGCCGCCGAAGTGATCGTCGTCGGTCTGATCGGCGAGCGGGGCCGCGAGGTGAAGGAGTTCATCGAGAACATCCTCGGCGCCGAGGGACTGGAGCGCTCCGTGGTCGTCGCCGCGCCGGCCGACACCAGTCCGCTCATGCGCCTGCAGGGCGCCGCCTACGCCACCGCCGTGGCCGAGTACTTTCGCGATCATGGCCGTCACGTCCTGCTGATCATGGATTCGCTGACACGCTTTGCCATGGCACAGCGCGAGATCGCGCTCGCCATCGGCGAACCGCCCGTGACACGCGGCTACCCGCCCTCCGTCTTCGCGCGCTTGCCGCAACTGGTGGAGCGTGCCGGCAACGGCCCCGAGGGCGGTGGATCGATCACCGCCTTCTACACCGTGCTGGCCGAGGGTGATGACCAGCAGGATCCGATCGCCGACGCCGCGCGCGCCATTCTCGACGGTCATATCGTGCTTTCGCGTACTCTGGCCGAGCAGGGTCATTACCCGGCCATCGACATCGAACAGTCGATCTCGCGTGCCATGACGGGGCTAGTCATGCCCGCGCAGTTCGAACTGGTCAGGCGTTTCAAGCAGCTCTACTCGCGCTACCAGCGCTCGCGTGACCTGATCGCCGTGGGCGCCTATGCGCCGGGTTCCGATCCGCTGCTCGATCAGGCCGTGGCCTACCAGCAACGGTTGGAGGCCTTCCTGCAGCAGAACATGGCCGAGCGCGCCGCCTTCGACGACAGCGTGCTCAAGCTGCATCACCTGTTCGATCAGACACCATGAACGCCACCCGGCCAGGACAGTGCTTCTAAAGAACCCGCAAATGCGGCCGTAACCGACGACTGAGACGAATGGCGAGCGACTTCCCACTGCAGACGCTGCTTGATCTGTCCCAGGCGCGCCTCGACGACGCAACCCGACAGCTCGGCCAGCTGCTGGCCAGCGAGCAGGAGGACGAGAAAAAACTCTCGCTGCTGCTCACCTACCGCGACGAGTATCAGGCGCGCTTCCGCGAGGCAGCGCGCAACGGCATGAGCCGCGACGAGTGGCGCAACTTCCAGTCCTTCCTGGGGCGCCTGGACGAAGCGGTCGCCAGTCAGCAAGCGGTGGTGAACACGTCCAGGAAGCGCACCGCCGACGGACAAAAAGCGTGGCTGGACGAGCGGACCAAGGTCAAAGCCTTCGACGCGCTGTCGCAGCGGCACAGGGCCCGGGTGCAGAAGGTCGAGGCAAAGCGGGAACAGCGCTTCACCGACGAGCACGCCGCAAAGCAGTTCCGCTCCGACGACGAAGCGCAGTGAATGGCACGCCAATTGCTCAACGGTGCTTGAACCCACCGACGGAAAGGACAATGATCATGCCCGACGTATCGATCAAGCCGATGATCACCGCTGCGGCCCCGGCCGCCAGCGCGCCGCTCAACGCAACGTCGGCCGTCAGCCCGGCGGGTCCCGCTGCGACGTCCGACGCCGCGCCGAGCGAGGCGAGCGAGCGCGCGCCGGCGGAACAGACCACGACCTTCGCCAACGCCCTGCAGAAGCAACTGGACAAGTCGTCCAAGCCCGGCGCCGACAATGCGCAGGGCGAGTACCGGGAAGGCGCCGCGGCGCAGGTAACGCCGGACGTGGCCGCCGGGGTGGTCACTGCCGCGGCGGACCTGACGAGCCTGCTCGCCGGACTGCTGCCGATTGCCGTGCCGAGCACGGCTGCGCCGCAAGTTGCCCCAGAAACCGTGGAACCGGCGGCGCCGCCAGCCACCCCCGGCACTCAGCTCGCAACGGGCGATTCCCGTAGCGCGCCATCCCTCGCCGCACTGTCGATGGACGCAACTGCCACGCCGGATGCCGGGAAAGGCGAGGCGAAAACGACGAAGCTGCCCTTGGCTGTCGCCGCTGCTGCCGAGCAGGACAGCGCGTCCGCAAAGCCGGCAGTGATTGCCGCCTTCGACAAGTCGGCGGCGGAAACTGCCGCGCGCGCCGTCGGCGACGGCAAGCCGAACGGCAATGCGGAGTTGCCCGAGACGTCGCCGGGGTACATCGACCTTCAGGGCGATTTGCATCCTGCCCACTCCGTCGTGACGGGTGACCGGGCAACGCCCAGGATCGAGTCCGCGTCTGTGCGCGTGGACACACCCATTGGCGCACCCGGCTGGCGCGAGGAAGTCGGTCAGAAGGTGACATGGCTGATCGGTCGCGGCGAACAGCGGGCGGAACTGGTGCTCACACCGCCGCATCTCGGGCGCGTGGAAGTCACGGTCACCGTGAGTAACGATCAGGCAAATGCGCTATTCGTCTCCGCCAACCCGGCCGTGCGCGACGCCCTGGAACAGGCGCTGCCACGCCTGCGCGAAGTACTTGCCGACGCCGGCATTGCCCTGGGACAGGCCAACGTCAACGCCGAATCCTCGCAGGGGAAACGAGACGGCGAAGCCTCGCCGCGACACCCCAGCCTCGCCGGGTCCGACGCGCCCGGCGTCACCGCGCGGGAAACCGTTTGGGTCCGGCGCACCGTGGGCCTGGTGGATACCTTCGCGTGACGCAGGGGCAATGGAATTGACAGGATTTGCCCCGCTTAATCACCGCATCGTAGGCATGTTGCACCGAACATAATCTGTCCAATTGGAGCATCCCATGGCAAAAGCAAACGTCAAACAGGTATCCCCGGCTCCGGCCGATGCGCCCCCGGACGCTGGCGGCGAGGCGACGCCGAAGAAGAAGGGCAAGCTGCTGCTCCTCATCGGCGTCGCCGTCGTCGTCCTCATGGCGGCCGCTGGCGGCGCCTGGTTCTTTCTGCACAAGAAGTCCGGCGACGAGTCCGAGGCCGAGACGGAAGCGCGAGCTCAGCCGGCCAAGCCACCGGTGTTCGTCAACCTCGAACCGTTTACGGTCAACCTGCAGCCCGAGCAAGGCGAGCAGTACTTGCAGGTGGTCGCAGTGCTCAAGATCGAAGACGCAAAAGCCGGCGACAGCATCAAGCTGTACATGCCGGAGTTGCGCCACCGCATGTTGCTCCTTCTGTCCGGCAAAAAGGCCTCGGATATCTCGGCGGTCGCGGGACGGGAGAAGCTGGCCGAGGAACTGCGCAACGAGGCCAACGCCATTGTCGCGTCCGCCGTCGGCGGCCATGGCAAAAGCCAGGGCGGCGCGGCGCGGCAACCCGTTCAGGGTCCGGTGCAAAGCGTCCTGTTCACCTCGTTCATTATCCAGTAGCGCAGAAACCGCCAACGATGCGCACGCGCCGATAGAACAATGAGCCAGGATTTCCTGTCACAAGAAGAAGTCGATGCCCTGCTCAAGGGGGTGACCGGCGACGGCGACGACGCCGATCAGGCGCAGGACGACGCCGGGGGGCCTCGCCCCTACAATCTTGCGACGCAGGAACGCATCGTTCGCGGTCGCATGCCAACGCTCGAGTTGATCAATGAGCGCTTCGCACGCTACCTGCGCATCGGATTGTTCAACTTCATGCACCGCAACACCGAGATCTCGGTCCAGCCCATCCGCGTGCAGAAGTACAGCGAGTTCATCCGCAACCTGGTCGTACCTACCAACCTGAACTTGGTTCATGCCAAGCCGCTGCGCGGCACGGGGCTGTTCGTCTTCGATCCGAGCCTGGTCTTTCTGGTGGTGGACAACATGTTCGGCGGCGACGGCCGCTTCCATACGCGCGTCGAAGGCCGCGACTTCACGCCCACCGAGCAGCGCATCATCCAGGGACTGCTACGGGTCGTCTTCAACGAGTACGAAAAGGCATGGAAGCCGGTACACGACCTGAAGTTCGAATACGTGCGCTCGGAGATGAACTCTCAGTTCGCCAATATCGCGACGCCGAGCGAGATCGTCGTCGCCATGACCTTCACCATCGAAATGGGCGGGCCGACGGCGGACATGCACATTTGCTTCCCTTATTCCATGGTCGAGCCCATCCGCGACATTCTGTGCAGCTCGATGCAGAGCGATCATATGGTTTCGGACAGCCGCTGGGTGACGATGCTGACCAAGGAACTGCAAGGCGCGGACGTGGAACTCGTCGCCACCCTCGGCACGACGCGCGTTTCGCTGCGCGACATTCTTTACATGAAACCCGGTGATGTCATCCCCATAAACATCACCGAGCGAATCGAAGCCGAGGTCGACGGCGTACCGGTTCTGCAATGTCAATATGGTGTGCAGAACGGCCAGTATGCCCTGAAGGTCGAGCGCTACCTGGCGCAGCACGATTCCGGCTCGTTGAAATTGAACTAGGAGATATCCATGGCGGAAGCAGACCTTGTTGCAGACGTCGAAGATCAGGTGAGCGACGACGATTGGGCCGCCGCGATGAGCGAGCAGAGCACGGCGGAGGCGGCCGCAGGCGCCGTGGCGGCGCAGCCGGCGCAGATCTTCCCGTCATTCTCCGACGGCGGTGCCAAGTCCGACCAGCTCCATGACTTCGACATGATCCTGGACATCCCGGTGCAGCTCACCGTGGAACTGGGACGCACCAAGATTTCCATCCGCAATCTGCTGCAGCTCGCTCATGGCTCGGTGGTCGAGCTCGACGGCCTGGCCGGCGAGCCGATGGACGTGCTGGTCAATGGCACGCTCATCGCCCAAGGCGAGGTAGTCGTGGTCAACGACAAGTTCGGCATCCGCCTCACGGACATCATCACCCCCAGCGAGCGCATGAAGAAGCTGCGCTAACGGACCGCCCGCGGGCGACACCATCCGGCTCCAGGCTGCGGTCTCCCGCACCGGTACTCCGGCATAGCCCACGCCCCTGATCGCGCACACCGCAGCGCGTCCTTGCGCGCCGAGACACCGGTCACGCACAGTCCGCACCTGACGGATCGGCAGATCGAACAACGGAATTGACGCGCTTTCGACCGCCTTATCCGCCGAGCCGGAGAACACGTCGGACGGTATTCTACGAAGGTGTTCAAATACCGCGATACCATGAAGCCTGTCGTTTTCTCGCTCGTCGCCGCTACGCTCCTCGCCTGCGTCCGCGACGCACTTGCCCAGGCTGCGCCCGCCGTTGCCGACGCCGGCGGCAGCCTGCTACAGGTGATCTTCGGTCTTGGCGTCGTGCTCGTGCTGCTGATTGGCGGTCTCTACCTGCTCAAACGTCTGCAGGCGCCCCGCGGTCCCGGCGCCGGCCTGCTGCGTGTGGTCGCAGGCACGGCAGTCGGGCCGCGAGAGCGGGTCGCGGTAATTGAGATCGAGAATACCTGGCTCGTGGTCGGCGTCGCCCCCGGCCGCGTAAGCATGCTGCACAGTCTGCCCAAAGGCGCACTCGCGCAGCAACCCTCGCCCGCCGCCGGCCCGGAAGACTTCGGCAAGTGGTTGCGGCAAGTGATGGAGCGCCGTCGCGATGGACGTTGAGCGGAAGATGGCGTCGCGCGCGTGCCGCTGGGCCCTTGCACTGCTCCTCTCCACACCGCTCGCGGCGTTGGCCCAGGCCCTGCCGGGGATCACGGCAACGCCGGCACCGGGCGGCGGCCAGACTTACTCGATCAGCATCCAGACGCTGCTGCTGCTGACCTCGCTTTCATTCCTTCCAGCGATCGTGCTGATGATGACCAGCTTCACGCGCATCATCATCGTGCTGTCCCTGCTGCGCCATGCGCTGGGCACGCAGACCTCGCCCCCGAATCAGGTGCTGGTCGGGCTGGCGCTGTTCCTGAGCTTCTTCGTCATGGCGCCGGTGGCGGAGAAGATCTACGCCGACGCCTACGTGCCCCTGTCGGAGAACCGCATCAGCTTCGATCAGGCGCTGGATCGCGCCGCCGTGCCGCTGCGCGGTTTCATGCTCAAGCAAACGCGTGAGGCCGACCTCAGTCTGTTCGCCAAAGTGGCGAACACGCCCAAGGTGGAGCGCGCCGACCAGGTGCCGATGCGCGTGCTCATCCCCGCCTTCGTCACCTCGGAGCTAAAGACCGCCTTCCAGATCGGCTTCATCGTCTTCATTCCGTTCCTGATCATCGACATGGTGGTGGCAAGCGTGCTCATGTCCATGGGCATGATGATGATGTCGCCGGTGATCGTCGCGCTGCCGTTCAAGATCATGCTGTTCGTGCTGGTGGACGGCTGGACGCTGCTGGTCGGCTCGCTGGTACAGAGCTTCGGATAGGATCATGACACCGACAACCGTTATCGAACTGGGCCGCCAGGCGGTCGAACTCACGCTGCTCGTCTCCGCGCCGCTGTTCCTGGCGGCGCTCGTGACCGGCCTCATCGTCAGCATCTTTCAGGCGGCGACGCAGATCAACGAAATGACGCTGTCTTTCGTGCCAAAGCTGATCGCCATGTTCGTCACCCTCGTCCTGGCCGGACCGTGGATGATCACCATGATCACCGACTTCATGCGCCGGCTGTTCGAGGGTATTCCGGGAATGATCGGGTGAGGCACTCGTTGCCCTGAGCGGCGCGTTTCCGCCGCGTCACCCTCCTTCGCCATGCTCTCCGTCACCTCCGCCCAGCTCGACGCCTGGGTCGCCGCACTGATGTTTCCGCTGGCGCGCGTGCTGGGCCTGATTGCCGCAGCGCCGATACTCAGCAACCGGGCCGTGCCGGTGCGCGTCAAGGTGATGCTGGGCGTGGCGGTGACGGCCGCCCTGGCGCCGGTTCTCCCCGCCATGCCGCAGGTCACTCCCGGCAGCGGCATCGGACTGGCGATCCTGGTGCAGGAGAGCCTGATCGGACTGGCGCTGGGATTCGTCATGCGCCTGGTATTCAGCGCCATCGATCTCGCGGGCGAGTTGATCGGCCTGCAGATGGGCCTGTCCTTTGCCACCTTCTACGACCCGCAGGCGGGCGGTCAGACCGCCGTCGTCGCCGAGTTCCTGGGCCTGCTGGCCATGCTGGTGTTCCTGGCGCTCAACGGCCATCTGCTGCTCTTCTCCGTCCTGGCCAAGACCTTTACCGTGCTGCCCGTCGGCCCCCTGTCGCTGGCGGGCATCGACTGGAGCGGCATCGCCCGCTGGGGGACAATGCTCTTCTCGGCGGGCCTGCTGCTGGCGCTTCCCGTCATCGCCGCGCTGCTCATCACCAACATCGCTCTGGGTGTGCTAACGCGCGCCGCACCGCAGTTGAATCTGTTCGCGGTCGGTTTTCCGATCACGCTGGTGGTCGGCTTCGCCATGCTGATGCTGGCGATGCCCTACCTTACGCCGTCCTTCGAGCGGCTGTTCGAGCAGGGCTTCGATGCCATGACGGCGCTGGTGCAGCCCGGAGCGCCGCGTTAGTTGCTCCCGCCACGACCGGATACTGCGACGCGGACACGCCGCTGCGAAATGGAAGCGAGCCCGTTCAGGGCTTCCGCCCGGTCAGCTGAACGACCCCCTCGGACACCCGCTGCGACGCCGGCAGGGTCGATTCGAGGCCTTCCGAGTAGGCGAGGATCTGGTAGCCGGCGTAGCCGCGCTCACGGGCGAGCTGGGCGGCACGGCGATGGAAGACGACGCGCGACTCGCCGTCGCCGCCGGTGTGGAAGCGCTTCATGCGCAACTGCAGGACGTACTGGTCCTCGGCCATCTTGGCTTCGTCGATCTGCCAGTTCGGCGCAAGGGGATCAAGCACGACGTAGGCCGCATAGGCCACCCCGGCGTAGATGAGGATCTTTTCGAAGGAGAGGTTGATGTTCTCGCTCACCCGCAGTGTCGCCGCAGGCACCAGCGGATTGTCGCGCGGGTAGTTGCCGCTGATGCTGCCGCAACCGGCGAGCAACACCATTGAAATGAGTGCGATCGGCGGTCGGCCGAAGTAGTGCCGGGTTCCGTTCATTGCCCGCCGCTCAGACGTAATTGAACAGCGACAATCCGGAGACGCGCAGGAAGGACTTCTGCGCCGCTTCGAGGTAGGTTTGCTCCCGGGTCAGCCGCGAGATGGCTTCGGCATAGTCCACGTCCTGCAGCCGCGATAGCGTGTCGGCATATTGCAGGTCCAGATCGTCGCCCATGTCCGAGAGCGCGTCCAGCTCCACTTGGCGCGAGCCGATGGCGGCGCGCAGAGTGAGGATGTTTTCCTGCGCCTGGTCGAGGTTCGTCAGCGCCTGATTGATGTTGTTGGACAGGCGCGTAGCGCCGCCCGCCACGCCGACCGAGGACTCCAGCGCAGTGATCAGATTGGCGACAGTGGCAAACAAGCTTTGGCTCGTGCTCGGCGCCACGGTAAAACTGTCGCCGTTGGCGGGTGCACCGGTGATGGTGAGCGAGATGCCGTCGAAGCTGATGGCGGCGCCGCTCGTGTAGGTCGTGCTGGGCACGACGGTCGTCGGCGCCGGTGTCGTACTCTGGTCTACCACGGTGTAGGTGGTAACGCCGCCGGCAACGCTGAAGTTAATGGTGTAGTCGTGGCGCGTCGCCGCCGCCGGATTGGTCACGTTGCCGGCGTCGATGATGCCGCTGCCGGTATTGCCAGCCGACGCCGCGGTGGCGAAGGTACCGTTGCCGTTGCGGATGCGCATGAAGGCGTCGTTGCCCGAATCGCTCACCGCCATCTGGCGCGATGCGGACACCTGCAGCAGCCGCTGACCATCGTCGCCGGCATAGGCGACACCGCCCTCGACACTGCCCGAAAAGGGCTTGTTGCTCCCCTGGTAACCGGAGAACAGGTACTGGCCGCTGCCATCGGTGGCATTGGCGACACCGAGCAACTGGCCGAACTGGTTGCGCAGATCGGCGGCGATGGCGCGCCGGTCGGCGTCCGAGAGCACGGTGTTGCCTGCCTGGACGGCGCGCTGGCGCACGTACTGGATCAGATCGCCCACCGACGTAAGCTGGCTTTCCTCCAGCCCCAGCGCCGCCTTGGCATTGCCCTGGTTCTCGCTGTACTGGGCGTTGATCTCCTTGGACTGGGTGACCTCCAGGGCGCGGGCGGCGGCAACGGGATCATCCGATGGCGCGAGGATGCGCCGCCCGGTCGCCACCTGCTGCTGAGTATGCAACAGAGACGAAGTCTGGCGGTGGATGCTGCCCACGCCCAGGTCATAGAGCATTGCCGTGCTGACGCGCATGTCCGTCTCCCGTCACCGTCCCAAGGCCAGCAATTCCTCGAACAGCCTGCCGGCGATCTCGATCATCTTTCCCGCTGCCTGATACGCCTGCTGATAGCGCAGCAGATTGGCCGCCTCCTCGTCGAGGTTCACCCCGGACAGGGACTGCTGCGCAGTCTCCGCTTGGGCGACGAGGTTCTCCTGGGCGGTCAGAGTCACTTCCACTTCGCGCGCCTTGTTGCCGATGTCACTGACGATCTGCGAATAGGCCGACTGATAGCTGGCGGTGCCGCCCACCAGGGTGTTCTGGGTCTGCAACTGGCCGAGGGCGAGCATGTTGCGCCCGTCCGCGACGCCACTCGAGTTGCGCGCGATGACGAAGACATCGCCGTCGGTTGGCGTGCCGGAGACGGTGAAGGTGAAGCCGCCCACCGTCGGGAACGCGAACGTCTTGCCGGCGGACTCGGTGGCCGGGTTGTAGGCTAGCGTGCCGCCGGGACCGCCGCTGACATTGAAGCGATTGTTGGCCGCGTCGAACGTGAGCGCAATGTCGCCGCCGGGCGAGGCCGCCATGGGAAGGCCGGTGGTCGTGGTCACGGCTCCGGCACTGATCTTGCCCGTGCCGCTGTTGGCAAGCGCGGCGCTCGTGCGCACCGGTCCGGCGGCGGCGATGTTGCGCGCGTCGCTCAGCGCCACGGCAATGTCGCGGGCGCCGGTGCGCGTCGGTTCGATGAGAAAAGTATCGCCGTTCGCCGCGGCGCCACCACCGCGCGTAAACGTGACCCCGTCCACTGTCACCGGCGCCCCGAATGCACCGAGATTGGTGGTCGTGTTGTCCGACAGGCGGATCAGCGTGTAGTTGCCCGCGTCATAGGTGATGCGGTAGTCGCTCGTCGTGAGATTGCCGACGCCGGCGATGCTGGCCGTCACGCTCGCCGCGCCGGTGTTGGTGCTTGCCGCGAACACCCGCGGCGTCGGCGGCGCGGTGAAAAAGTTGCCGCCGAGATTTCCGAGCAGATCCTGACCGAGCTTGTGCTGGTCGTTGAAGGTCTGGGCCAGGCCGATGGCGAGGCGGCCGAGCGCGTTCTGGGCCGGGTCCAGGGTCTGCGAGCGGAACGACAGCAGCCCGCCCAGCGTGCCGCCGGACAGAAGCTCCTCCTGCAATGTGATGGTGCCGCCACCGATCTTTACCAGGTTCACCTCCATGCGCTCCGGATCGTCGGCCGCCGGCGCGGCGCTGAGCTGCAGCGCCTGCCGGCCGACCACGAGCGGCTGGCCGCTGCCGATGAAGACGCTGTAACTGCCATCGGATTCGGTGAGCGTGGTCACGCGGACCAGCTTGTTCAGATCGGCGACAAGCTGGTCGCGCTGATCGAGCAGATCGTTGGCCGGCTGGGTCGGTCCCGCAGCTTGGGCGATCACGATGCGCTCGTTCAACTCGGCGATCTGTGCGGCATAGGAGTTGATTTCCGTCACGGCACCGGTGATCTGGGTATTCACGCCGTCGCGGATTTCCGTCAGTCGCTGGTCCAGGGCCTGGAAGCGGGCGACCAGCGCCTGCGCGCTGGAGAGCATCGACTGGCGCGCCGGTAGCGACGCCGGGTTGGCCGACACGTCCTGGGCGCTGCGGAAGAACCCCTGCAGCGCTGGCGAAAGGCCGGCGCTCGTGTCGGCAAGCAGGTTGTCGATCTGTTTGATCTGGGTCTGATAAGCGGACAGCTCCGCCTCCCGCGTCTGCGCCGACAGCACCTGCGAGGACAGGAACTGGCTGTAGATCCGTTTGACGGTGATGACGTTCGTGCCTTGGCCGAAGAAGCCGGAGCCGGTGAACTGCGGCGTGTTGGTGCTCTGCACCGCCTGTTGGCGATTGAACCCCGGTGTGGCGGCATTGCTGATGTTGTGGCCCGTGGTGAGCAAGCCCGCCTGCGCGGCGTTCAAGCCGCTGACGCCGATGTTCAGTATGCTGGTTCCCATGATCGTTCCTCGTTCTATCTATAACGGCGCAGGCGCGGGGATCCTTCAACCCGTCAGGCTCTGGCGCATGGCGGCTCCGGTGATGATCCGCTCCAGCTTGGCGGCGTACATCGGGTCCGTGGCGTAGCCCGCCTGCTGCAGCCCGCGGGCAAAGGCAGTGGCGTCGCGCTGGCCCACCACTGCGGCATAGCGTGGATTTGAGCGCAGTAGGTTGGCATAGTCGGCGAAGGCTTCGGCGTAGGAACCGTACACGCGGAAGCGCTCGGTCTGCTTCTGGGCGACGCCGTTCACGTACTCGGTGGTCAGGGTGTCCACCGCACCGCCAGTCCAGGAGCGGCCCGCCTTGATGTTGAACAGGTTAAAGCTCGGCCGCCCGTCGGCGAGACGGATTTCCGAGCGGCCCCAGCCGGTTTCCAGCGCCGCCTGGGCGAGCATGAAGTGCGCCGGCACCCCGGTGGCGCGGCTCGCCTCCTGGGCGTGGGGCCAGAGCCGGTTGATGAACTCGCGCTGGGTTGCGCCCACCGTCTCGCCCGAGTCGGACACCGCCGCGCCGCTGCCGGAACGTGCGACCGGCTCGGCACCGGCCACCATCCAGCGGCCTGCGCCACGCAGGGTTTCCAGAGCGAAGCGGCTGTCCGGCGCCGTTACCGCGTTTTTTCCGCCCGACGTCGCGCCCGGCACACCCTCCGGCGAGCCATCGGCGCCGGGCAAGTTGGCGCCGAGCTGCTTCTCCAGCATGGCTGCCAGCCCGGTGGCACCACGCTTGGCGAGCGTCTGGGCAAGCTGCTGGTCGAGCATGGCCTGGTACATCTTCGTCTGGCCGCTCTCGAACAGTCCGTCCTGGGGCGTTGCTTCGCGCATGGCCTTCAACACCATGTCCAGAAATACCGACTCGAACTGCTGCGCCGCCGCACGCAGGCTGGCGCGCGGGTTATCGCGCGCGTCGCGCTTGAGCGCCGTGAGCGCGTTGGCATCGAGAGCAAATTGCCCGGAAATGTCGGTCGCATTCATATGTCGCTTTTCACCGCGGAGGACGCAGAGGACACGGAGGGGTCTTCAATCCGGTTTCCTCCGCGTCCTCTGCGTCCTCCGTGGCGAACATCCATCCTTAGATGATCTCCAGCTCCGCCCGCAGTGCGCCGGCGGCTTTCATCGCCTGCAGGATGGCGATCAGATCCTGGGGATTGGCGCCGATGGCGTTGAGCGCTTTCACAACTTCGGCGAGCGAGGCGCCGGCTTTGATATTCATGAGCGCGCCACCCTCCTGCTTGATGTCGATCTGGGCGCGCTCCGTCGCCACGGTCTGACCGGCGGAAAGAGGCGCCGGCTGGCTGATTACGGGCTCCGAACTGACGGTCACCGACAGGTTGCCGTGAGCCACGGCGCAGTTCTGCAGCGTCACCGCCTGGTTTAGCACCACCGACCCGGTGCGACCATTGACGATGACTTTCGCTGGCGTCTGCGCCGGCTGCACTTCGAGATTCTCGATGCGGCCAAGGAAGGCGACGCGCTGATCGGGATCCACCGGCGCGCGCACCTGAATCTGGCGCGCATCGGTCGCGGCTGCGGCATTGCCGCCGACCGCGCGGTTGATGGCGTCCACCATCTTCTGGGCGGTGCCGAAGTCGCCGTCGTTCAGCTCGAGATAGACGAACTCGCCCTGCCCGACTGGTGTTGCCACCGCACGCTCGACGGTCGCGCCACCGGCGATGCGGCCCACCGACAGGTGATTGACCGTCACCTTCGAGCCCCCCGCCGCCGCGCCGACACCGCCGACGAGCACGTTGCCTTGGGCGATGGCATAGACGTTGCCGTCGGCACCCTTGAGCGGCGTCATCACCAGCGTGCCGCCGCGCAGGCTTTTGGCATTGCCCATCGAAGACACGGTGACGTCGATCTGCTGGCCGGGCCGCGCGAAGGGCGGCAGGTTGGTGGTAACCATCACTGCCGCGACGTTCTTGAGTTGTAGGTTCGTGCCCGGCGGCAGGGTCACGCCCATGTTGCCGAGCATATTGATGATGCTCTGCACGGTGAACGGTGTCTGCGTCGTCTGGTCGCCACTGCCGTCCAGGCCGACGACGAGACCGTAGCCGATCAACTGGTTGTTGCGCACGCCGCCGATGGATGCCAGGTCCTTGATCCGCTCGGCATGCGCCGCGTCGGTGAGGAACAGACACAGCACGCAAATGGCGATCAGCTTCAGACGCAGGATCAGTCGCTTCTGGATGGTGCTCATGATTTGGCTCTCGTCGTTTCGTCGGCGCTGGAACTAGAACGGCAGGAAGCTAAGGAAGAACCGTCCCAGCCAGCCCATCACCTGGGCCGAGTCGATGTAGCCATTGGCTTTGTACTCGATGCGCGCGTCGGCGACCTGGGTCGACTGGACGGTGTTGGCGGCCGTGACGTGGATCGGATTCACCACGCCCGAGAAGCGGATGAATTCCTCGCCCTGGTTGATCGCCACCTGCTTCTCGCCCGACACCAGCAGATTGCCATTGGGCAGAACTTCGATGACGGTGACTGTGATGGCGCCGGTGAAGTCGTAGTTGGCGGCGCTGTCACCCTTGCCGGCAAACTTGTTGGAATTAGCCACATTGACGTCGATGCCCTGGGCGCTCTTGCCCGGCACGCCGATGATGTTCGGCACCGACAGATCGATGCTGTGCGTGCGCTCGGCGGCGCTGGAAGATTTCTTCGCCGCCTGCGTTTTCTCGACGATGTTGATGGTCAGCGTGTCGCCGATGAAGCGGGCGCGGCGGTCCTCGAACAGGGGCCGGGCGTAGCTCGCCTGGTAGATGGCACCGTTGGCCGCCGGCGCGTAATTCCTCGGCTCCGGCCGCGCGGTCATCGGCTGGTGCACCGCCGTCGGCGGCGTCGTATGCACGCATCCGGCCAGCATCACGGCGACCACCAAGCCAAGCACGACTTTCATCATCGACTCCTTACCTCTAACGGCTCTCAGAGTTGCGCCAGTCTCGCTAGCATCTGATCGGACGTCTGAATGGCGCGCGAGTTGATCTCGTACGCGCGCTGGGTCTGGATCATATTCACCAACTCCTCGACCACGTTCACGTTCGAGGTCTCGAGGTAGCTCTGATTGAGCGTGCCGACGCCGTTGGTGCCGGGCGTATTGGGTGTCGGCGTGCCGCTGGAGGCCGTCTCGAGATAGAGGTTCTCGCCCACGCTCTGCAGCCCACCGGGATTGACGAAACCGGCGAGCTGGATCGTGCCGACCTGGGTCGGTGCCGACGAGCCCGCTTGCAAGACCGTCACTGTGCCGTCCTTGGCAATGGTGACCGACTGCGCGTTGGCAGGGATGGTGATCGCCGGCTGCAGCGGATAGCCGCTGGAGGTGACGATCTGCCCCTGGGCGTCCTTCTGAAAGGCGCCGTCGCGGGTGTAGGCCGTGGTGCCGTCCGGCAGCAGAATCTGGAAGAAGCCGCCGCCCTGGATGGCCACGTCCAGCGCGTTGCCAGTCTGGGTCAGGTTGCCCTGGGTATGGATGCGCTCGGTCGCCACCGGGCGCGCGCCAGTGCCCAGTTGCAGGCCGGAGGGGATCGTCGTCTGCTGCGACGATTGCGCGCCAGGCTGGCGCAGCGTCTGATAGAGCAGATCCTCGAACACCGCCCGGGCACGCTTGAAGCCGGACGTGGAGACGTTCGACAGATTGTTGGTGATGACATCGAGCTGGGTCTGCTGCGCATCGAGGCCGGTCTTGGCAATCCAGAGTGAGCGGATCATGGTCTAACTCCTAACCACAGAGACACAGAGGCACAGAGGACAGCACAGAGAACTGCGAAATTCTCTGTGTCTCAGTGCCTCTGTGGTGAATTCGTTCATCGATTCGAAAGCAACTGCGCCGCGGCGCGGTCGTTCTGGTCGGCGGTCTGCAGCATCTTGGTCTGCAGGTCGAACTGGCGCGCGAGCGAGATCATCGTCACCATCTGCTCGACCACGTTGACGTTGCTGCCCTCGAGGTAGCCGGAGGCGAGGACGACGTTGCCATCGGCTTCGGCGTCGCCGCCGCGCGCACGGAACAGGCCGTCGGCACCTCGCACGAGTTCGTTCTCCGGCGGATTGACCAGCTTGACGCGGCCGATGGCACTGACGGCGTTGCGGCTGCCGCTCGCCGGCACGACGGAGATGGTGCCGTCCTTGGCGATGGTGATCTCGTTGTCGGGCGGAATGGAAATCGGCCCGCCGTCGCCCAGCACCGGCAGACCATTGCGCGTTTGCAGAACGCCATTGACGCTGACTTCCAGACTGCCGTTGCGAGTGTAGGCCTCGGTGCCGTCGGCGGCCTGAACCGCGATCCATCCCTGCCCCTGCACGGCGACGTCGAGGACGCGGCCGGTATGCTGCATCGGCCCCTGGGAGAAGTCGTTGGCAACGCTGGCGTCGACGACGAAGGCGCGCGTGGGCAGCGACTGCGATTGCACCTGCACGGCACGCAGTTTGTGCTCCTCCGCCCGGTAACCGGTCGAGTTGGCGTTGGCCAGATTGTGCGCCACCGCGGCCTGGCGCCCCAGCGTGTGCTTGGCGCCGGTCATCGCGGTGTAGATCAGCTTATCCATGTCAGATATCTGGCGTCAGCGATCAGCGCAGATTCACCAGCGTCTGCAGGATCTGATCCTGTGTACGAATCGACTGAGCGTTGGCCTGGTAGGCGCGCTGCTGGGTGATCATGTTCACCAGCTCGGCGGTCAGATCCACGTTCGATTCCTCCACGGCCGCGCTCTGCAGCACACCCAGGCTGCCAGTGTTGGGCGCACCCACGAGCGGCGGGCCGGAGTCCGACGATTCGCCCCACTGGTTGCCGCCAAGCGACACCAAGCCGTTCGGGTTGTTGAAGTTGGCAAGCACGATCTGACCAAGATTGCGCGACTGGCCGTTGCTGTAGCGCCCCTGCACGACACCGTCCGTACCGATGGCGACACCGGACAGACGCCCGGAGGCGTAGCCGTCCTGAACCATGCGGTTGACTCCGAACGGACTGCCGAACTGGGTGCTGCCGGTGAAGTCGAGATTGAAGGCGAGCGGCGTCGTCGCGCCCGTGGTCACGGCAAAGGACAGCGCCTGGGTCGTGCCGGCGGTCAGCGCGCCGCTGGTGTTGAACTGCAGGTTCGTGCCGGCCACCGCAGTGCCGCCGTCGAGGCTGGTGTAGATGTTCCACTCGCCGGGGTTAGCAGTCTTGCGGAAGTACATCGTTAGGACATGCGGGTTGCCCAGCGAGTCGTAGGCGGTGAGCGACGATGAGGCGTTGTAGGCTTGAGGCAACGGATTGGCGACGTTGAAGGCGACGCTCGGCACCGACTCGCGCGAGTCCAGGTTCAGACCGACATCGGCCGTGGTCGTGGTCTTCGGCGTCAGATCGGCAGTGTTGATGAAGATGTCCTGAGGTGCCGCAGGGATGATCGTCCCTGCCGAATCCGCGGCATAGCCCGTCAAGCGATAGCCGGCGGCATTGACGATGTAGCCGTTCTTGTCCACCAAGAACTGGCCGTTGCGCGTGTAAGTGATAGCGCCGTTGTTGCTCATGCGGAAAAAGCCCTGGCCATTGATCGCCACGTCCAACGGGTTATTGGTGACCGTGATGTTGCCCTGCGTAAACTGCTGGGCCACTTGGTTGATCGACGTGCCGATCCCGACCTGGCTGCCGCCGCCGCCCGCCAGCGATGCGGCGAAGACGTCCGCGAACTGCGCCTGGGCCGACTTGAAACCAACAGTGCCGGAGTTGGCGACGTTGTTGCTGATGGCATCGAGTGCCTTGGAGGCGCCGTTCAGACCGCTCAATCCTTGCTGGAAACTCATCTCTCTTCTCCTGACCTACAGAATTTGTTTGACGTCGTTGAGACCATAAACGCCTAGCGCCCCCACGTTCAGGCGCACACCCGCGCTCGAGCGCGCAACGCTCGAAACAATGCCCAGCTCGAGGGCCGTGGCGCCGACCTTGGTGTCGCCTCGCGTCGCAGCCACGGTCATGGAGTACGAGCCATCGGCGGCTTTAGCGCCGCTGTCCGACGTGCCATCCCAGCTGAATGCGACGCTGCCGGCCGCCCGCGCACCGAGGTCGAGCGATCTCACCGCGATGCCATTGGCGTCCTTGATGGTTACCGTGACGCGATCGGCCGCCTCGGCCAGTTCGACGCCGCCGATCGCCATGCCTTCCTGCAGCGCGAGGCCAGAACCAGGCACGAGCACACCGTGACCGACGAGTGCCGCCGCCTGCAATGCCTGGCCGTCGCTGGAGCTGGTCATCAGCGCCTGCAGCGTCGCGTTCAGGCGTTCGATGCCATCGACGGTGCTGATCTGAGCCAGTTGCGAGGTCACTTGGGCGTTATCCAGGGGGTTGAGCGGATCCTGATTCTTGAGCTGCGTCACCAGCAGCGTCAGGAATCGGTCTTGCGGATCGGTCTTGTCGGCGCCGGCGGTTTCCCGTGCGCTGTTGAGGCCGGCGAGGATGGCCGCCTGCGTGCTTGAGCTCGATTGCGTTGCCTGAAGTGCGCTCACTGCGTTCTCCTTCTCTGCGTTGATGCTTACTGGCCGATGGCCAGCGTCTTCGCCATCAGCGTCTTGGCGGTGTTCATCATCTCGACGTTGTTCTGGTAGGAGCGTGATGCCGAAATCATGTTCACCATCTCCTCGACGATATTGACGTTCGGCATCGACACGTAGCCCTGCTCGTTCGCCAGCGGGTTTTTCGGGTCGTAAACGAGCCGCGCCGGCGCGGCATCCTCCACCACCTGTGCCACCTGCACGCCCTGGGCGTCGGGGCCAGCCACCGGAGCGGCCTGGAATACCACCTGCTTGGCGCGATAGGGCGTGCCGTTGGCCGAGGTGACGCTGTCGGCGTTGGCAAGGTTGGAAGCCGTGGTGTTCAGGCGCACGGACTGCGCGGCGAGTGCCGACCCAGCAATGGAAAAAACGTTGAACAGGCTCATGGTGCTATCCCTGAATGGCGCTCTGCATGGTGCGCAGCAGGCCGTTGATGAACGTCAGGCTCGCCTCGTAGTGCAGCGCGTTCTCGGCGAACTGGCCGCGCTCGACGTCGAGGTTCACGGTGTTGCCGTCGACACTGGACTGGGTTTCCGTGCGGTACTGAAGCGCCGCATCGTAGGGGGTTGTCCCCTGCGGCTTGAGATGTCCCGCTACGGTCTGCGCCAGCGGCAGCGCCCCCGGCTTACCGGCGAGGGCACCCTGGAGCGCGCTCTTGAAATCGACGTCGCGCGCCTTGTAGTGCGGCGTGTCGGCATTGGCAATGTTTGAAGCGAGCAGCTGCTGCCGATGGGCACGTATGTTCAATGCCGTTTGCTGAAAGCGCAGTGCATCGTCTAGTTTGTTGATCATTTCATTACCTCGTTTCCCGGGTGCTCACCGACCCCATTGCACCATTCGTGCCAGCGATCTTAGTCGCCTCGTTGGCGCTCCGATTCACCGAATAGGTGGCCGATAGGCGCTTATTTCCGCCGCATTCCTGCCGGCCGGTTTGCGGCGCGACGGCAAAAATTGCCGTTCTCCCGCCGCCCGTGCCGGCGCACCACGGCGAATTGCCGCCCCTTTCCCTGCCTTTTCGCGCCATCGCGCCAGGCGGGCATCTGGTTCAATCACGACAACGATTCGCCGAGGACACGCGCATGTACAAGCCGAGCTGCATCGAAGTGCTTCGACTCCCTTTGTCGAACCGCCGCCGGCCGCGGCCGGTCGAACCGTGGTCGCAGCGCATGCTGGGTGCGGCGGACGCCGCCAGCCAGTGGGCGCTGGCCATCGTGGCGCTGTTTCTGGTTGCTCTGCTTTCGTCGGCGCCGGCCGTCGCCCGCCAGGACGTGGCTCCGGTACGGCAGGCGGTCGAGGAGTTCCTGCGCGTACAGACGCGCGGGTTGCCCGGCGCCGCGAGCTTCACTGTCGGCAGCATCGACCCCCAGAACAATCTCCAGCCCTGCCCGGCGCTAGATGCCTTTCTACCTCCAGGCGCACGGCCTTGGGGCCGCACGACCGTGGGCGTGCGCTGCCTCGTGGAAGGAGGCTGGAGCCTGTATGTGCCAGTGACGGTGAAGGTGATGGGCGACTTTCTGGTCAGCGCGCGACCGCTGGCACAGGGCCAGATCGTCGGCGCAGACGACGTCGCACGGCAGAACGGCGATCTGGCCGAGCTGCCGGCCGGCATCCTGACCGACCCGGCCCAGGCTGTCGGCAAGACCGTCAGCATGGGCGTCGCTTCGGGCCGGCCGCTGCGCAGCGACATGCTGCGCCAGCCGCTTTTCGTGCAGCAGGGTCAAAGCGTGAAGGTGCTTTCGCGCGGGACAGGCTTTCAGGTCGCCACGGATGGGCGCGCCCTCAACAATGCAGCGTCCGGCCAGGTAGCGCAGGTACGCACCGCCAATGGCCAGACCGTGAGCGGCATCGCGCGCTCGAACGGCGTCGTCGAGGTTACCTACTGATCGTCCGCGCCGCGGCCGGGCGCGCGTCGCCGGCGGCGTTCAAGTCCGCGCCGCGCAGTACGTTATTTACTCTGCGCGCAACTCCGTAAGGCAAACCATGTCTCTCGTTCCCTTGGGCAAAGGCGACATCATCTTTGGCAGACCGCTGCCTTGGTCGATTTACGACCGGGAGGGCAATCTGCTGCTCCGCCGAGGTCACGTCATCGAGTCCCGCATGCACTTCGAGGCGCTTTTACAGCAGGAGCTGTACCGCGGCGGCGAACCGCGCCTGGCTCTGGTGCAACCCCATGGGCCGACCACGCCCCAGAAGGTGGCCGACGGTGGCACGACGAATGAGCGCATTGAAACCCTGGAGAGCGTCAAGCTGCACATCGGCGACACGCTCCAGCTCCAGTCCCAGGCCAACGAAGGCGCGACGCGGCACTACGTCAGGCTCATCGGCTACGTCAAGGACCGCAGCGTGCTCGTGACGACGCCGGCGGTGGACGGCAAGATCTGCCTCATGCGCGAAGGACAAAGCTTCGTCGTGCGCGCCTTCTCCGGGCGCAACGCCTACGCTTTCACGGCCAGCATATTCAAAGTCGCCAACACGCCCTTTCCGCACCTGCACCTGTCATATCCGCACGAGGTGCGCAGCGCCCGCGTACGCAAGGACTGCCGCGTGAACACCAGCATCATCGCCGCGGTCGGTGCGTTCAACAGCGCGCAGGCGGGAGGCACGGCCGCCACCATCACCAACCTGAGCGTCGGCGGCGCCTTGCTGATGGCGCCCAAACGGCTCGGCCGCAAGGGCGACAAGCTGTCGGTGAAATTCCGCCTCGCCTTGCACGACATCGAGGTCTACCTGACAGTCGATGCTCTCGTCCGCTCCGCAGACCACGGCACGACCGGGGATCAGGCTGCCGCCTTCAGCCACGGCATCCAGTTCGTAGATGTCCCCGAACAGCACGTGGTGGCACTAACGGCATACGTCTATCACATGCTGGCCGACGAATCGGCGGCCGCATGAGCGGTAGCCGGTCCACGCGGAAGCAGACACCGTGCTAGCGACACAGCAGCGCATCGGCCGCTTCGACCTCCAGCACAAACTAGGCACCGGCACCCAGGGCAGTGTCTGGCAGGCCCATGATCCGCGCCTGAACCGCACCGTCGCCATCAAAACGCTGCACTTGCGCGGCAGCGCCGGCAGCGGCCGCTTGCTCGAGCAGTTGCTCCGCGAGGCGCGCAGCGTCAGCCGCCTGCGTCATGCCAACATCGTCACGCTGTTCGACGCCGACGAGGAAGACGGCCAACCCTATCTCGTGTTCGAGCATGTCCCGGGCACAACCCTGGCAGAGCTGATTCACCGCGACGCACCACTTGCTCCGCAGCGCGCCGTGACCATCGCACTGCAGATTCTCGCCGGCGTCGCCTGCGCTCATGACCTCGGCATCATCCACCGCGACCTGAAGCCCGCCAACATCATGCTCGACGCCGACGGCACGGCACGCGTCATGGACTTCGGCGTCGCCCACAGCACCATCGACGGCAGCCAGCCCGCGGATCTTGCCGGCACTCCCCGCTACCTCGCGCCCGAGTGTTTCGACGGCCAGTACGGCCCGGCTTCCGATGTCTATGCCGTAGGTATGATTCTGTACGAGATGCTGACCGGCAGGCCCGCAAACACGGGCAACAGCGTTGAGAAGGCGATCTATCAGGCCAGTCACGGCGACGTGCTGCCGCCTTCGGCAACGAACGACGAGGTGGACGAGCGTCTCGACGCACTTGTGGCGCGGGCACTCGCCCGGCGGCCCGAAGACCGGTTCCCGAGCGCAGCCGCGATGGCGGAGGTGCTGCGTGGCCTGCAGGCGCCGAAGGACCATGGTCCGGCCGCCGGCTCCAAACGCAGCACGCTGGAGTTTCTGTTCCGGCGCATGAAGACCAAGAGCGACTTCCCGGCGCTGTCCGAGGCCATCCGTGCCGTCAATCGCATCCAGAGCGCCGACGAGGAGCACTTGTCGGAACTTTCCAACCTGCTCCTGCGCGATTACGCCCTTACCAACAAGCTCCTGCGGCTGGTGAATTCGGCCTTCTATCGCAACTTCGGCGGCGTTTCGACCATATCGCGGGCGATCAACATCCTCGGCTTCGAAACCATTCGCAACCTGGCCCTGGCCCTGATTCTGTTCGAGAACCTGCAGAACCGCGCGCAGGCCGCCCAGCTCCAGGACGCCATCGTCAGCAGCTTCTTCTGCGGCGTCATCGGCCGCGAGATTACCGACAGCGCCCCGCGTCGCGCACGCGGCGAGGAGTCCTTCATCTGTGCCATGTTCCAGAACCTAGGCCGGCTATTGGTGCTGTTCTACTTTCACGACGAGGCGCAGGAGATCGCACGCCTGTCCGAGCAGGCGGGTATCGACGAGGAGCGCGCAGCAACCACGGTGCTCGGCGTAACGTTCGAGGAACTGGGCATCGCCACGGCGCGCTATTGGAACTTCCCGGATAAGATTGTGCGCAGCATGGCGCGCCTGCCCCAGGGCAAGCTCAAGAAACCGGCCGACGACGCCCAGCGCCTGCAGGCGGTGTCGAACATGGCCAGGGAACTGCGCGACGTCGCGACGCAGACGGCACCCGAGGAGAAGCGCAAGCACCTGAAGCAGTTGGCAGAACGCTTCCAGGCGGCGCTGGACCTGGACGGCGAGGCGCTGTCGAACGTCGTCGACCGCGCCTTGCACGAATTCACCCGCGAGGCACGGCAATTGAACATCGACGCACGGGCCAGCACGACGATCAAGCGGGCGCATACCTGGGGCGGTGTCGCGCCCGAGCCCGAAACACCGTCAGCACTGGAGTCGACCATCGTCGAAACGGCGCCGGCCTTGCCACCCGCCGACCATGCCGTGCACGGTGAAGGGGACGGGCCTTCCGAGGAGGTTCTTGCCGCCGGTATCCAGGACATCACCAACACGCTCGTCGGCGACTTCAAGCTCAACGAGCTCATGCGCATGATTCTGGAGACCATGTACCGCGGCATGAACTTCTCGCGCGCCGTGCTTTGCCTGCGCGAGCGCAATGCGCCGTACATGACGGCGCGCCTCGGTTTCGGTGACGGCATCGACCACCTGCTGCCCCGCTTTCGCTTCTCGCTGCGCGAGGCGGCCGACGTCTTTCAACTGGCATTGAGCAAGGGCGTGGATGTCTACATCGCCGACTGTGATGCGCAGAACATCGGCACCTATATACCCGACTGGTATCGCCAGAGCGTCGGCGCAGCGTCATTTCTGCTGTTACCGGTGGTGGTGGACAAGAAACCGGTCAGCCTGCTCTACGCAGATTATGCCGATCGGGCGCACGGCCCCCTAGACCACAAGTACATGAGCCTGCTCAAGACACTGCGTAACCAGGCGGTGCTGGCGATCAAGCAACGCGCGGTTTAGACCGCGCCGCGTCCTCTTCCGGTGCTCCCCAAGCGTTGATCGCACCTTCGTCGGCGCGCCCTGCGCCGCCCGCGAGCAGGCGGCGCGCATCCTCGCGCCGGTTGAGGAAATCCACGTAATCCTCGACGGCCGCCAGGCGCTCCGCCGGCAACCGCTTGAGCTTCTCAATCAGAACGCGTTGTTGCGGTTCCATCGATCCCATCCCTTCCGTGTTCCATGTCCGCGCTGCAGCGCCGTTCAGTGTCGCGTGGGCGTTCCGGCCCAGACTTCGCTTTGCAGCCGGACCACGTCGTGCAGCGAGCGCACCTTGCCCTTGGTCGTCCGAATCCACTGCGCGTCGTTGGCACCTCCGGAGACATCTTCGAGGATCAGTTGCAGGGCGCCTTCGCAGCCCAGCGCCTTGGCGTGGGGGCGCAAACGGCGCGCGGTTTCGCGGATGTCGGCGCCGATCTGGCGTGACACCTTCGTTTCGGGATCGACAAAGACACCGGAGAAGCCATGCCGCGCCGCCTGGAAGCGGTTATAGCTGTATAGCAAATATAGGTCCTGCGTCGGCTTAACCGGCCGTTCGGTAAGCAGATACCCCGCCAACGCCTGGGCGTAGCCCGCCAGCACTGCTGCCTTGCCGACTGTCAGCGGCGTATCGCAGACGCGAATTTCAACTGTCCCGTACTCGGGCTTGGGCCGAATGTCCCAGTAAAAGTCCTTCATGCTGTCGACGATCTTCAGCTCCTTCATCTTGTCGAAGAAAGCGTTGAACTCGTTCCAATCCTGGACGAGCGGCGGCGTGCCCGAGAGTGGAAAGGCGCTGACAACATTCGAACGCGACGAATCGAAAAGGGTGTCGACGCCCTGGTAGAACGGCGAAGCCGCCGACAGGGCGATGAACTGCGGCACGTAGCGCGCCAGCCCGTGACAGAGATAGACCGCCTCGTCGCCGCTGCTGCACCCGATGTGTACATGCTGACCAAATACGGTGAACTGCTTCGCCAGATACCCGTACTTACGCTGCAGCATGTCGAAGCGCTCGCCGGGATAGATCTTCTGCTCGCTCCAGGTCTGGAAAGGATGTGCGCCACCACCGGCGATGGCGACGTTCATCTCTCTGGCCCTGTCGCGCAGCGCGTTGCGGATGCTCGTCAGCTCGCCGAGCGCGTCTTCGTAGTTGGTGTGCTTCGAGCTGTTGATCTCGATCATGCTCTGCGTCATTTCCGGCTTGATGTGGCTGCACAGCGCATCGTTCTCCATGCTGCGCAACAGCTCCGTCGCGTCGGTGGACAGGTTGTAGTCGCGCCGGTTCACGAGCTGCATTTCCAGTTCGATACCCAGCGTAAAGCGCTGCGAGGTCTTGAATTCCAGCGGTGGCATGTTTCTGCTCTCCGAATAGTTTTCAGTCACGATGTGCGATCTTGTCCGGATTGGCTTCACCAACCCGCTTCAATGCGAATTGCGTAGCGATCGGCCCGATCAGGTCGAGCACGGCGACGACGCCCACTACCATTGCTGTCAGTTTGGCGCCGAACTCGGGGTAGACGTTCGCCACGGCGAAGCTCATGGCAAGGGCCGGAGCGGCCATGGGCAGCAGGCCCATGCTGAGCATGCCCGCTTGCAGCGGGGTCAGGCGACTGGGACGGGCGAAGATGAACACGGCCAGCGTCTTGCCCAGCAAGCGTGCCACGATCAGGGCCGGAAACGCCCAGCCGAGCGCGCCGAACTGATCCAGCTTGAGGTTGGCACCAATTATGACAAACAGGATGACGTAGAAGATCTGGCTGGCGCTGCCGAATTCCAGCGGCAGGATGCGATAGCGGCGATCCAGATTCTTCGACATGATGCCAAGCGAGAGAAGCGTCAGCGGCACCGACAACTGCAGCGCCTCCGCCGCACCGACAGTGAACGCAACGACTCCGGCCAGCATGATGAACTGGCTGCCGCGATGCTTGCCCAGCCATGCCGCCAGCGTGATGGTCAGCAGATGCATGGCGTAGCCGAACAGCACGGAGCCGGCCAACAGGTAAATCGGGTGCGCTGCCAGCATCATGGCGGATGCCTGGTGCGCGCGGTGCACGAACGCCCACAAGGCAGTGAACGTGACGATGGCCACGACATTGTTGAGCGCCGTCAGACCGAGTAGGCGCCGCGTCACCTGCCCTTCGGCACCAAGTTCCTTGACGACCAGCAGGACGACTGCCGGCCCGGTCGCGATGCCCAGCGCCGCCACCGCCGCCGACACCAACCGCGGATGACCCAGATACACCAGGACGAAGAATGGCAGCAGGAAGCTCAGCGCACATTCCAGCGCACCGGTGAGCAGCAGCCAACGCTCGTGCCGTGCCCAGGGCCAGTCGAGATGGCGTCCCAGTTCGAATAGGATCAATCCGAGCGCAATATCGACGAACACCCGGCCCTGAGCCACCATTTCCGGCGTCAGCAAATCGAACCCGCTGGCACCGAACACCGCGCCGATCAGAATGTAGCCGGTGATCTTCGGCAGCCAGCCCACGCCCGCCACGAGCCGCCCGCCGATCAGTCCCGCCAGCAGTATCACGCCGAACAATGCCAAACCGCCCAGCGTCAACGGCAGTCTCGGCAGGAATGCCAGATCCATTCCTTCCTCTCGCTATGGCACGACCACTACCGGGCCGCTGAACCGACGCGCATCTTATCATTGCACACGCACGCACAAGCGCGCTCCCGACCGTCGTCGGGAAGCGCGCGGAATGGAACGGAAATCAGGACGATTGCTCAGGCGCCCATAGCCCTTCCGAACTCGGCGGGATCGAGCTTGCCATCCTTATTGGCATCCGAACCGTCGAATCGTTCCGGCAGACCGCGCATTTTCGCGGCCTCGTCCTTGCTGACGAAACCATCGCCATTGACGTCGAGCTGCTTGAACTTGGCGTCGATGGCGGACTTCATATCGGCAGTTTTGTCGGGTACTCGCTCAGGCGTCGCCTGCTGGGCGAACGCGGCAGTGGATACCAAAAGAAAGCTGGAGATGATTACGGTCGTGGATTTGCTTGCTCGCATGTGCACTCCAATCTCGGGTTGATAAATGGGCCGCAAGTGGCCCGCCCGCTCTTTCGCAACGACTGTGCCAGAATAGCTTTTCGTTTTGTTTTCAATCGGCTGGTTTGGCTGAGCGGCAGGCGAGGACCATCCGTCCAGGACGAATTTGTCGCCCATAGGCGACGTTGAACCCGTCCGATCGCTTAGCGACTGAAACATGGCGGCTTTTCCTGTCGCATTTGCCCGACAAAAACGACCGTGCGGCACGGCACTGCCGTCAACCTCAGGCCGGAAGCGTTATTGCGCCTCGTGCCTAATACAATGGCCACATTGCAAACGCGACGAATAGCGGGCAAAAACCAGCCTAAAGTTTGCACCAGCATAGCCGTAACAACACTCGTATCAAACCAAACCCAACTAAGGGGAAACACGTGAAAATCGACAACTCCGTTAAAACCGTCGTTGGCTCTTCCAACAGCGAATCCCGCGTTCGCTCGGTAAAAGGCCAACCCGCCACTCCGGCAGCCGCCGGCGGCGCTCAGGTGGAGCTGTCCTCCCTGTCGTCGCGCCTGAGCGAACTCGAGGCAGCGATTGCGAATGTGCCGGTCATCGACTCGGCACGGGTCGCCGAGATCAAAGCGGCGATTAGTGAGGGACGCTTCCAGGTCAACCCGGAAAAGGTGGCCGACAGCCTGATTGAAAGTGTGCGCCAGATGCTTGCGGCGCAGGCGCATCAGGCGTGAGCGCGTTCCGCAACCCGGACCCCGCGACACTGCATGCGGCCTTCGACGAGGAGGCCGATGCGCTGCGCGCCTTCACGGCGGTGCTGCGGCGAGAACAACAAGCCCTCATGGACGGCGACGTCGAAGCCCTGGCGGTGCATTGCGAGGAGAAGGGCACGGCATTCAGCCGGCTCGCCACGCTCGGCGAACGCCGCACGCAGCTCACTGCCGCGCTGTCGCGTTCGGTCGGCACGGGCATCGACACGTGGATTGAACAGCGCCCCGCACAGGCGCCCGAACGCGCGGCCTGGGCGAGACTGCTGCACCTGGCCAGCGAAGCGCGGGAACTAAACCGTCAGAACGGCCAGCTGATTTCAGCGCGCATGCAGCACCATCAACAGGCTTTGACAGTGCTGCTCGCCGCCGGCGGGCCGCCCGCCGTCTACGGACCCGACGGCCAGACGCGCGCGCGCGGCCGCGGTCGCCATCTCGGTACCGTCTGAAATCCACTTCCAGGCCGGGCTGTCGCCCGCGCCTCGCAACCATAGACGCGACAACGGCGCTCAGCCAGGCGCCGCCTTAGTGCCATCGGCAACGTGCGGCGTCACCGGCAATTCCGCCGGCACATCCACCAGCGGCGCCTCGATCATGATCGCGACGCGGCGGTTGCGTGCACGCCCCTCAGGCGTGTCGTTGGCCGCAACGGGTCGCTGTTCGCCGTACCCTGTCGCCGTCAGGCGCGGCGCCGCGACACCGGCATCCACGAACAAACGCACGACGCTCGATGCCCGCACGACCGATAGTTCCCAGTTCGAGGGAAACTGGGCAGTGGCAATGGGTGTGTTGTCGGTGTGACCTTCGACGATCACACCAAACTCCGTCGGCGCCAGCACTTGCGCCACGGCACGCAGTACAGCCACTGCACCGGGGTTCAGCTGCGCCTCGCCCGAAGCGAATAGAACGCTGGCATTGATTTCCACCGACACCCCCTGGACGCCCTCTGTCAGGCGGACGTGCCCATCCTTGACCAGAGGCCCAAGCGCCTCGAGGATTTCCTGGGCCACGCGGCGCATCTTCTCCCGCGCTTGGCGCCTTTGCTCGTCGCCTTTGCCGTTGCGCTTCTGGGCGATCTGGCGCGGCATGGAAGCCGCCATCGGCGATACGGCGATCGTCTGCCCGGACGAGTTCATCGTAACATTGCGAAACGCCGCCACCAGGGAGTTGCTCAGCACCCGGTACTTGCCCTCGCTGACCGAGGAAATCGCGTACATGACAACGAAGAACGCGAACAGCAGGGTGATGAAATCCGCGTAGGATACAAGCCAGCGTTCGTGATTTTCGTGTTCGTCGTCGTGGCGGCGGCGGGGCATGGGCGTTTGAGGGGCGATATACCCCTGAAATTACGGCAATCAGAGAGACAAATTGAGTCGTCGCCTGGCACGTGGTAACGCGCACAAGCGGTCGTGGCAGCGAGGCGCGATTCAAAGCGCCCCGTCGAAGCATGGGACTAGCGTGGGATCGGCCACGGCCGGCATGTTGGTGCGCGATGCGTGGTTCGACTGCCCCGTCAGACGCCCCGGCCCACGGGGCCGCGGGTCGGCCGACGCCGTGACACGCCGGGGTATTCTGGCCGGACCGTCGGCTGTTGCGTCAAAGGACGTACCCGCGCAGGCGGCTTTCGATGAGGCGCGGATTGTCGCCATTGGCGATGCCGACCAGGCCATCGACGAGCATCTCTCTGAGCATCACCAGGCGCGACACATTGGCCAGCAGCTTCTTGGCGACGGGAAGAAACACCAGGTTGGCAAAGCCAACGCCATATATCGTGGCAACGAATGCCACGGCAATGCCGCCACCGAGCTTCGACGGGTCGGACAGATTCTCCATGACGTGAATCAGACCCATGACGGCGCCAAGGATGCCGATGGTCGGTGCATAGCCGCCGGCGGCTTCCCAGACCTTGGCGCTCAGTTTCATCTGTTCCTCGTAAGCGCCGATTTCCACCTCCAGGACTTCGCGCAACCGCTCCGGCTCGGCGCCATCCACAAGCAACTGGATTCCCTTGCGCGCGAAGGCGTCGTTGAGGCTGCCTAGCTGCGCCTCCAGTGCGAGAAGTCCTTCCCGGCGTGCCATGTGCGCCCAATCGGAGATGCGCTGGATCAGCTCATCCTGATGCAGCACCGGCGGCGCGAAAATCCAGCCGCCCATGCGCATGCCCCGGATGAAAACTGCCAGCGGCGATTGCAGCATCACGGCGCCCAGCGTGCCGCCGATGACAATGACGAACGCCGTCGGCTGCAGCAGCGACGACAGATGGCCGCCCTCCAGGAACTGGCCGCCAAGGATGGCAACGAGGCCGACGGCAAGCCCGATGAGGCTGGTAATATCCATGCGCAGGAATCAGTGAAGAGCGTGCGAACACCGCGAGCGAGCGGCCGCGCGCGTTTGTCGAGCCGACGCGTGTGTCATACCATTGCCTTGCGCCGCCTCGTCTCGGCCCGCTGCGGAATGCGCGGCTGCGGCTTGTTCTCCGCCAGTCGCGAGCGCAGCCGGGCGATGGCCTGACTATGCAGCTGACAAACCCGCGACTCGGACACGCCCAGGATTTCGCCGATCTCGCGCAGATTCAGTTCCTCTTCGTAATAGAGCCCCATGACGGTCTTTTCCCGATCTGGCAGATCGCCGATCGCCTTCACCAGCACGTCGCGCATGTTCTTGTCCAGCAGGCGCTCCAAGGGATCGTCGTCGGTGCCGGCGAAGTGGCGATCGAGGTAATCTTCCCCTTCCTCTTCCTTGAAGTCCTCGAAGTAGACCAGTTGATAGCCGCGCGCCTCTTGCAGCATCTTCTGGTACTCGGTCAGCGACATGCCCAGCGCTTCCGCCAGTTGACTCTCGGTGGGAGCGCGTCCGTGCTCCTGCTCCAGCGCGCTGATCGCCGCCTCGATGCGCCGCATGTCACGGCGCAGCGATCTCGGCAACCAGTCGTTCTCGCGCAAGCCGTCGAGCATCGCCCCGCGAATTCGCTGCACGGCATAGGTCTCGAACTGCGCCCCGAGACCGTCTTCGTAGCGATTGATTGCGTCGAGCAGTCCGAGCATTCCGTTCTGGATGATGTCCTCGACCTGAACGCTGGCCGGCAGCTTGGCCATCAGGTGATATGCGATGCGCTTGACCAGGGGCGCATACTGGGTGACGAGTTGATCCCGTTCAAGAGTGCCGGACGCGGTGTACATGGTGGTTCCTTTTCTAGCTCGCTGGAGAGTTATCCTGTTGCCTGTCAGCCCAGGTGCATCAATCACGTGGGCAAATGCATTCGTCGCTCACAATCCGTGCCTCACGCCGCCAAGCCCACGGCAGCCCGCACGCCGACCTGCGACATCGGCATCACGGCCTTGGTGCTGCAGGCCGTAGTCTCGCCGCCCGGCAGTTCGAGCAGCGCCCCGGCAAGGCGACGGCATGCCTGCGTAGCAGGGGTGTCGTCCGCGGCATGCGAGAGCACACCCGGGCTGCGCTGCCAGCGCAGGTCGAACGGCACGGCGCCGAGCAGGTCGAGTTGGATGCCCAGATGCTGCCGTGCGACGCGTTGCAGGTTTTCGAACACCGACCGTGCTTCGCCTTCTTCGCGTGTGCGCGTCAGGACCACCGACAGTCGGCGTGGTCCCGCGGCAGCGACCAAGCGCTTGATGAGGGCGTAGGAATCGGTGATAGCCGCCGATCCTGCTGCGGCGACCACGACCCAGTGGTTCGCCGAGGCGACCAGCGGCGACACGTCACGCTTGGCAGCAGTCGGAACGGCTGCGTCCACCAGCACGAAGTCGCGTGCCCGGCGCAGCACCGGCATGTATTCACTCCACGCCTGCTGCTGCGTGCGGTTGAGCGAACCGCCGCCTTGGGCCGCGCGCCAGGCAGGAAGCACCGAAAGCATGTCGCTGGCGCAGAGCACGACTTGGGACAGACCGAGATGCCGTTCCAGCACCTGGGCGAAGTCGAAGCGCGAGGCGAGCCCGAGCGACGTGACGAGACCACAGCTGCCGCCACATTCATCGACGGCCAGCACCAGCTTCTCGTTGTGCGCAAGTGCCGTCGCGGCCTGGGCGACGATGCGTGTCGTGCCCACGCCGGTATGGCCACCGAAGAAGGCGATCGTGCGGGCGCTTCCGGTGCCGAACAGACGGCGCAGTCCGGCGGCCTGATCGTGGCTCCAGCCGAGCCGACGCCCGTTATCCATGACGCATCTCCCTGACCGCACCACGGGGTGCGCCGTTGCCGGCAACGGCATTGGCGGCGAGTAGCAGACCGGCCTCGTCGGCATGCAGGCGATGCGGCGACTGGGCGGACAGCCCCTTTAGCGCGCGGTGCAGCAGGTAGGCGCGGTTGGGCAGGTGCAGATCCTCCGGCACGCGCTGACCGTTGGCGATGTAATAGCAGTCCAGCTTGTGGCGGACCAGCACATCCAGTACCGGCGCCAGGGACGTCGCCTCGTCCACCTTGGTTACGACGCAGCCAGCCAGATCAGGACCGTCGTAGGCATTGACGACGTCATCAAGGGTGTCGCCACGGCTGGTGGCGTTGAGCAGTAGCAGGCGGCGCACCTCGCCGGCGTTGAGCAGCATCGTCGCCTGCTCGGCGACCATGCGATCGCGCTGGGACATGCCGACGGTGTCGATCAGCACCATGTGCTTGTCCCGGAGCGCTTTTAGCGTCTGACGCAGGTCCGCGGCGTCGCGCACGACATGAACCGAAACACCGAGGATGCGACCGTAGATGCGCAGTTGTTCGTGGGCGCCGATGCGATAGCCGTCCGTGGTGAGCAGCGCCACCTTTTCAGCGCCATGGCGTACCACGCAACGAGCGGCGAGCTTGGCCGTGGTCGTCGTCTTGCCCACGCCCGTCGGGCCAACCAGGGCATACACGCCGCCGGCGTCGATGATGTCGTCGTCGTTGTTGAGCGTTACCAGATCGCGGCTGAGGATTCTGTGCAGAGCGTCGCGCCCTTCGGCAACGTCGGTATCGGGGCGCACTTCCTCGATCAGGTGGCGTGCGAGCATCGGGCTGAAGCCGGCGTCGAGCAGCTCCGTCATAAGCTGGGTCTTGGCCGGCGCCGTGCGCGACATCTCGCCCCAGGCAAAGCCGGCGAGCTGGCGCTCGATCATGCCGCGGATCGCCAACAGCTCCTGCATCAGTTGCGGATCGGGCGCGGGTTGCTGGGCTTCAATGTCGCGCGGTGCCGGAGCCGGTTCGCGGCCAGGAGCGCGGCTCTTCGCCGGTTTGGGCGCGGCTTCCGCGGCGGACTTGCGCACCTCGACGGCCACGGGGGACGGGGCAACGCTGGGCGCCGTCACGCGCGGCGGAGCAAACGGCTTCCATTGCTTGGGCTGCGCGCGCTTCTGCACGCTCGCCGAGAGACTCACCCGGAAGTCGCCCTCGGCATCGGCCTCGATCTGCGGCGCGGGCGTCGGGGCTTCCGCTTGCCGGCCGGGGAGATCCAGGGCACCGGCCGGCAGCGCCATGATCTCGACACCGCCGTCGATGCTGCGGTTGGCCAGGACAATTGCATCCCCGCCGAGTTCGTCCTTGACCTTGCGTAGCGCGTCGCGCGCCGTTGGCGCGAAGAAGCGTCGGACGTTCATGCTCTACCTCCGATGATCGAAGTAACCTTGATGGTGCGCGAGTCCGGCACCTCGCCGTTGGCGATGACCTTCAGGTTCGGCACGGCGCGGCGCAGGAAGCGCGACAACAGCCAGCGCAGGTGGCCCGGCACGAGAATTACCGCGGGCAGACCGACGTCCTCGTGCTTGCGCGCCGCTGCTGCCGTCTCGCGCAGCAGCGTATCTGCCAGACCCGGTTCGATGCCGCTGCCATCGCCGCCGACGGTCTGCACCGCCTGGCTGAGCATGCGCTCCAGGGCCGGGTCGAGCGCCATGACCTGCATGTCGGCGCCGCCGGGATAGAGCTGCTGGACGATGGCACGACTGAGCGCCACGCGCACTTGGGCTGCAAGTTCGAGCGGATCCTGAGTGCGTCCGGCGTGCTCTGCCACCGTCTCGATAATCGTGCGCATGTCGCGGATGGTGACACCCTCCTCCAGCAGCAACTGCAGCACGCGCTGCAGCGCCGACAGGGAGATGAGCTTGGGTACGAGGTCCTCGATGAGCTTCGGCGAATCCTTTGCGATGTGGTCGAGGAGCTGCTGCGCTTCCTGGCGGCCGAGCAACTCGGCGGCGTGGTTCAGGACAACGTGGTTGAGATGGGTGGCGACGACGGTGCTGGCATCGACCACGGTGTAGCCCAGAGCGTGTGCCTGGTCGCGAACGCCGGATTCGACCCACACGGCCGGCAGCCCGAAGGCGGGATCGCGGGTCTGGGCACCGGGCAACACGCCGGCAACGCGCCCGGGATTGATGGCCAGGAACATGCCGGGCTGGGCCTCGCCTTGGCCTACCTCGACGCCCTTGAGCATGATGCGGTAGCCGTTGGGTTTGAGTTCCAGGTTGTCGCGGATATGCACCGGCGCGGCGAGGAAGCCCACCTCCTGAGCGAACTTCTTGCGCAGCCCCCGGATGCGCTTGAGCAGCTCGCCGTCCTGGCCCTTGTCCACCAGCGGAATAAGGCGGTAGCCGACTTCCAGGCCAAGCACGTCCACCGGTGCCACGTCGGCCCAGCTGGCCTCCTGCGCTTCGACGGGAACCGCCGGTGCCGGCTCGGACTGCTGCTGCACCGGCTTCACCTCCTGCTTGCGCTTGAGCAGATGACGCGCCACGCCGCCCAACCCACCGGCCAGCAGCAGGAACACCAGATTGGGCATGCCGGGAATAAGCCCGAGGATGCCCAGAATCGCCGCGGTCAGCAGCATGACCTGGGGCTTGCCGAAGACCTGGCCGACAAACTGCTGGCCGACGTCCTCGTCACCGACGCGGCTCACCACCAGGCCCGCGGCCGTGGAGATGATCAGCGCCGGGATCTGCGCCACCAGACCGTCGCCGATGGTCAGCAGGGTGTAGTTCTTGGCTGCCATCGCCAGCTCCATGTTGTGTTGGAGCACGCCGACGATCAGCCCGCCGATGACGTTGATGAACAGAATCAGGATGCCGGCCACGGCGTCGCCGCGCACGAACTTCGATGCACCGTCCATGGAGCCGTAGAAGTCCGCTTCCTGGGCGATGGTGGCGCGGCGCGTGCGCGCTTCTTCCTCGCCGATCAGCCCCGCGTTGAGATCGGCGTCGATGGCCATCTGCTTTCCCGGCATGGCGTCGAGGGTGAAACGCGCCGAAACCTCGGCGATGCGCCCGGCACCCTTGGTGATCACCACGAAGTTGATCACCACCAGGATGACGAACACGACCATGCCGACGGCGTAGTTGCCACCGACGAGGAAATGACCGAAAGCCTCGATGACCTTGCCTGCTGCATCGGGCCCGCTGTGCCCCTCGAGCAGGACGACACGGGTGGAGGCAACGTTTAACGACAGGCGCAGCAGCGTGGTGACCAGCAGGACAGTCGGAAACACCGAGAAGTCCAGCGGCTTCATGGTGTACATCGCCACCAGCAGCACCATCACGGCCAGGGCAATGTTGAAAGTGAACAACAGATCGAGCAGGAACGGAGGCAGGGGCAGCACCATCATCGCCAGGATCATGACGATGAGCAGGGGCGCAGCCAGCTGGCGCACATTCCCGGCCGAGAACATGGCCCGCAACGGCAGTGCCTGATTCGCTGCGGCCATCAGAATTTACCTTTCGCCAGAGATAGTTGCGTACCGCTCGCAGGGTTGCCGTTGCGGCCGGTGCGTGGTTGTTGGTTGCTTGCCATTGCCGGAATCTCCATGGCGTCGATTATTCGCGGTCGGCGTCCGACTTGCCCCGCGGAAAAGTGGGGAAATCCCCCGCCAATTCGTCGATACGGAATGTGGCTGCCGACCGCTGCCTCAGGCGACTGCGGCCTGGCCGAAGCCGGGAACACGCGTCGCGCGCTGGCGCGATGGAGCGGCAAGGTGCGAGCCGGGAAACGCGCGCGCGGCCATGCCCGGTAGACCCGGTTGCCGGCGTGCGCAGACCGCCGGCGGCCTATGGCGCCGGGCCGGGGTCCATACCCGCAGGCACGGGGATGTCCGCCGGCGGCCGGGGCGGCAGGCCGCCGTGGGAGAAGTAGTGGTTGAGCTGATAGATGTACGCCATGACCTCGGCGACGGCCGTGTAGAGCGTTGCCGGAACCTCGTCGCCAGGCTCGGTATGGCGATACAAGGCACGGGCCAGGGGCGGCGCCTCGAGCAGCGGCACGTGATGCTCGCCGGCGATTTCCCGGATGCGCTGGGCAACGAGCCCGGCGCCCTTGGCCACCACACGCGGTGCACGCATCTTGGACGCGTCGTATTTCAACGCGACGGAATAGTGGGTCGGGTTGGTGACCACGACGTCGGCCTTCGGCACCTCGCTCATCATGCGCTTGCGCGCCATCTCGCGCTGCTGGCTACGTATGCGCGCCTTGAGCTGCGGGTCGCCCTCGAGTTCCTTGGCCTCCTGGCGCAGTTCCTCTTTGGTCATCTTGAGCTTGCTGTGGTATTGCCAGAGCTGGAAAGGCACGTCGATGGCGGCAATGAGCGCCATGCCGCCGATGATCATGACGGCGCTGAACACGACGAGCTGGGCGAACGAAGACATGCTGGCGTGCAAGGGCTGGCCGAGGAGCGCAAAGAGCGCGTCACGCTCATGAGAGACCACCCACAGCGCCACGCCGCCGATGAGCAACGCCTTGAGCAGCGCCTTGACCAACTCGGCCAGACCCTGCACGGAAGCCATGCGGCCGAAGCCCTTGAGCGGATCGAGGCGATTGAAATCGGGTTGAAACGCCTTCGGCGAAAAGATGAAGCCGCCCATCGCCAACGGACCTGCCAAGGCGGCCACGACAAGCAGCAACAACAGGGGGGCAAGGGTCAGCAGCGCGTCGGCGCCGAGGCTCCACAGCGATTGGGCCATGGCTTGCGGGTCGAATGCGGCGGCGCGCTCGAGCGTCAGACCGGTGCGCATGAGCGCTGCCGCCCGGTCGGCCACCCAGGAACCCATCACCCACACACCCACGGAGCCAGCAATCAGCACCAGGAATGCCGATAGCTCCCGCGACTGGGGCACCTGCCCCTGTTCGCGGGCTTGCTCCAGACGTCGTTGTGATGCAGGTTCTGTTCGTTCGAGATCGCTATCTTCGGCCACGGCCCACCTCTTCGACCTTGGCCATTTTGCCGGGCGGTGGCAACGGCGGCGCCCGGAACAGGGCGACGAATACCCGGCAATTCAGACGTTCGCTTCGTTCCGACTGCGGAAGCACCGCTGTGCCCACGGCGGGCTTGGTGACCCGAGAATCACCGGGCCGGCAGAGGTAGTCGTCGGGGGGAATCGGCCGCGACTGGCGGCCCTGCCGTTGTTATGCGCCGGACGAATCGGCAGCGCGTTGGTACGCGCCGTGAAGTTTCTCGGCTTCCTCGCGCAGCATCTGAAGCTGTCCGCCCAAGGCTTCCAGATGGTCCGCAAGCGCGACGCCGATCTGGCGTACCGCTTGCTGCGGGCTACCGGCAATCGCGCGCATGCCGTCGATGCGCGCCTGCAAAGCAAGCAGGCTCTCCTGATTTCCTGGGTGGCTGGCGATGAATTCGGTGATCACACGCTCGCGCTGGCGGAAATACGCTTGCGGATCCCGCTTTGCCAGCTCGCTCCAGGCGTCGAAATCGAATCTGAAATCCTGACCGGACATGATTGGCCTCTCGTGGCCTTGTCGTTATGGTCCGGATGCTAGCCCACGCTGCTGAAGCGGGGCAAGGATGTCGTCGGCACCAATGTGAAGCACGGCACGGGGGTCTCCGTAGGGCGTAAGCAGAGCGGCGAATCCCCGTCGCCCCCGGCGTGATTTTTGTCCCGTACCCCTGCGCAGAATCAGTTCGTGACCGCCCGCACCTGCAAGAGGTCCGTGTCGCCTTGCAGGATCTTGATGATTCCGTCCTGCTTCAGGCTGCGCATGCCCTCCTGCAGAGCGGTCTTGTGCGTTTCGTCGACCCGCGCGCCGGTCTGCGCCAGCCTCTTGATCTGAGGCGTCGCCACCAATAGCTCGTGCAGCGCCAGCCGCCCACGGTAACCGGTTCCGCTGCAGGTGCTGCAGCCCTTGCTGCGATAGAGTTTGATCTGACCGTCGGCAGCGCCGAAGCGCTCGCGCCACTCGGCCTTGACCGCTTGGCGCGAGAACTCCGGCAGCTCTCCCGTACCGAAGCAGTATTCGTCGAGCAATTCCTCCAGTTCGGCCTCCGAGGCGTCGTGCGTCGTCCGGCAGGAGGCGCACAGCCGTTTCGCCAGTCGTTGGGCGAGCACGCCCAGCAGCGCGTCGGCGAAGTTGAACGGATCGAGCCCCATGTCAAGCAGACGGGTGATGCTCTCCGGGGCGCTGTTGGTGTGCAGCGTCGACAGCACCAGGTGGCCGGTGAGCGAGGCTTCGACGCCGACACGCGCCGTTTCCAGGTCGCGCATCTCGCCCACCATGATGACGTCAGGGTCAGCGCGGAGGAAGGCGCGCAGGGCACCGGCAAAGGTCCAGCCGATCTTGGGATTGACCTGCACCTGGCGCAGCCCAGGCTGGGTAATCTCCACTGGATCCTCGGCCGTCCAGATCTTGCGCTCGGGCAGGTTGATGTACGCGAGCGCCGAATGCAGCGTGGTCGTCTTGCCGGACCCCGTCGGGCCGCAGACGAGAAACAGTCCGTAGGACTTTGTCATGATCTTGCGGACGTTGTCGAGGTTGTACTGGCTCAAACCGAGATTGGCCAGCGGCACCGGCTTGGCCGCGGCCAAGATACGCAGCACCACGTCCTCCAGCCCGCGCGAGGTCGGTATGGTCGCCACGCGCAGTTCGATCTTCGCCGGCCCGAAGCGCTGGAAATCGATCTTGCCGTCCTGCGGCTTGCGTCGCTCGGAGATATCCAGATCGGACATGATCTTGATGCGTGCGATAATGGCCGAGCGATAGCTCGCCGGCAGCTCGAGGTACGGAAATAGGGTGCCGTCCTTGCGGAAGCGGATGCGCATTTTCTGCCGGTCGGGATAGCTCTCCACGTGAATGTCCGAGGCGCCTTGGGAGTAGGCGTCGAGGATCATCGTATTGACTAGCCGTACCAGCGTGTTGTCGGATTCCTGGATGGTCACATCGTCGGTATCGCCACGCAGCGGCGTCTCGGCATCCAGTGCGCTCGCCAGCTCGTTGATGTCGGCGCGGTTCGAACCGCCGGCGCGGTCGAAACTGACAAGTGTGTCGGCATCGTCGGACTGATCACTCGCTCCGCCGTCGCCGCCTTGCGACGACGACCACGGGGTATCGCTGCCGTAGAACCTCCGCAGTGCCCCTTCGACTTCATGGCGCGTGGCAATCACCGGCACGACCTTGAGCTGGGTCATGAAGCGGATTTCGTTGAGCTTATCCGCCTGGAGCGGATCCTCGAGCGCGATGACGAGCATGCCATCGCGCACAATCAGGGGCATCACGCGCAGACGGCGGGCGACGGCATCCGGTATGGCCTTGAGCGCCGACACGTCCACCGGGAAGTTGCTGACGCTGACCACGGGAAAGCCGAGCTTGCGGGCAAGCACCATGCGCAGATCGTCGTCCGTGATGAGGCCCATCTCGATCAGGATCTGACCAAGGAGCTTCGAGCGGTTCTCCTTCTGCTTGGCGAGCGCCGCCGCAAGCTGATCGGGCGTGAGCAGTCCCATCTCGATCAGCGCCTCACCCAGACGCATGACCGGCATGGATTCCTGGCGCCTGATCGCATCGAGTAACTGATCTTCGGTGACGATGTTCGACGCGACGAGATAGTCGCCGATGCGCTGGGTGCGCAACTGTTTCTGGTGCGCAAGGGCCTGCTCGACCTGCTCGGGGCCGACGATGCACTCGTCGATCAGCAGCTGGCCGAGGCACTCGCCGACGGAAAAGTTGCGGATTGACTGCTGGGGTACGAAGACCCGTTCGACTTCGACTGCCTCGTCACCGGCCGAATCGAGACAGCGGAAGAGGAAGACGCCGAATGGCTCGCGGACATGCCCGAGTGTCTGGCCCTCCAGCGCATCGCCGCCGGCGAACTCGACGACGAACTTCTGCGGCTGGGGACGGGCATCCGCGCCGGGCCCGAGTGCCGCCAGGACCGTACCCGTGCAATCGAGCCGCAGGGGCGCGGCAAGACAAAGCATCTTGATGTCGCCGAACGGGATCGTCTCGGCCGACGTCGCGCGCCGGAACTGGAACTCCAGGTTACCTAGCTCGGGGTCGAAATAGACCAGCTTGCCGACGACGTTGCGTCCCCGGTGGGACGTCAGAATGCAGTCTTCTGCGTTGGTCTGCTCAAGGGCGCAGGGATAGGCCGCGTAGGGCGGTGTCGGCCAGCGGAAACTGGCCGATCTTGTCGTAGCGCTATCGGCCGCCGTGTCCACCGACGGTTCGGCCATCGCTCGAGCACGAACGGACGCGGTCATGAACGAATAGCCCTATCCTGAGGCGCGATCCAGACCATGCCATGGGCACCAGCCCTGCAGGACAGATCGCACTCAGGCCGCCTCCGCAAACTGCGGCAGCAGTGCCGAGCGGGAGACACCGCAGCGCTCGCCGGCGGCGCCGAGGATTTCTTTCATGTCCAGGATCAGCACGATCTGCCCGTTGGACAGCGTCGTTACGCCGGCCACGCCCTTCGGGCGGAAATCGTCGAGCGACTTGATGACCGCATCATCGCGTCCGGCAAAACTGTCGATGGCCAGGATGAACGCCGTTTCCGCTGTCTGCATGAGAACGCCATACTCGGGAACGGTCTCCTGCGGCCAGCCCAGCAGATGGGCAAGTGGCAGCACCGGCAGGACCTCGCCGCGTACAACCATCGTCGCACGGCCACCGACCTCCTGGATCTGGCGCGCCTCGATGGGCAGGATTTCGCGCACCATCGACAACGGTACGGCGAATGGCTGGTCGCCCAGACGCACCAACAGCACGGGCAGGATTGCCAGTGTCAGCGGCAGCGAGATGACGAAACTCGTTCCCTTGCCAGCCGTGGACTTGATGTCGATCGTACCGTTGAGTTTCTGAATGTTGGTCCGTACCACGTCCATGCCGACGCCCCGCCCGGACACATCCGACACCTCGGTCTTGGTCGAGAAGCCGGGCATGAAAATCAAATTCAGGCTCTGGCGCTCGTCCATCGTGTTGGCTTCTTCGTCGCTGATCAGGCCCTTCTCCACTGCCTTCGCGCGCAGCCGCTCCGGATTCATGCCGCGCCCGTCGTCGGCGACGATCAGCACGATGTGATCGCCCTCCTGGCGTGCCTCCAGCCGCAGCTGGGACTTGTCCGGCTTGCCAGCGGCCAGACGCTCGCTCGGCGACTCCACGCCGTGATCCACGGCGTTGCGGATGAGGTGGATGATCGGATCGGACAGATCCTCGATCATCGTCTTGTCGATCTCCGTTTCTTCGCCTGCCAGCACCAGTTCCACGTCCTTGCCCAGGTTGCGCGCCAGATCACGGGCAATGCGCGGATACTTCTGGAACAGCCGACCGATGGGCTGCATGCGCGTCTTCATGACGGCGTTCTGGAGATCGCTGACCAGCAGGTCGAGCTGGCTTACGGCCACGTCCAGGGCATGCAGGGTTTCGGTATCCGTTGCGCCGTTGAGGATTTCCGTGCGCAGCGAGGTAAGCCGGTTTTTCGTCAGGCCTATCTCCCCTGACAGATTGAGCACTTGGTCGAGACGCGCGGTGTCGACCCGGATCGAGTTGTCGCGGCTACGTTCACCATCACGGCGCCCGGTCGGCCCCTGATAGCCGGGCTTGTCCGACGCGCGGCGGCCCCAAGGATTGGGTCCGCCAGCCGGCGCACCGCCCTCTTCGCCCGATGCTGCCGGTACGGCGGCGGGCGCCGCGGGGGCAACCCCCGTCACCGCCTGATAGAACGCTGGCCAGTCAGGTCCGGCGCCGGGTTGGCTTGTCGCCGCCGCTGCCGGTTCGCTGGCGTGGTTGGACGCTTTCGCCCCGGCGTGAGCGGTCACGGCGGCCGACAAGCCTCCGGCAATCGCGAGCTGCAAGTGTTCAATGAGTTGCGGGTCGGCCGCCGCCGGCTGCATGCCCCGCTCGAGGGCGCCGAACATGTCGCGCACCGCACCCGTGGCGGCCAGGATGACGTCCATGACCTCGGGCGTCACGCCCAGTTCGCCATTGCGCAGACGGTCGAACAGGTTCTCGGTCAGGTGACAAAGCGTGACCAGTTCCGTCGCGTTGAGGAATCCCGCCCCGCCCTTGATAGTGTGAAAACCGCGAAAGATGTCGTTGAGCAAGCCGCGGTCACCGGGCGTCTTCTCCAGGTCGACCAGCTTGTTGTCGACGCCGGACAGCAGGTCGGTTGCTTCCACCAGAAAGTCCTGCAGCAGGTCTTCCATGCCTTGAAAGTCGCTCATATGTCTCTCGCTTTTCTCTTCCGTAATGCGTTGTCCGTAACGATGTCAGACCTGACTGCTCGTGCCGATCATCGTCCAGCGTTTGGCCCGCCGATCAGAAGCCCAGGCTCTCCAGCAAATCGTCCACCTGGCTCTGGTTGCTCACCACATCGGTGCGACCCTCGCTCGATACCACGGGGCCGTTGAGCAGCCCCTCCGGTGCATCGGCCTTGCGGTCGTCGGGAATCGCTTCCAGCAGAACCTGAAGCATCTGGGTTTCGAGGTTCTGCGCCAGCTCGACGACTTTCTTGATCACCTGCCCGGTCAGGTCCTGGAAATCCTGTGCCATCATGATTTCCATGAGCTGGGCGTTGGTCGCGTTGGTCTGTTTCGGGACGTATGCCAGATAACTGCGCGTGTCGTCGGCCAGCGCCTTGAAGTCCTCGACCTTCAGCTCATTGCGGTAGGCACGTTCCCAGCGGGCGCTCAATGTCTGCGCCTGGCCCTGGAGTTCGTCCTGGATCGGCTTGGCGATGTCGGTGGCATTGAGCACGCGGCTCGCCGCCTGTTCTGTCATCTGCGCGATGTACACCAGTCGCTGGCGCGCATCGGGGATGGCCTTGGCGGTGTCCTGAAGCAGGCGGTCGTAGCCCAGCTCGCGCAAGGTGTCGTGCAACTGGCGCGTCATATGTCCGATGCGGTTAAAGACGGCTTCGCAGCTATGCTCGCTCTTCGTGCTCGCGGCGCCGTGCCCGGCACATGCCGGCTTTGCTTCAGCCGCGGCAGGCGGCGCAGCATGCTGATCGGCGACGCTGTCGAACAGAGCCTGCAGTTCGGCGTTGTCACCCCCGTTCGGGGCCTCCGCAACGACTTCCAGCCGGGGTTTCGCCGGCGCCGTGGCGATGCTGTCGAACAACGCCTGAAGGTCTTCCGAGTCGCCTGATTCGTCGAATTTGAGCCTTTTTGCCATGGTGTCTGGACTCCGAGCTATTCTTGTTTCCGGGGATGGCTACGGCATCACGCCGCGGCCTTCGTGTCCATTTTTTCGAAGATCTTGCTCAGCTTTTCGCTAAGCGTCGCAGCCGTGAACGGCTTGACGATGTAGCCGCTGGCGCCCGCCTGGGCGGCGGCGATGATGTTCTCCTTCTTCGCCTCGGCCGTGATCATCAACACCGGCAGGTGTTTCAACTGCGGATTGCTGCGGATCGTCTGCAGCAGCGTCAGGCCGTCCATGTTCGGCATGTTCCAGTCGGTCACGACGAAATCGAACGGCGCGCTGGTCAGCTTCTGCAGGGCCACGACGCCGTCTTCAGCCTCGTCAACGTTCACGAAACCAAGCTCCTTGAGCAGGTTGCGCACGATGCGCCGCATCGTCGAGAAGTCGTCGACCACGAGAAATTTCATCTTCGGGTTGCTCATCGTCATGCTCCAATCATCTTGTCGATATGGTCACTCTTGGTGCGCGTGCAGGAAGTACGGCCGCAGCGTGTCCGCCAGCACGTCGGCATCAAACTTCGCGACATAGGCGTCCACCCCGACGCTCTTGCCCATGGCCCGGTTTGCCTCCGAGGACAGGGAGGAATGCATCACCACCGGGATGCCCTCGAAACGCGGGTCCGCTTTGATGTTGCGCGTTAACACGTAGCCGTCCATTTCCGGCATCTCGGCATCGACGAGGATGATGTCCATCTCGTCGCTCATCTTCCGGCCGAACTGCTGGGCATGTGCAGCCATGCCCTGCAGGCGGGTCCATGCTTCGTGCCCGTTGAGCGCGTGCTTGTGCTTGACGCCCATCTTGTCCAGCACCTCGGCAATCTTCTTGCGTGCCACGGCCGAATCGTCGACGTAAAAGACGTTGTGTTCGTTATCGTCGCCGACCGGGGCCATGTCGCCGATCGGCGCCTCGCCGAAGGTGCTCGCCAGGATCGACTCCACGTCCAGGATCGACACCAGACGCCCCTCGGGCAACTCGGTGAGCGCAGTGATGTAGCTCTGGGTGCCCGACATCGAGCTCTCGGGCGCCCTCACCTTGTCCCACTCGACGCGGATGATCCGGTCCACTTCGTGGACCAGGAATCCCAGCGTGCGCTTGCTGTATTCCGTCACCATCATCGACTGGCCGAGCCCGCTAGGTCCGCCGTTGAGCGACATGATCTTCGACAGCGCAAGCACCGGGATGACGTTGCCACGCAGGCTGATGAGTCCCTCGACGCCGTTGGGCATGTTTGGTGAGCGGGTGATCTTTGGCGTGCGGCAGACTTCGCGGACCTTGAACACGTTGATGCCGAAAGTCTCCCCCGTTCCAAGCGAGAACAGCAGGATCTCCATGCGATTGGAACCAGCCAGCTTGGTGCGGGCGTCCACCGCCTCGAGCAGAGTTTTGTCGGATTTTTCCATTGCGGTCATACCTCGTTAGACGGACTAGACGGCAACCTCGTCCTGCGCCTCGCAGGACAAGCGCCGCCGGAGAGTCTCGGCCAGGCGCTGCGGTTCGAACTTGGGGACGTACTCATCCACGCCCACGGAGCGGCCGAGCTGCTGGTTGGACATGCCGGACAACGAGGAATGCATGATCACGGGGACGCCCTCGAAGCGCACGTCGCTCTTGATCTTCTTGGTCAGGATGTAGCCATCCATCTCCGGCATCTCGACGTCGGTCAGCACTAGGCTGACCAGGTCCCTGACGCGTCGGCCGCTCGACTCGGCGTACGCGGCAAGCTTCTGCAGCTCGTCCCAGGCCTGGCGGCCATTCATGGCTGCGGCAAACTTGACGCCGAGCAGCTCAAGAGTCCGCTGGATCTGGTTGCGTGCCACGGACGAGTCGTCCGCGAACAGAACGGTCAGGTCATTCTTATCGATGGGCTGGATGTTCTTGAACAGCAGCTCGTCGTCGTAGCGTGTCGTCTCCGAAAGAACCCTTTCCACGTCCAGCATCATCACCAGGCGGCTGTCTGCGAGTTCGGTGACTGCGGTAACGAGCCCGCCCATGCGCGCTGTGAGCATCTCCGGCGGCACGCGCATCTGCGACCAGTCCAGGCGCAGGATGGTGTCCACGCTCTCGACCAGGAAGCCCTGCGTGTGACCGTTGTACTCGGTCACGATCATCACGTCGCGCCGGGATTCGGTGGACATGCCTACGTATTTGGCCAGGTCCACCACCGGGACCAAGGCGCCACGCAGGCTGACCATGCCTTCGACCGAGTCGGGCATGTCCGGCGCCGCGGTGATGTTCGGCGTGCGCATGACCTCCCGCACCTTGAAGACGTTTATGCCAAACGTCTCCCGTCGCCCTGTGCGCGTATCGTTTCCGAGCGCGAACATCAGGATCTCGATCTTATTGGTCCCGGCAAGCCGGGTACGCGCATCAATGTTTTTCAGCAGTTCAGACATGGCTAGATCCGCAAGTTAGACCGTGAGCAGACGGCCGGCTCCATCGACTCAGGGGCCGGTAGCTGGATTTACGGTCACGCTGGAACAATTCTTGAGTGTCCGAGCCATCGGGTTGCCGTCGTCGGACACGGCTCAGACCTTGAAGCAGGCGACGACTTCCTGCCGGCTACCGGCAAGGGATGCCAGCTCCTTCGATGTTGCGTCCGCGTCACGGACGGCGGAGCTACTTTTCTCGGCCATCCGGGCAGTTCGATCCACGCGGCGGGCACTCCCGCCGCCGGCGGTACCTTGTTCCTGCATGGCGATGGAGATGTCGCTGACGGCTTGCGACAGCTCGCACCTTCCCGTTACAACATCATGGATGACGCCGGTACCCTGCCGGGAACACCAGCCTACGTGCGCGCAATGTTGCCTAGCCACCTGAATGTAGCCGGCAACACCGGGGTGCGGGTGCGGCCACGTGACCTTGGTCTGCACGGAGACACGGGCAGCCTCCTGACGGGACGACGCCCCTGCTTCCGACAACACCCCGTACACAGCCGTGATCGGCTGCCGTGTCGAACCTGGCGCCCTACGAGTCCGTCCGGTAGCCCATCCGGAAGCCACCCCAGTGGCGACCGCAGACATAGATCGGCGCCGAGATGTCGTGCATGATTTCCCCCGTATCGCGCCGGTACGTCTGTAAGAGGAACGGCAGCTCGTGATCGCCGCAGCGCTTGCCCACGGGATCGCCGAAGATGCGTTTGGTACGATTGCCGGCCATATCCACCTTCTCGTCACCGGTGAGCGGCTGACAGAAGCGGTTATTGTGGGTCGGCACGTAACCGTTGCGGTCGCAGCTTATGGCGTAGACCAGCTCCTTGTTGCGGTCGAGAATGGCTTCCTGGATGGTCGGGAATATCCGGTCCGCCAGGCTGTCGGAGCGCGTGTGGTACTTCTGCGGCTTGGTATTGGCAATGGGCTGGTAGTTCTTGTCGAACAGGTCGTCGAGGCTGATCGTTCCCGCCTTGACGGCCTTTTCCAGTGCGGCACCGATTTCCCGCGCGCCTTGCTGCACCACGGCCGGCATGCGACTGTGCATCGCCAGCGCCCGGTCGCCGCCAGCGCCGAGCCGGAAAACGTTGCTGATGTCGGCCAGGTTCTTCGCCAGGTTGTCGAGCTGGTTCGCCTCGCTCAGCGTGCGCCCGGCGCCACCGTTGTTGCACTCGGCCATCTCCAGGATGTCATGGACATGGCCGCCCACTGCCTGGCTGTTGCCGCTTTGCTGGGTGATGGCGGCGGCAATGGCGTCGACCTTTGCCATGGTTTCCTGGGCGCTGCGATTGATGCGCGCCAGTGCCGAGGCCGCGTCCCGTGCCAGCGTCGCGCCTTCGTGCGCTTCCTGGCTGCCCTGTTCGATGGTGGCAATGGCGGTATGGGTTTCCGTCTGGATGGCGGAGATAACCTCGCTGATCTCACGCGTGGCCACAGAGGTGCGCTCGGCGAGTTTCCGTACTTCGTCGGCAACGACGGCAAAACCGCGACCCTGTTCGCCGGCCCGCGCCGCCTCGATAGCGGCATTGAGCGCCAGCAGGTTCGTCTGATCGGCGATATCGCGGATGACCTTGACGATGCCGCTGATGGCCTGCGAGCGCTCGCCCAGGGCAGCGATCACCTTGGCGGAGGACTCCACCGAGTGCGCGATGCGTTCGATCTCCTCGGACGCGCGGGCGGCAATCTTCTCACCCTCGTGAGACATTTCGCGTGCCTGCTGGGCATTGCGGGCGGTCTGCTCGGCGTTGTGCGCGGCGTCGTCGATACCGTTCGTCATCTCGGCCATGGCAGCGGCGGTCGCCTGCGCCGCCTGGCGCTGGCGCTCGGAACCCGCGGCGACCGAGTTGGCTTCCTTCATCAGGACCTGGGAGCCCTGGGCGACGAGTTGGGCACTGAAGAGCACTTTGCCGATGATCTCGTGCATGCTCTCCATGAGCAAGTTGAATCGATGCGCGGTCAGTCCGACGCCTCCGGGTGCGACTCTTGCCCGCAGGGACAGATCCCCTTCTATGCGAATCGTCTCGATCAAGCGTTCGAGGTCCGCTAGTGGTGCATAGACCAAGCGTCGTTCGGCAATGATCGCGACAGTCGCGACGCCAGCGCCAAGTGCAACGATGCATAGGTCGGCCCACAAACTACCGGCCCCGGCAACGTGCAACACTGTCACCCCGCTCGCCGCAATCACGATGCCCAGCGCGATCGCAACCCAAGTGCTTGGATTGATGTTCCTCAGTTTCACCACCTCTGTCTCCTGATCAGTCTGATTTGCGGGGGATCAATGCGTGCCTTCTTCATTGCCCCGGGGTTATGGGGGACGAGGAAACACGCACGTCGTGTGCCAGTCGCGCAAGGTCGCGGCGCGAGATCGCATGGTGCGGTATACGGCGCAATTGGAGCACGCTTAAGACAGTTTTCTGACGAAAGTGATGCCAGCGTCGAGGACCAACGTGTTGTTGCGTGTGTCTGCCTGCGCCCGGACCTGCCTGCCGATCGACGCGCGCCGATTGGGTAATGCCTTGCGCGAGGCGGCGCCGATTGAACGCTGCGGTGACTGTTGCATCGCCGCCACCCGACCCGCACGCCGGAGCCAAGAAGAGCGGCATTGCGCCGCTACACTCCAGGCCCCTCGGGATGCCTCGCCGCGCCATGCACGGCGTGGGCGAAATCACCTAGGCGATCGAGAACAACTTGCCGAAATTGGCGATGTCCAGAACCTGCTTGACACTGCCTTTGCAGTTGGACAGGGAAACCTCGCGGTTGGCCGTGCGCGCCTTGTCGCGCAACATCAGCAGCATTCCCAGGGCGGAACTGTCGAGATAGACGACTTCCCCCAGGTCGACCCGGATCTGCCGGACGTTGCCTGCCTGCATGGCCTGGTTGACGGCATCGCGAAACTCGCGATGGGCACTGAAATCGAAACGGCCGTCCAGCCGGATGACTGCGCAGCCTTCGGCGGAGGTGACATTCGCGTGCATGACTTATCCTCGTGGAACGGGTTGGACAAATTTTGATCTTGTCCGGATATCGGCAGGCACGCTGGCAACTTGAACCCTAGGCTCTGAGCGCGCGCGGTTCCCTCTGACGAAGCTGCGCAAGCATCCGTGCCGGGATTTCGCGCAGGCTCGCCACCTCGTCCACCGCACCCACGACGACCGCTTCCCGTGGCATGCCATAGACGACGCAGCTCGCCTGATCCTGAGCGATGGTGTAGGCGCCTGCCCGGCGCATGGCCAACAGTCCGAGCGCGCCGTCCTTGCCCATGCCGGTGAGGATCACACCAAGGGCATTGGCGCCGACTGCCTCTGCCGCGGAGTGAAACAGCACGTCCACCGATGGCCGGTGACGGTTCACCGGTGCCGCCTTGGAGAGCTCGCAGTAGTATGCGCCACCGCTACGGCGCACCGAAAGGTGGGAGTGACCCGGAGCCAGGTACGCATGACCAGCCCGCACCCGATCGCCGTCAGCCGCCTCTTTGACGCGGACGCGGCAGATGCCGTCGAGCCGGCGCGCGAAGGAACCGGTGAACATCTCCGGCATGTGCTGCACGATCATGATCCCGGGACTGTCCGCCGGAAGGCCGGAGAGCACCTCCTTGATGGCTTCCGTGCCGCCGGTGGAGGCGCCGATCATGATCAGCCGGTCCGATGCCGCGCCCGCGTTGCCCGGCTTCGCCGCGACGGCCGCCATCTGGGGAACGGGTTCCCCGCCCGGCGCGCGCGCGGGCATCCCGGCGCTCGTCGGCAGTCGCGTGCGCGCACCGTGAGCAGCGCGGATCTTGTCGCAGATCTCTTCGGCATAGGTCTGAAGCCCGCCGGCAGAGTCGATGCGCGGCTTGGAAACGAAGTCCACCGCGCCCAGCTCCAGCGCCTGCAGGGTCGTCTCCGATCCGCGCTCCGTGAACGAGGAGATCATCACCACCGGCATCGGACGCAATCGCATCAGGCGCTGCAGAAACTCCAACCCGTCCATCTTGGGCATCTCGACATCCAGGGTAAGCACGTCCGGATTGAGCGCCTTAATCATCTCCCGCGCCGCCAGAGGATCGGGCGCCACGCCCACCACCTCCATGTCGGTTGCGCTGTTGATGGTCTCCGTCAGCAGCTTGCGCATCACTGGCGAGTCATCGACTATCAATACGCGGATTCCCATGGTTTCTTTCCTCTACGTGCCCGCTCAGACAAACAGCTCGACCTCGCCGGCCACGTGGTCGGACTTGAGGCGCGCCCGGTATTCGCGCTCGCGCCGTTCGATCGTGTCGTTGTGGGTGCGCACGAGCTTCTTCACCAATACCCTGCCGGTGGCGGGGAAGAAGTACACCTTGCGCGGGTAGATATCCTTGAGGTCCTGCGCCACGACGGGGATCTGTTCCATGGCCAGATAGTCGAGCACAAACTCGGCGTTGCGCTCGCCGACCTGGGACTGGGTAAGGCTCGCCAGCACGCCGCCGCCACCGAATACCTTGGCTTCCAGATTGGTGCGCCGCGCGCCCATCTTCAGGAGGTGGTTGATCAGTATTTCCATGGCATAGGTGCCGTAGCGCGCCGAGCTGGAGAGGCTGTCGTCCCGCCCCGCGTCGGGCAGCATGAAGTGGTTCATGCCGCCGATGCCCTTCTGCCGGTCGCGGACGCAGGCGGCAACGCATGAACCGAGCACGGTGACGAGCAGCATGCTGCTTGTCGTGGCGTAGTATTCCCCCGGCAAAATCTTGACGGCGTCGGCATCGAAGGTACGGTCGAAGTACCGGTTCGTCGCCAGGTGTTCGACAAAAGCCGGTTCAGCGTGAGCCGGTGTTGGCGCGGGCATAGACGGTCCTTCCCAGGGGCCGCAGCAGGTCCGCGGCATGCATCAGGCTTTCGGAATGGCCGGCGAAAAACAGCCCGTTCTCGCTCAGCAGCGGCGCCATCCGCTTCAGGATCTTGTATTGCGTCGGCTTGTCGAAATAGATCATGACGTTGCGGCAAAAGATCGCATCCAGCGGCCCCTGCACCGGCCAGTTCGCTTCGAGGAGGTTGATGCGCCGCCAGGTGATGAGTTTCTGCAGTTCCGGCCGCACCCGCACTCTCCCGTCCTGGCTGCCGGCGCCTTTCAGGAAAAACTTCTGCACGCGCTCGCGCGGCAATTTCTCCACCCTGTCCGCCGTGTAGACGCCGCGTTCGGCATGCGCCAGGACGTTGGTGTCGAGGTCCGAAGCGAGGATCGATACAGGCGGCGTGAAGCTGTTAAAGACGTCCACCAGCGTCATGGCGATCGAATACGGCTCCTCTCCCGTGGAGGCGGCGCTGCACCAGACCTTGAGCGGTCCGCGGTTGCCGGTCTTCTGCAAGTGGCTGGCGAGGATCTCGAAGTGGTGCCCCTCGCGGAAGAAGGATGTGAGGTTGGTGGTCAGCGAGTTCACGAACGTCTCCCACTCCTTTTCGTCGCCGCGCTCCAGGCGCGCCAGGTATTGGGCAAACGTCGTGTCGCCATTGGCGCGCAGCCGCCGCGCCAGGCGGCTATACACCATGTCGAACTTGACCGGCGCCAGTGCGATCCCCGCGTGGTCATAGATCAGCTTGCGAATGCGCTCGAAGTCCGCGCTGGTGAACTCGAACTCCCGTGCCGGAGCACTGGTTTGTGCATTGGTAAGCATGTTGCGCTACTCTCATTGTTCCGCTAGCCGACACGTGTCAGCCGCGACTCACACTACGAGACGGGCCACGCCGCTGCTCAAAACTCTTCCCACTCGTCATCGCCGCCGATGGTCGGGGCGTTGGCGCTCTTCTTGATCTTGGGCAGGGGCTGGCCGGGCTTGGGCGCGGGCTTGGCCGCCGTCGGGGCGATGCGCGCCACGTTCACTGCCCGGTTCGGCCCGCGCCGCTCCGCACCGTCCCAGCCCGACTCCGCGCTGTCGAGCTTGAACATCGCCACCGCCTGCGCTAAGGCCTTCGCCTGCTCCTCCAGGCTCTCGGCCGCCGCCGCCGCCTGCTCCACCAGCGCCGCGTTCTGCTGCGTCACCTCGTCCATCTGCCCCACCGCTCCGGCCACCTGCTCGATGCCGCTGGATTGCTCCCGGCTGGCGTTGGCAATCTCGGTCACCAGATTGGCCACCAGCTGGAAACTGGTCACCACATCGTCCATCGTCTGCCCGGCCTCGGCCACCAGCTTCGCACCCCCGTCGACCTTGTCCACCGAGTCGGCAATCAGCGTCTTGATCTCCTTGGCCGCCTGGGCACTGCGTTGTGCCAGACTCCTCACCTCGGAGGCCACCACGGCAAAGCCGCGCCCCTGCTCGCCGGCGCGCGCCGCCTCCACCGCGGCATTGAGCGCCAGGATGTTGGTCTGAAACGCGATCGAGTCGATCACCCCGATGATGTCGGCGATCTTGCCGCTCGAGGCCTGGATCGCCCCCATGGTGTCGACCACCCGCTTGACCATCTCGCCCCCGCGCGTGGCAATCTCGTTGCTGTTGCGGGCCAGCTCGTTCGCCTGCCGGGCATTGTCCGCATTCTGCTTCACCGTCGTATTGAGCTCCTCCATCGAGGCCGCCGTCTGCTCCAGCGAGCTCGCCTGCTCTTCCGTGCGCCCCGACAAGTCCGCATTGCCCGAGGCAATCTCACCCGCGGCGGTGTTGATCGCGTCGGTCGCCTCCTTGATCCTTCCGACCACCTCGCGCAGCCGCTCCACCGTCGTGTTCGTGTCCTCCTTCAACTGCCCAAACGTGCCCGAATACTCCGCCGTGATCCGCTCGCTCAACACGCCCCGCGAAACAGCGTTCAGAACTCGGGCAACGTC
>JRYG01000033.1_pt1 | contig 98031 bp, 81 predicted proteins | sample 235341 | NCBI WGS metagenome assembly JRYG01 (sample SAMN03074218, study PRJNA261478) | activated sludge metagenome | biome: Wastewater Treatment Plant; feature: Wastewater; material: Activated sludge; isolation source: activated biomass of a wastewater treatment plant treating hydrocarbon... ...
GAAGATCTCAGGTGCCAGCCTCGCGGTCTCGATGATCCGCGTCCGGGCGTCCTTGGTGCGGCTATTGTCTAGAGCCTCGAGATCATCGAGTAGCGCGCACGTAGCGGCACTCTGGCCCACTTTCAAAGCGTCGCGTCGCTGCTTTCGAGCATCCCGGGCCGCCACCGCCGCGGCCTGCGCTCGCTCGGCATCTTCCTTGCGCCTCGCGAGTTCGCGGTCACGTTCTCCGACAAGCTGAATGAGATTGGGCAGGCGGACTGCCTGACGCTTGTCACAGTGCACACAGTTTCGGTCGTAGAAATCGAGCACTCCCTCCTCGAGATACCAACCTGCGAGACCTCCTGCAGGTGCATGATCGCAGTGCATCCCGAGCATGCCCAAGGGCAAACCGGTGTGCTGGGCAATCAAGCCTATGCCACCATGATTGCGAATCTTGGCATGCGAGCACCAGTTGTGTACAAGCTCCAAGATTTGCTTGTTGCGCTCGCCGGTGCGGACGTGTCTCTCGAACTCAGCCTCGTTCATTCCAATATCGTAGCGTATCGGAGACTAAGGCGGGGTTATTGTGGAGGCCAGTTCCGGGAACTCATGCTTAGGCCCGCAGGGGGCGTGTCCGGAATTTTGTGCAAAGCAGTCATTGCCTACATCATTGCGGATAGGCTGCTTTGGCCGATATCCGGTCTTCTGTTACAAAAAGCAGGCTACTGCTCAGGCATGCCTCCCACGCAGTCAAACAGGGGAAAATCTCCCCGAAATTTCGAGCCCCTTAGAGCCTCAAGGGGTTTGTCATGACAACGCTGGATCAGCACGATAGGCGCCTTGTCAGCCTTTGCAAAAAGTTCATATCCCCGCATAACTTTGTGGCGATTCCCCAGGAACTTCGTAATGCCCCGGAGCTTTGCTTTCAAGCCGACATGGAAGAAATTCAGCAGGAGTTGGAAGAGCGCTTAGCCCGCCGACAGGCTGCGTGAGACTGATGGAAAGGTGTCCCATGCCACCTCTTGCGCCCCCACCGGCATGGGGTACCAGACTGAAAGTCAGTCCAGAGATATTCACGTCTTTGCGTGCTACACTTATTTATGTGTTAATCGCCAAGGAGCAAGAATGCCAACCGTGAATTTCACCGGGTCTGTTGATCGCGATCTGCTCAAGCGTGCCAAGGTCATCGCGGCCAAGACCGATACGTCGGTCAACGCCTTGTTCAACGCGGAGTTGCGACACCTCGTCGAGACCTTCGAGGCAGCGGAATCGACCGGCAACCAGAACTTCAAGGTACTGCTCGATTTTTCGCTGGGGCGTATCGGTGACGACAAAGCCATGCAGGCACTCGGTATCGACAGCGAGGAAGATCTTTTCCTGCTGATGGCGCAGGCGCATCTGCCCATGCCACGGCTGGCGGACGTCGCCACGCAGGGCATGGTCGATCAACTGAACGCCTTGCCGACAGCTTGAGCAAGGTGGCAATGTCATCGGCCAAGGATATTGCGCTACTGCCTGATGCCGGGCCGCTCATCACGCTGGCCTGCGCAGATGCACTCGACGTGTTGTTCAGGCCAGGCTGGACGGTGATGCTCGTCGATATGGTCCTGCATGAAGTCACCCGAAACCAGACACCGACCAGCAACAAGTTGGCGGCATGGGTTGCCTCAGCACAGATTCCTGTCATGCCCACCAAGACCTTGGAGCACTTCAGGAAGACTGCGACCGAGTCGCCGCCGCCGCGAAGCCGTAACCTCGGCGAACTGGCGATTCAGGAGACGATGACTGAGTTCGCCCTCAAGGTGCCGCCGAAGACCGGCGTCTTCCTGTTTGAAGACCACAAGATTGCACGCGCCAGCTTCATGGTGCCGGACAACTGCCGGAAGATCAGTACCCGCGCTTTTCTGATTTTTCTTGAGCAGAAGGGATTGATTGACTCGGCGGTGGACATCGAGCGCCGCGCCGTTCAGGCTGGTCGAGCATTTTCTTCGCAGCGATTTCCGCCGTAGGGAGGAGAGCACTGTCCGGCAACGTCGGTCATCGTGACGAAGTCCGGCCTTGAATGCTCGGTCGCAGCGATGATGCGAGGAGCCCGCTGGCAATCCGGCTGCGCGACATGGATGGCTTTTCGCCAGGCGCCCGTGGCGCGCCGGATGCGGCGCGCTCAGTACCGAAACACCGTGAGCGACTGGCTCAGGCGGACCGAGTCGTTTCCGGAAAGCCGCCTCATCTCGGTTTTGCTCAGACCCTGAACCGGCTCACTGCCTCACGCAGCTTCCCCGCCAAGCTGTCAAGCTGGCGCGCGGTTTCGGCGGCATTGGCGGCGGCGGCAGTGTTGTCCTCGGTCATCTGTGCAATTTGCTCGATGCGCTTGGCGACTTGTTGAACTGCTACATCCTGCTCACGCACCGCGTCGGAAATACTCCGCACTGATTCGGTGACCCGGCCAGTATCGACACTGGCGGAATCGAGCGCGCCGTTGGAGACGACAATGTGTTCGCGGGTTATCCCGGCCTTGGCGTTGGCCTCTTGCATACGCGTCACTACGGCATCGACTTCAGACTGTACGCCGCCGATCAGTCCGGATATCTCGACAGTGGCTCGGGTCGTGCTCTCTGCGAGTTTGCGCACTTCGTCGGCAACCACAGCGAAGCCACGCCCCTGTTCGCCGGCCCGCGCCGCTTCGATAGCGGCGTTCAAGGCCAGGAGGTTGGTCTGGTTGGCAATATCCTTGATTGTCTTGACGATCCCGTCGATCTGGCGCGAACTTTCGGCCAGCCGGGCAATGTCGCCGCTGGCCTCACTGACCATGTCGGCGAGACTGTCCACGTTATCAACGGTGTTGCGCACGGCGGTCAGGGTCGCTTCGATGTCGCCACGCACGCGCGTTGCGATTTCGTCGGCCGTGATCGCGTTGCAGACGGTTTCGGAAATGCTCACTGACGTTTCTTCAACCGCGGCAGCGACTGCGGAAGCTGCCTCAGATTGTGTGCTTGAGCTTTTTTCCACCTGCGCAGCCGCGGTGGCCATGGACTTTGCGGCGGCGGCAATGGCATCGGCAGACTGACGGACCGCGGTGACTGAACGCTGCAGTTCGCCTTGCATCGCCTGGATGGCCGCCATCATGCAATCTTGCGAAGCACCCACCACATCAACGCGAGTCGAAAGATTGCCGGCCGCAATGCGGCGCGAAACTTCCATCGCATAACGCGGTTCGCCACCCAATTGCCGGGTGATGCCGCGGGTCACGTATAGCGAGATGGCGACCACGACGACGAGCATGGCCAAGCCGGCGAGCACCAGCATGCCCAGTACGGTGCGGCCATCGCGGGTGAATTCTTCGGTGTAGCTCTCGCTGCCAATCAACCAGCCCCATTTGGCGTACGTGGTCAAGGCGTCGATTTTTTCGCGGGGTTCGGTTTCCCCTGCTTCCTTGTTGATCCACTGGTAACGCAGGATGCCGTCCTTCTTCTCCAGCATGGCCTTGATGACGTATTCGCCTTTGGCGTCTTGGGTTTCGATGAGGTTTTTGCCCTCCGCGACGGGATGGATCATCGCTTTGCCTGGCTCTTTGGCGGCGTCGAGCGCAAAGACATAGCCGGTATCGCCGATCTTGACGCTGAGCACTTTTTTCTTGAGCGCGGCTAAGCCTTCGGTGAAATTGATCCCGATGAAGGCAATCCCCTGCACCTGGCCGGCGGCGTCCAGTATCGGTGCGTAGTGGGTCATGTATTCCTGACCAAAGAGCGTGGCGGGCCCGGTGTAGGTATTGCCAGACTTGATCAGCGATAGTGCTGGATGCGTTGTTGCCAGCGCAGTGCCGACGGCGCGTTCTCCCTGGTCATTCTTGAGCGTTGTCGCAATGCGCACGAAGCTGTCGCCCTGGCGGGCAAAGATTGTGGCGACTGCGCTGGTGCTATGGGTGAACCGTTCCACCGCCTGGTTCGCTAGCGTCACATCACCCACAACGGTTTTGGGTAGAGGGGCTGCGAACTGTGCGCCCAGCATGGACGCGGAACTTTCCAACTGCTGCGCGTAGGCGTCGATCATGTCAACGACCAGCCGGTTGGTCCGCTGCACCTCGACAAGCGCCTTTTCTTCCATTCTGGCGCTCAGCCAATTGCCCAGAACGAGGCCAACGAGGCACAGAACACTCACAATCGCGCCAATCAGTGTGGCATTCAACCTGAAAGCGATCGTTCGATCACTGAAGGACGTTACTCCCATTGGGACTCTCCAGAGGCTGTTGTGATGCACTCATGACGCAGTAACGGCAGACAACGGTATTGCGCGTAGCACCGCGAGTTGTTACGTGGGGCATTGATGCCGGGCAGGTGGGCCTCTCCGGAGCGCTGCGGTGACCTAGCTGTGCTCAGCGCCTTTCAGGCTTTGATTGGGGTGGAAGCCCGCATTGCTGAGGACCTGGCTGGAGCCGGATGCCGGGAGCAGGCATTGATTGACCTCTGCGATCGAACGCCGGCCAATGCGTGGATGTCTGCTGGCGTGTTGCGACGGGCGCGACGGCAGCAGCGTTCCATCGGCGCCCATTTGTCACCTGGCTTCATGCACGACCTCTGGGGGCGCGCCGTCTGCGAGCGCTTGGATGTGCCTTCGGGCGGGGGCGTGGTGACATGCCGGGCCAGCATATGCGGTCCGGTGGATGCGGCGCGCTCAGTACCGGAACACCGTGAGCGACTGGCTCAGGCGGACCGAGACGTTGCCCAGGTTGTCGCCGGCGGTGAGGGTGGCGCGGACGACGGCTTGTTCGGTGTCCGCGAGGCCGCTGACGGTGGCCATGTTTTCGTTGATCTGGCGGGTGGCGGAGGCGACTTCGCAGGTGGCGTTGACGATGTCGGCGACGGCAGCGGTGGCGGCTTCCACGCGCTGGTGGATGTTGCTCAGGACGAGGCCGGTGTCGCGGGCGCTGGCGCGGCCGACGTCGATGTCCTGGACGCTGGCGTCGATGGAGGCGACGGCGTGCTGGATGCCGCTTTGGATGGCGCTGATGAGCTGGCCGACTTCGGCGGTTGCCAGGCCGGTGCGCTCGGCGAGTTTGCGCACTTCGTCGGCGACGACGGCAAAGCCGCGGCCTTGCTCGCCGGCGCGGGCGGCTTCGATGGCGGCGTTGAGGGCGAGCAGATTGGTTTGATCGGCGATTTCGCGAATGGTCTGAACGATGCTGGTGACCTGAGTGGAGAGCTGGCCGAGTTGGGCAACGTTTCCCTGGGCCTGGGCGCTGGCGTGGGCGATGCGCTCCATGCTGTCGAGGTTTTGCTCGCGCGCCTTGACGCCGCGGGAGGCTTCTTCACCGGCCTGGGCCACGGCTTGTTGGGCGCGGTGGGTTTGTTCCTCGATCAGCGCGACGCTGGCGGCGATCTGTTCCATGGCGGCGCTGGTGGATAGGGCGGCGTCGGCGAGCAGGTGGGCGTTTTGCCCAAGCTTGCTGAGGCTGGCGCGCACGCTGCCGACCTGCTGGTCCACGGTGACCGATTCGCTGCCGGTTTGTTCGACGAGGGCGCGGATGCGCTGTTGGGCGTGCTGAAGGGCGTGCAGCACGCTGCCCTCGGGGCAGGGGGTGGCGGCGGGTTGGAGGTCGCCACTGGCCAGGCGCTGCATTTCGGCGCGCAGCAGTTCGGGTTCGCCGCCGAGCATGCGGCTGATGCGGCGGGCGACGACGATGTAGATGCCGATGGCCATGGCCACGCACAGGGCGGCGACGGCAGAGAGGATGCCAAGGGTGTTGGAAGCGGTGGCGGAGAGGTCGGCCAGGCGGGCGTCGGCCCAGCCGCCGGCGGCCTTGACGGTCTGGTCCACGCCGCTGCGATGGGCGTCGTAGAGCTGCTTGAGTTCGGCGAAGACCTTGGCGGCGTCGCCATCCCGCCCGGCCAGGGCGGCGGGCAGGAAGGCTTCGTCCAGCCGTTTCCAGTAGGTTTCGCCCTTTTCCTTTTGCAGGCCAAGCAGCGACTGGGCGGCCGAGGCGTCGATGTCCTCCCGTTTGTCTTGCCAGTAGGCATTGCGGGTGGCGTAGTCGGTGCGGAGTTGCTTGAGCTTTTCGGCCAGCGCCGGGCGCTCCCCCACGGGCACGTCCAGCAACTGGTAGGCGAGCAGGTGGGTTTCGATGATGTAGAGGGGCGGCGGCAGGATGTCGGCCACGATGTCCTTGCCGTCGCCCATCTGGATGGCGGCCCGCTCGAGGTTGCGCAGGGCGACCTGGCCTTCGATGAAGAGCAGGACGAAACCGCCAACGCACACCGAAACCAGCAGGATCAGCAGACCTTTGAGCGAGTTGAAATAAGCGTTCATGTCGTGTCGGGTTCCGGTTCTTGAGGGGCGCCGCAGGGGGGCGGCGAGGTGCCGTTGGGGTTTACGGTTCGCGGGCCGTCTTTTGTAGCGGTTTCTGACCGGCCAGCGGCGCGGGGAGCCGCCTCGGCACGGCTTCCAGCGCCACCCTGCCGGGGGCCGTGCGGGCGCCGGATGTGGGCGGGCTTTGCCAGCTTTCACTGGCTGAGGCGCGGCGTGGCATCGGGGTAAGCTGCCCCTTCCCCGGGGCGTGTGCCTCGACCCTGCCCTCTGTGTAGATGGAAATCCTGAATCTCTTCATCGAGATCGGCACGTTGGTAGCGTGGCTGGTCTCGACGGCGTTTTGGTACCGTCGTGTGCGGGGGCGTGCCTTTGGCGTGCTGGATCTGGTGATCTTCGGGGTGCTGGCGGTGGCGGCGGACGTGACCTGCGTCAAGCTCTTCGAGGTGGTGGCGGGGCCCCGTTCGGAATCGTCCGCCTACGGGGCGCTGATGGCGATCCTGGTGCTCCTCGGGCTGGTGCCGGTGGCGGCGGGGCTGACGCTGGTGGCGGGCCTGGCGGCGCTGGCCTGCCTGGCTCGCTACCCCGGGGCCCGTTCCGGGGCCTTGGCCGTGGCTCTGGCGCTTGTGCTGGTCGGGGCGGGCTGGCGATTGGGTACGGCGGACACGATGCACGAACCGGGGGGCGTGCTCAATGGCGACCGCCCGGCGGGGGAGCGCTGGGCGCTGGAGTCGGGGGCGAAGTCCCGGGCGGAGTGCGATCGGCAGTCCCGATCCCCGGCCTTTCGGGAAGGCTGCTACGTCTGGTTGTCCCGCTAGGGTTCGGCGGCGCGGGCAGGTGGGTGCCCCAAAAAATTGCTGCGCCGCAAAAATATAGTTTGCCAAGCCGGGGTTTTGCGTGCACAGTGCGAAGGCGACTTTCAAGTACCGCCGTTGTTGTCTTGTGCAGTTTCCGCGTTGTTTGCCTGCGGTATTCCTTCCTCGATTATCCCGTCGTCTTGACCTTCGCCCTCTCAGTCGGGGAATGGCTCCCCATTTTTTTGGTTAAGTACAGGATATTCAACATGGCAACAGGCATTGTGAAGTGGTTCAACGAGTCCAAGGGTTTCGGCTTTGTCACGCCGGATGATGGCAGCAAGGATCTCTTCGTCCATTTCTCCGCAATTACCGGCAGCGGGTTCAAGACGCTGGCCGACGGTCAGCGCGTGGAGTTCGATTCCGCGATGGGCGCCAAGGGGCCCCAGGCGGTCAACGTCCGCGCTGCAGATTGAGGTCCGCTCGTCCTGCAGGGTGTGCGCATTGCATTTTCCTGAGAACGGGGCGCGGGCCCTCCAGGCAGGGCCCGTCGGGGGAGGCGCGGCCTGGCTGCGCTTCTTGATGACAAGAATTCTTCAGGAGAAATGGCAATGTCCAAAGAAGAGCTGATTCAGATGAATGGCGTGGTGAGCGAAGTGCTGCCGGATGCCCGGTTTCGCGTCACCCTCGAAAACGGCCACGCGCTGGTGGCGTACACGGCCGGCAAGATGCGCAAGAACCACATCCGCATCATCGCTGGTGACAAGGTTTCGCTGGAGCTTTCGCCCTACGACCTGAGCAAGGGGCGCATCACCTTCCGGCACATCGAAGGGCGCAGCACCGGGGCAACCTTCCCCCGGCGCCGGCATTGACGGACGGTTCGCCGTCCGAAGAGGCGGGGGCGCCAGGTTACGCAGTCCGATACCTGGATGTTCCCATCGCCAGCGAATCTGATCTTCGCATTCGTGCGCTGCTGGATCGCCAGCAGTACCACGACCCCCGCGGCCTGGCGGCGGCCGAGGGTATTTCCGCAGCGTGTTGGCCCCTGTTTGGCCAAGTCTGGCCGTCGGCCCGGAAACTGGCGCATCTGATGCACAGTTGGGATATCGACGGCAAACGTATTCTCGAAATCGGCTGCGGGCTGGCGCTGGCCAGTCTGGTGGTCCACCGCCGCCAGGGCGACATCACTGCCAGTGATTGCCACCCGTTGGCGCGGGCATTCCTCCACGCCAATCTGGTGCTCAACCAGCTTCCGGACCTGCCTTACTTCAATGGCAACTGGACGCGGACGAGCGTGGAACTGGGTTGGTTCGACCTGATCATCGGCAGTGACGTGCTCTACGAGCGCAGCCACCCGGAGCAACTGGCCGGTTTCCTGCACCGGCATGCGGCCCCCAAGGCCGAAGTCCTGATCATCGACCCCAACCGTGGCAATCGCGCGGCGTTCAACCGCCATATGCGGGACTTTGGTTTTGCGCTGACCGAAACGCGGCTCGATGAGCCCCTGCACGATGGCAGCCCCTACCGGGGCCGCCTGCTGCAGTTCAGCCGCGATGCCCTGCTGGTTTGAGCGGGGCCCGCTGGCCCCTGGCGGCGCCTAGTCTTCCAGGAGGCCGTTGAGGGCCGGCAGCACGTGCCGGGTTCTGGTCTCGTAGATGATGGAGGTCTCGATGCGGGTGACGCCGGGCCGGCTGGTGAAGTGGTCCAGGGCCAGATCCCGCAGGTGCCGGGTGTCCCGCGCCACCACGTGGACCACGATGTCGTAGCGGCCGGTGATGAGGTGGGCGGAGCGCACCTCGGGGATGTGCACGATTTCTTCCATGAAGCGGTCGACGATGCTGCGTTCGTGCTTGGCCAGCTCGATCATCAGCAGCGCTTCAAGCCCCACGCCCAGTACCTTGGGGTCAGCCTCCACATAAGCTCCGGTGAGTATCCCCTCGGCCCACAGGCGTTTGAGGCGATCATGCACGCTGGAGGGGGCCAGCCCGGTGGCGGTGGCGATCTGCTTGTTGAGCATCCGTCCGTCCTTCTGCAGAAGGCGGATGATTTCGGCGTCGATTCGGTCGATGGGCATTGGCGCGCTCCTGCGCTGAAAATCATTCGGTGTACGCGCAGCGGCTTCGGTGCCAACATGCTTTGCCCGAACGTGACCGAACAAGCATCGGTTGCTTTGCTTGTTTGGCGCTGCGCGTTCGGCTGATTATCCGCCCTCCACTGCCAGATTTGGGTGCCCCATGCTGCCTCCGAGTGATTCGAAACCGGGTTTTGCCACCCGGGCCATCCACCACGCCTACGACCCCTACGCCAGCCCCGGCGCGCTCAACCCTCCGGTGTATTTGAGTTCCACCTACACTTTCCCGACTGTCGAGGAAGGGGCGGCCCGCTTTGCCGGGGAGCTGGAGGGTTTCATCTACACCCGGGTGGGCAACCCCACCACCGCGCTGCTGGAGGCGCGGATTGCGAGCCTGGAGGGGGGCGAGGCGGCGCTGGTGACCGCTTCGGGCATGGGCGCCACCGCCTCCTTGCTGTGGACGCTGCTGGCACCGGGCGACGAGCTGGTTGCGGACAAGACCCTCTATGGCTGCACCTTCGGTTTCTTCAATCACGGATTGGCGAAGTTCGGGGTGACGGTGCGTTTTGTGGATCTCACCGAGCCGCACAATCTGGATGAGGCCCTGAGCGCCCGGACCAAGGTGGTGTTCTTCGAGACGCCGGCCAACCCCAACATGCGGCTGGTGGACATCGCGGCGGTGGCTGAGCGCGCTCACCGGGCCGGGGCGCGGGTGGTGGTGGACAACACCTACTGCACGCCTTATCTGCAGCGCCCCCTGGAACTGGGGGCGGATTTCGTGGTGCACTCGGCCACCAAGTACCTGGGCGGGCATGGTGATCTGATCGCCGGCGCGGTGGTGGGCCCGAAAGCGGTGCTGGATCAGGTGCGCTTTTGTGGTGTCAAGGACATGACCGGCGCCGTGCTCTCCAGCCAGGACGCCTTCCTCGTCCTGCGCGGGTTGAAGACGCTGGCCCTGCGCATGGTGCGCCACGCCCAGAACGCCCAGGGCATCGCCGAATATCTGGCCCAGCACCCCCAGGTGGCCGCATGCCATTACCCGGGGCTGCCGACTTTTCCCCAGTACGCGCTGGCCTGCCGGCAGATGCGGCTGCCCGGCGGCATGGTGGCATTCGAGCTGAAAGGGGGGCTGGAGGCGGGCCGCCGCTTCATGAACGCGTTGCGACTTGTGACCCGCGCGGTGAGCCTGGGGGACGCGGAAAGCCTGGCCCAGCACCCGGCCAGCATGACCCATTCCTTTTACACCCCGGAGGAACGGGCGGCCCACCTGATCAGCGAAGGGCTGGTGCGCATCTCCGCCGGGCTGGAAGACCTGGAGGACATCCTGGAGGACATCGAGCAGGCGCTGGATTGGGCACCCCGGTTGAGCCCGGCGGGAGACGACTGTTACTGAGCGCCCCAGCCCCTAGAACAAGCCCATCTGCCTCGCCTCCCGGGGCGGGCGGAAGTGGCTGCAGTCCAGTTCGCGCCGGATTTTGTTGAGCCCCAGCTTGCGGGCCGTGGCGTGGAAGCGCTGGCTGATCAGGTCCGCCAGCGGGCCCTGGCCACGCATGCGGTGGCCGAAACGGCTGTCGTTGTCGGCGCCGCCGCGCATCTGGCGCAGCAGGCTCATGACCCGGCTGGCCCGGCCCGGGGCGTGGTGGGCCAGCCAGTCGGTGAACAGGCTGCCCAGTTCCAGTGGCAGGCGCAGCAGCACATAGCCGCCGCTCTCGGCGCCGGCCGCGCGGGCGGCCTGGAAGATGCTTTCCATCTCGGTGTCGTTGAGGGCGGGGATGAGTGGCGCGCATAGCACGCCCACCGGCACCCCCGCCCCGGCCAGGGCGCGCACGGTGGCCAGCCGCCGGGCGGGGGCGGCGGCCCGGGGCTCCATGGCGCGAGCCAGGGCCGGCTCCAGGGTGGTGATGCTGACCATGACTTCCGCCAGATTCTGCCGGGCCATGTCAGCCAGGATGTCCAGATCCCGTTCGATGAGGGCGGACTTGGTGATGATGGACACCGGGTGGCCACAGTCCGCCAGCACCGCCAGGATGCGCCGGGTGAGCCCCAGGTGCCGTTCCACCGGCTGGTAGGCGTCCGTATTCACCCCCAGGGCGATGGGACTGCAGCGGTAGCGGGGGTGGGCCAGTTCCTCCCGCAGGCGCTCCGGGGCGTCCGGCTTGTGGAAGATGCGGGTCTCGAAATCCAGCCCGGGGGACAGGCCCAGCCAGGCGTGGCTGGGGCGGGCGAAGCAGTAACAGCAGCCGTGCTCGCAGCCCCGGTAGGGGTTGATGGACTGGCTGAACGGCACGTCCGGGGACTGGTTGCGGGCGATGACGCTGCGGGCGGTATCCACCAGCAGTTCGGTACGCGGGCCGGGGGCGTCCGCTGCGGGCTCTCCCCAGCCGTCGTCAAAGGGGCTGCGCGCCCAGGCGGCGTAGCGGTTGTCCGGGTTGTGGGCAGCGCCCCGGCCGCGGGGCGGCGGGGGTGTGGGGGAGGGGGCATCCATGGCGGGGATGATACTGTATATAAAAACAGTTATCCAGAGTGCCTCCCGGCCGGTCACCCGGGTTTGCCCGGGGCGGGCGGCCCGGGTGCACTAGAATGCCTCCCCGTACCCGCTTGCCCACACCCTTGACCGGTTCCGCCCCGCCATGAATCCATCTCTCGCCGGCTTGCTGCTGGGCGCGCTTGGCGTGCTGATCTTCAGCCTCACCATGCCGGTGACCAAGATCGCGCTCGCCGGCGATGTCATGTCGGCCTGGTTTGTCTGGTCCGGCCGGGCGGTGCTGGCGGCCGTGGCCGGCATCGCCTATCTGCTGCTCACCAATCCGCGCTGCCCGCCCCGCCAGGCCTGGTGGCCCTTGCTCGGGACCACCAGTGGCGTGGTCTTCGGCTGGCCCCTGCTCAACACCCTGGCGCTGCAATGGGTGTCCTCCAGCCACTCGGCGGTCATCAATGGGGTGCTGCCGCTGGCCACTGCCGTCATCGGCGCCACGCTCAATCGGGAACACCTGCCGCGGGTGTTCTGGCTGTGCGCGGTGGCCGGCTCCGTGCTGGTCTGCGGCTATGCGTGGGTCCATGCCGCGGGCGCCGTGCATCTCCCGGATGCCCTGCTGCTGCTGGGGGTTCTGCTCGGGGGGCTGGGTTACGCCTGCGGGGCGATCGCCACCAAATCCATGCGCGGGCCGGAGGTGATCTCCTGGGCGCTGGTGCTGGGCTTGCCGGTCACCCTGCCGGCGATGCTCGGCTTCCGCCCGCCGGATCTGGCGGCCGTGCCCGCCCCGGCCTGGGGCGCCTTCGCCTACCTGGGGCTGATGAGCCAGTGGATCGGCTTCTTCTTCTGGTATCGGGGCCTGCTCCTGGGCGGCATCGCCAAGGTCAGCCAGATCCAGTTGCTGCAGTTGTTTCTCACCCTCGGTTTTTCCGCCGTGCTGCTGGGCGAGTCCATCGAGCCGCTGATGCTGGCCGTCGCGGCCACCACGGTGGCGCTCATCGTCGTCGGCCGGCGTGCCACCCGGCCCCTGCCTCCCCGCCCGCCCCGCATGTGACAACGCCCGCGCGAGGCGGGCGTTGGGTGTGCGTCGCGGGGACAGCCTGGGTCAGAATTTGACCAGGATGTCCTCGTTGCGGACGATGAACTGGCAGGCGAGGCGCCAGGGGGGCGGGACGTCTTTCTCTTCAGCGGCGGCGATCTGGTCCTTGGTGATCTTGCCGGCGAGCTTGAGGGCGACCTTTTCCTTTTCCGTCAGGGCCACACCCATGGGGGCCTTGTCGGAGAGGATGACCACTTCGACGGCGCAGGAGCCGCATTCGCCGTTCTGGCACTCGAACTCGACGGGAATCTTGTGGGTCTTGGCCACGGCGAGCAGGGTGTGGGTGTCCCCTGCGGTGGCGTAGACGGTGATGTCCTTCTTCATCTTGGGCGAGCTGAAGGTGACGTTTGCCATGGTGTGACTCGCTTTCCTCGTGGTGGTGGGTGGCGGCTGCAGTGGCGGCGCGCGGCACCCGGGTTGCCTGACGCACTACGCCCCCGACGGGCGGGGGCGTAGTGCGTTGCTTGGCGCGCCAGCCCCCCGGGCTGACGCTGTCCGCGGACGGCTTAGCGGATGATGTCGTAGGAGAAGTCCGTGACGGCCGTCTTGATGGTGCTGGCGTCGAGCTGCTCGAAGTACTCGTCGAGGATGGTGACGAGGACGCGCAGGCTGCCTTCGTAGCCCCAGATCGGGAAGCGGTGGTGGTGGTGCCGATCGAAGATGGGGAAGCCCAGCCGGATCAGGGGTACGCCGCAGTCACGCTCCAGGTACTTGCCGTAGGTGTTGCCGATGAGGAAGTCCACCGGCTCGGTGAAGAGCAGGGAACGCATGTGCCAGAGGTCCTTCTTCGGATAGACCTTGCAGCCTTTGCCGAAGGGGGAGGCGTCGAGCAGGGCCTGAACCTTGGCCGCCCAGTCGTCGTTGCCGTTGGTGGAGAGGATGTGGGTGGGTTCGGCGCCCAGTTCCAGCAGGAAGCCGGTCAGGCCGAGCATGAGGTCGGGGTCGCCGTAGAGGGCGAACTTCTTGCCATGCAGGTGGGCCTGGGAGTCGGCAATGGCGTCCACCAGACGGCCGCGCTCCTTTTCCAGGCTGGCCGGGATGGGCTTGCCGGTGAGCTCGGAGAGCTTCATGAGGAAGGCGTCGGTGCCGGTGACACCCATGGGGTGGTTGAGCGCGACGGTTTCCTGACCGTGTTCGGCGATGAGCTTCATCGTCTTTTCGGTGCAGTATTCCTGGAAGCTGACGGTGGCCTTGGCGTTGAGGGCCTTCTCGACTTCTTCCTTGGTGGTGCCGCCGTCGTACATGCGGAACTCGCCATCGGTGGGCGTGTTCCAGGCGTCGGAGGGATCGCACAGGATGGTGTAGTCGATGCCCATCAGGCCGAAGATGCGGCGGATCTCCGGCAGGTTGCCGGTGACGAAGCCGTCGAAGCCACCGATGAAGTTGATGGATTCGTTGGGGGTGCGCTCCAGCTTGGCGGTGGTGCCGGCCTTGCCGTCCCAGAAGTGCTTGATGATGCCCTGCAGCGCGTTGTCGTAGCCGGTGATGTGGCTGCCGACGAAAGCGGGGGTGTGGGCGAAGGGCACGTCGAATTCGGCGGGCACGCTGCCTTTTTGCTTGGACGTCTTGATGAAGGCGTCCAGGTCGTCGCCGATCACCTCAGCCATGCAGGTGGTGGAGACGGCGATCATCTCCGGCTTGTACAGGTTGTAGGTGTTGGCCAGGCCGTCCACCATGTTGTTCAGGCCGCCGAACACGGCTGCGTCTTCGGTCATGGACGAGGAGACGCAGGAGGTGGGCTCCTTGAAATGGCGGGAGAAGTGCGAGCGGTAGTAGGCCACGCACCCCTGGGAGCCATGCACGAAGCTCAGGGTCTTGGCGAAACCGTTGGCGGCGAATACGGCGCCCAGGGGCTGGCAGGCCTTGGCGGGGTTGACCGTGAGGGCTTCGCGGGCGAAGTTCTTCTCGCGGTATTCCCACGACTTGGTCCATTCGATGGCCTGGGTGACGGCTTCGGCCGGCACTTTGAACTCGAAGCTTTCCTTCTTGTTCTTGAGCATCTCCTTGTATTCCGGCTCCCGGAATAGCATCTCGTGGTCGATGATCTTTTCTGCGCTCTGAGGCATGGCGAATCTCCTAAATGCGAAATCTGTAGGGTGGGGCGGGCTGTGGCCACTGCCCCACCGCGTCACTCACTTTCTCTGGCGGGTGGGGCTGCGGCGCGGTCCGCAACCCACCCTACACGCCCGGGTTCTTATTTTTTCCAGGGGGCCTTGGCCAGGCTCCACACCGGGGAGTTGATGGCCATGTCCATGTCACGGGCGAAGATGGCGAAGCCGTCGTAGCCGTGGTAGGGGCCGGAGTAGTCCCAGGAGTGCATCTGACGGAAGGGCACGCCCATCTTCTGGAAGACGTACTTTTCCTTGATCCCGGAACCGACCAGGTCGGGCTGGATCTTTTCGACGAACTTCTCGAATTCGAAGCCGGTGACGTCGTCGTAGATCAGGGTGCCGTCCTTGACGTAGTGGGTGGTGCGCTGGTAGTCGTCGTTGTGGCCGAACTCGTAGCCGGTGCCCACCACTTCCATGCCCAGGTCTTCATAGGCGCCGATCACGTGACGGGGGCGCAGGCCGCCCACGAACAGCATGACCTTCTTGCCTTCCAGGCGCGGCTTGTACTTGTCGATGACGGCTTGCATCAGCGGCTTGTACTTGGCGATGACTTCCTCGGCCTTGGCCTTGATGCTGTCGTCGAAGTGGTTGGCGATCTCGCGCAGGCTCTTCTCGATCTGGCTGGGGCCGAAGAAGTTGTACTCGACCCAGGGGATCCCGTACTTCTCTTCCATGTGCCGGCTGATGTAGTTCATCGAGCGGTAGCAGTGCAGCACGTTGAGCTTGGCCTTGGGGGTGTTCTCCAGCTCGGCGATGGTGCCGTCGCCGGACCACTGGGCGATGACGCGCAGACCCATCTCTTCGAGCAGGATGCGGCTGGACCAGGCATCGCCACCGATGTTGTAGTCGCCGATGATGGCCACGTCGTAGGGGCTGGGCTCAAGCTTGTTCTTTTCCGGGTCCACCTTGTCGAAGACCCAGTCGCGCACCGCGTCGTTGGCGATGTGGTGGCCCAGGGACTGGGACACGCCACGGAAGCCTTCGCAGCGGACGGGAACGATGGTCTTGCCTTCGTATTCCTTGGACTTTTTCTTGGAGACGGCTTCGATGTCGTCACCGATCAGGCCGATGGGGCACTCGGACTGGACGGTGATGCCCTTGTTCAGGGGGAAGAGATCCTGGATTTCGTCGATGATCTTTTCCAGCTTCTTGTCGCCGCCGAAGACGATGTCCTTCTCCTGGAAGTCGGAGGTGAATTGCATCGTGCCGAAGGTGTCCACACCGGTGGTGCCGATGTAGTAGTTGCGGCGGGAGGCCCAGGAGTACTGGCCACAGCCGACGGGACCGTGGGAGATGTGGATCATGTCCTTGATCGGACCCCACACCACGCCCTTGGAGCCGGCGTAGGCGCAGCCACGGATGGTCATCACGCCGGGCAGGGACTTGATGTTGGACTTGACGCCGCAGTCGGGCTTGCCGGACTCGTAGGTGCCCAGGTGCTTGGCACGCTTCTTGGCGGTCTTGTCCGGATAAACCTTGAGGACTTCTTGAATCAGTTCTTTGGTTTCTTCGACGGTGATGCTCATGTGTCGTCGCTCCTATAGATGGTCGAGAGTGGAGAGCGGAGAGTCGAGTACGGGTTGCCCCGTTGTTGCGAGAGAGAAGGCCGGGGGCCTCGCCCCCGACGCTCGACTCTCGACTCTCAACCCAATCAGGCGGCGGTGGCAGCCTTGCCGATGATGGATTCGTCTTCCTTTTGCATGATCCCGAAGTCCATCAGCAGGTCTTCCAGCTCGTCCATGGTGATGGGGGTGGGGATGGTGCCGTTGCCGGCGTTGTTGTGCACCTTCTCGGCGAGCTGGCGGTATTCGCCGGCCTGCTTGGAATCCGGGGCGTATTCGATGACGGTCATGCGGCGCAGTTCGGCGTGCTGCACGATGTTGTCGCGGGGCACGAAGTGGATCAGCTTGGTGCCCAGCTTGCCGGCCAGCGCTTCAGCCAGTTCCAGTTCCTTGTCGGTCTTGCGCTCGTTGCAGACCAGGCCGCCCAGACGCACGCCGCCGGAGTTGGCGTACTTCAGAATGCCCTTGGAGATGTTGTTGGCGGCGTACATGGCCATCATCTCGCCGGACATGACGATGTAGATTTCCTGGGCCTTGTTCTCGCGGATGGGCATGGCGAAGCCGCCGCACACCACGTCACCCAGCACGTCGTAGGAAACGTAATCCACGCCGTCGTAGGCGCCGTTCTCTTCCAGGAAGTTGATGGAGGTGATCACGCCACGGCCGGCGCAACCCACGCCCGGCTCGGGACCGCCGGATTCCACGCAACGGATGTCGCGGAAGCCGATCTTCAGGACGTCCTCGATTTCCAGGTCTTCCACGGAGCCGGCTTCGGCGGCCAGGGAGAGCACGGTGTCCTGGGCCTTGGCGTGCAGGATCAGACGGGTGGAGTCAGCCTTGGGGTCGCAGCCGACGATCAGAATCTTTTGACCCATCTCGGCCAGTGCGGCCAGAGTGTTCTGGGAGGTGGTGGACTTGCCGATACCGCCTTTACCGTAGAACGCAATTTGGCGAAGTGAAGCCATGGTTATTTCTCCTGAAAATGCATCTGTTGAGCTGTGAAGTCGGGGGGCGCAAACCCACCTTGCCGTGCCACCGTTATGCAGCCCCTCGTGCCTTTGTAGGTCTTCGTGTCGTAGCCACTCGTCGGCGAGACATGGTCGGTGTGACCTCCTCTCAGCAACGGCCGTGCCAGCTTCGGAGATTGTTTGTAAGCTGCTGACTGAAAAAGGAAAAATCGCTGGCGCCGGTGCGACGGCAGGGGCGCCGGGCTTTGTGCGAAATCCGACAAACGGGCCAGCGATGTTGGGAAGGGGACAGCTGGCGAAAACCGGTTTTGCCGCTATGTCTACTGGATATAGCGGGTAAAAAACCATTTAAACCAAAGGGTTGTTGGTTTTGTTGCGTGGCGGCGGGCGTGTCCGGTACGGCATTTGCTGGAAGGAGGGCAGTACTCATTGCCCACAGCCCGGAACCGGACCATGTCTCCCCAGCCCAGCCGCCGTCCTGCCGACTGCCCCTACGAACAGGTGGTGGGGTTTGTCGGGGCCAATGGCTTCGCCTTGCCCGTCTATGCTGCCACGCCGCCTGCGGCCACCACGCCCGCGCCGTCGGTTTCGTCCACGGCGGAGGCGACCCAGGCCGAAAGCCGCAACCCTCATTTCAACCGGATCGGGGGCGAGGCGGCCATCAGCCGCCTGGTGGAGGCCTTCTACCACCGCATGAATACCTTGCCCGAGGCGGCGGGCATCCGCGCCATGCACGGGGCGGACCTGCGGCCGGTGAAGGAAGTGCTGGTGCGCTACCTCACCGAATGGATGGGCGGCCCGGCGCTGTACTCCCAGGAGCGGGGCCACCCCCGGCTACGCCGCAAGCACCTGCCCTTCGCCATCGGGCCCGCCGAGCGGGATGCCTGGATGCTGTGCATGCGCGGCGCCCTGGACGAAGTGGTGACCGATACCGAACTCAAGCAGCAACTGACTTCCGCCTTTTTCAAGGTGGCTGATTTCATCCGTAATGACAAAGGGAATACACACCATGACCACCACGCTCACCCTGCCCGCACCGATCGCCAAGCTTGAAGCCGAGGGCCGGCTGCTCAACCCGGTGCTCAAGAGCTTCACCAAGAAGGAAGGCCGGTTTGGCTTCCGCGGCGACGTGGCGCTCAAGTTCGCCGCCCAGGTGGCCGACGAGAAGCGCCCCCCCGAGGTCAGCACCGATCAGGTGATGATGACGGTGGAAGGCGACACCATCCCCTTCTTCACCGGCTTCTTCCTCTCCTTCGAGTACCTGGCCCTGGCGGCCGAGGTGCTCGGGCCCTACATGACGGCGAGCGGCAAGTACATTGCCTTCTGCGACAACATCGACCTGTCCACCAAGTACACGGTGAAGTTCGGCGATATCACCTTCTACGTGCTGCCCATCCACGAAGCCACTGTCTACAACGAGACGCTGGAATTGCTCTATCTGGAAAAGGGCGACCTGAAGAAGCTGGACACCGCCGGCAAGCTGGACAAGGTGGCCGATGCCGCCACCAAGTTCAGCGCCAAATACCCGGAACTGTCCTACGAGGACGGCCTCAAGGTGATGGGTCCGATTCGTGACCTGGGCGCCGATCGTCCTGTCTGAGCCCCCAACCGGGGCGTCCCGGTAAGCGCCTCCGCCGGGCCGCCCCGGGGAGGCGAGAGCCCTCCCTCCGGGAGGCTGTCCGCGCAACAGAAGGAGGGTAGTCCCGTGAGACACTCTGCAGCCGCCCTCCATCTGGAAGCGGCGGCGCAAGCGGAGGACGACCCGCGGCGCTGGTATTCCACCAATCTGGTGGGGGTGCCGGTGGGGCTGCTGGTATCCACTGCCTTCAACGCCCATCCGCTGCCGCTCACCATCGGCGGCACACGGATGGAACACCGGGGGCTCTTTCGCCTGCTGGAAGCGGCCGAGGACATCGAGGCCGCTTCGGCGGTTTTCCGCCACTACATGGAACTGGCCTTCGACCTCAAGCCGCCGCCGCCCGAAGAGCGTGCGGCCCGGCATCGCCACCGCTTCCGCTCCAGCTACCTCAAGCTGCTGCAGGGCTGGGGGCTGGATTCCAACAGCCAGGCGGGGGCGGTGCTCAAGGGCTGGGTGGAAAGCCGTTTCGGCGTGGTGCCCACCTACCACAAGCAAGCTCTGGGGCGCTTTCCCTCCGAGTCGTGGATGGCCTATGTGGAGGAAAAGGCTTCCAGCCGCTTCCACAACAACTGCATCAATTCACAACTGGATCTGCTCTACGAGTACTGCCAGTGGGCCATCGGCCGCTTCCGGCTGGCGGTGGAGCCCTGGGTCACCCTGTGGCGGGGCGTCAACAGCTTCGACGAGCAGGTGGTGGTGGGCGGCAGCCACCGCAGCGGCCAGTGCGTGGTGCGGCTCAACAATGTGGTGTCCTTTACCACCCAGCGCGAGCGGGCGGACGAGTTCGGGGACTGGATTCTCAAGGCCCGGGTCCCCGCCGTGAAGCTGGTGTTCTTTCCGGGCATCCTGCCCGGTGCCCCACTCACCGGCGAGGACGAAGCGCTGGTGATCGGCGGCGATTACAACGTGGAGGCCAGCTATGCTTGACCGGCTTTCCGGCCATCGTTACGAACTGCCCGCCGGGGTGCGCCCCGGCAGCCTGGAGGACCGGGCCCTGGGGGCCTACCTGGGGCTGGCCATCGGCGATGCCCTGGGCGCGACGGTGGAATTCATGACGGCGCGGGAGATCGCCGCCCGCTATGGCGTGTTCCGCCAGATGGTGGGCGGTGGCTGGCTCAAGCTCTCCCCCGGCCAGGTGACCGACGACACCACCATGAGCCTGGCCCTGGGTGAGGCCATCATCGGCAGCCAGGGCTGGGACATGGGGGCGGTGGCCGAGGCCAACGTGCAGTGGCTGCGCAGCAAACCCGTGGACTGTGGCAACACCTGCCGCCGGGGCATCCGCCGCTACATGCTGGACGGCTCCCTGGCGGGGCCGGAGAACGACGGCGACGCCGGAAACGGCGCGGTGATGCGCAACCTGCCGGTGGTGCTCGCCACCCTGGGCAGCGAGGCGGACTTCGAGACCTGGTCCCTGGAGCAGGCCCATTTCACGCACCACAACGGACTCTCGGATGCCGCCACCCTCGCCGCCGGACGCATGGTGCGGCTGCTCCTGGCGGGGGGCACCCGGCCCGGGTGCCGGCCCATCGCCGATGCCCTGGTGGAGGCCCGGCCCGTGTTCCGCTTCCAGCCCTACCCGGGCCGGGCCAGCGGTTACGTGGTGGACACCATGCAGACGGTGTTGCATTTCTTCTTTGCCGAGGCGGACTTTGAAGCCGCCGTGGTGGGGGCGGTGAACCGGGGGGATGACGCCGATACCACCGGCGCCCTGGTGGGCATGCTGGCGGGGGCCCAGTGCGGCGCCAGCCGGTTGCCCCGCGCCTGGCTGGACCGGCTGGACCCGGCGGTCGCCCAGGCCGTGAGCCGCCAGACCCTGGCGCTGCTGGAACTGGGGAGGCGCCTGCATGCGGGTTGAGGGCGAGCCCCTGCCACCGGGCACGGCGCTGGAAACCGTGCTGGCCTACCACGCCCGCACCCGCCACCGGCTGGACCGCTACGCCCCCGGCCCCGAAACCCTGGACTGGGATGCCCAGCCCGACCCGTTCCGCCGCTTCGCCGGGGCGCCCCTGCACCCCCTGCCACTGGCCGCCGCCCGGTATCGGCTGCCCTGGGCACGGCTCGCCGGTGGCGGCGATGTCCCCGCCCAACCCCTGGGCCGGGCCACGGTGGGGGCGCTCCTGGAACTCTCCTTTGCCCTGGCCGCCTGGAAACAGTTCGGGCCGGACCGCTGGGCCCTGCGCTGCGCGCCTTCCAGCGGCAACCTGCACCCCACCGAGGCCTACCTCGTCACCCGCGCCGTCCCCGGGCTGGCGGATGGCCTCTACCACTACGCTCCCCGGGAACATGCCCTGGAGCACCGCTGTCAGGTGCCCGCCGCCACGGGCGAGGCGCGCCTGTACCTGGGCCTGAGTGCCATCCACTGGCGGGAGGCGTGGAAGTATGGCGAGCGGGCCTTCCGCTACTGCCAGCTCGATCTGGGCCACGCCCTGGGGGCCCTGCGTTACGCCGCCGCGGTGCTGGGCTGGCGTCTGCGGCTGGTGACCGAACTGGACGGCCCCGGCGTTGCCCGCCGCCTGGGCCTGGACCGGGCGGGGGATTTCGCCGGGGCGGAAGGCGAGGACGCGGACTGGCTGGTGGAGATCCTGCCCGGCGCTGCCGCCACCTCCGCCCTGCCACCCCCCGTGTGGCCGGCGGACGCCTGCTGGCTGGGCCGGGCCAACCGGCTGGACCCCCGGCCTCTGTACCATTGGCCCGCCATCGGGCAGGTGGCGGCTGCCACCGTGCCCCAGGCGGGGCCGCCCCTGTTCGCCCCGGCCCCGCCGGCCAGCGGCGCCGCCGTGCCCTCCAGCGCCCAGGCCGACGCGGTGGCGCTGATCCGCAACCGGCGCAGCGCCCAGCGCTTTGACAAGCTGGCCACCGTCGATGCCGCCGTGTTCTACCGCCTGGCTGCCGCCCTCCTGCCGGCCGCCGGCCTGCCCTGGGACGTCTGGCCCTGGGCGCCCCGGGTGCATCCGGTCTTCTTCATCCATCGGGTGGACGGGCTCGCGCCCGGCGTCTACGCCCTGCCGCGCACGCCGGAAGGGGAGGCCACCCTGCGCCGCGCGCTGCAGGTGCAGCTGGCGGCCTGCTCCCCGGAAGGCTGCCCGCCGGCCCTGCCCCTGCGCTTGCTGGCGGAGGGCGTGACGGCGGGGCTGCTGCGCAAGATCTGCTGCCATCAGGCCCTGGCGTCCGACTGCATGTTCGGCGTCGCCCTGCTGGCGGAATACCAGGCTCCCCTGGAAGCCGCTCCCTGGCATTACCGCCTGCTGCACCAGGAAGCCGGGCTGCTGGGCCATGCGCTGTACCTGGAGGCCGAAGCCGCGGGCCTGCGCGGCACCGGCATCGGCTGCTATTTCGATGAGCACGCCCACGGCCTGCTGGGGGTGGGCGACAGCCGCCTGCAGGTGCTCTACCACTTCACTGTCGGGCTGCCGCTGACGGACGCCCGCATCACCAGCGAGCCGGCCTACGCCGGCCGCCCATCCGTCCCGGAGTGAAACCATGCCCCGTCACCGCGACTACACCCGTCTCGCCGCCGAACAGGCCGCCAGCCTCGCCGCCCGTCCGGATCTGACCATTTTCGATGCCCGCGATGCCGTGGCCTATGCCCGGGGGCATCTGGCCGGCGCCCGCCCGCTCGACGGCAGCAACTACGAGCGGATCCTGCTGGCCGAGCCCAGGAGCCGCCCGGTGCTGATCTACTGCTACCACGGCAACGCCAGCCGCACCTATGCCCAGATGTTCGTGGACTTCGGCTTCGAGGAGGTCTACGACCTCATCGGCGGCTACGCGGCCTGGGAATCCTGGCTCGCCGCCCAGGGCCAGGCGGGCGGCAGCCCTTTCAGCCCGGCGCTGCGGGACTGGCTGCAAGCCGAGGGCTTCGACCCGGCCGCGGCCGACCCGCGCATCGCCAACCGGGCGACGCCGCTCATGCACGCCTGCCGCCTGGGGCGTGCCGACCTGGTGGCGGCCCTGCTGGCCGCCCGGGTGCCCCTGGACGCCTGCAACGGGGACGGCAACAACGCCTTGTGGGTGGCCTGCGTGCAGGGCGACAGCGCCCTGGTGCAACGTCTCATCGACGCCGGCGTGCCCGTCAACCGGCAGAACGACAATGGCGCCACCTGCCTCATGTACGCCGCTTCCGCCGGCAAGGCGGGGCTGGTGGCCACCCTGCTGGCCGCCGGGGCGGACCCGGAGTTGCGCTCCCTGGACGATTATTCCGCCCTGGACATGGCCGCCACCCTGGAATGCCTGCGCCTGCTGCGCCCCGCCCGGCGCCGCGCTGCCTGAGACCTGAATCGCCTGCTGGAGACCCGACCCCATGGCCTATGTGATCTTTTTCGAGAAGCCCGGCTGCGGCAACAACAGCCGGCAAAAAGCCTGGCTGGCCGCCGCCGGCCACCAGGTGGACGCCCGCAACCTGCTCGCCGAGCCGTGGACCGCGGATACCCTGCGTCCCTTCTTCGGCCAGCAGCCGGTGGCCCAGTGGTTCAACCGGGCCGCGCCCCGGGTGAAAAGCGGCGAGGTGGTGCCCGAGGCCTTGGGCGAGGCGGAGGCCCTGGCCATGATGCTGGCCGAGCCCCTGCTGATCCGTCGCCCGCTCATGGAGGCGGCGGGTCAGCGCGTGGCTGGTTTCGACCCGGAGGCGGTGGACGCCTGGCTCGGGCTCCATCCGGCCACCGTGGCCCGGCTGGCGGGCCAGAATGCGGAAGCCTGCCTGCATCCGGAGGCCGCACCCGGCGCAAAACCCTGCCCGGACCCGGCCTGAGCGGCGCAAACACTGCCTTGTTGCCCGCTCAGCGCCCGGCCGGGATGGCATAGAATGACTGTTCCCCCGCATTCCGCCGGCCCCCATGCCCGGGCCGCTTCCGCATGGACGTTGTACTGATTCTGTTGCTGATCCTGCTCAATGGTGTGTTCGCCCTGTCCGAAATGGCGGTGGTCTCGGCCCGCAAGGCCCGGCTGCAGAACATGGAGGACGAAGGCAGCAGCGGCGCCGCCGCTGCGCTGGCCCTGCAACATGAGCCCTCCGCCTTCCTCTCCACCATCCAGGTGGGCATTACCACCGTCGGCATTCTCAGCGGCGCGGTGGGCGAGGCCGCCATCGCCGATCCGCTGTCCGCTTGGCTGAGCGCCTTTCCGCCGCTGGCGGACTACGCCCAGGGCATCGCACTGACGGTGACGGTGGTGTTGCTGACCTACTTCTCGGTGGTGGTGGGGGAACTGGTGCCCAAGCGCCTGGCCCTGCTGGCGCCGGAGCGGCTGGCCGCCTTTGTCGCCCGGCCCATGCAGGGGCTGGCGCGGCTGGGGCATCCGCTGGTGGTGTTGCTCTCCGGCTCCTGCGACCTGATCCTGCGGCTGGTGGGCGCCCGCCGCTCGGTGGAACCACCGGTCACGGACGACGAGATCAAGGTGCTGATGGAACAGGGCGCCGAGGCCGGCGTGTTCCACGAAGCGGAGCAGGCCATCGTCTCCAACGTGCTGCGCCTGGACGAACTGCAGATCGGCGCCATCATGACGCCGCGCAAGGACATCAGCCTGCTGGACCTGGAGGAGCCGGATGCGGCGCTCCACGACATCGTGGCCGCCACGCCCCACACCCGGCTGGTGGTGTGCCGGGGCGGTGCGGACCAGGTGGTGGGGGTGGTGGAGAGTACGGCCCTGCTGCGCCAGGGGCTGGCCGGGCAGGCGATCAGCGCTGCGAGCATCGAGCAGGCCATGGTGCCCCCGGCCTATCTGCCGGAATCGGTGAGCGCCACCCATCTGCTGGAGCACTTCCGCCGCAGCCGGGGCAAGTTCGCCCTGGTGGTGGACGAGTACGGCGAACTGCAGGGGCTGGTGACCCTGACCGACGTGCTTACCGCCATCGTCGGCGAGATGGAACTGCCCGCCACCCTCGAGGAGCAGGACATGGTGCGCCGGGACGACGGCTCCTGGCTGGTGGATGGCGCCATCCCCATGGAGCGGCTCAAGGCCCGACTGGGCCTGGATGAGGATCTGCCGGGCGAGGCGGAGCGCAGCTTCCACACCCTGGGCGGCTTCGTCATGCATGTGTTGGGGCGGGTGCCGGTACCCGCCGACCATTTCCACCAGTCCGGCTTCCGCTTCGAGGTGATGGACATGGACCGCAACCGGGTGGACAAGGTCCTCGTCCAGCTCGAGACGCCGCCGCTGACCGAGGCCCCCGACTAGACCCGGGCGGCGGGAGTGGCCGTGCCCGGCTGGTATTCCGGCAGCCGCGCCAGTTCTTCCTTGAGGCTATCCACCAGCAGGCGGACCTTGGGCGAGAGGTGGCGTTGCTGCGGATACACGGCCCATACGGCGGTATGGGCCGGCTGGAAGCGGGGGAGCAGTGCCGCCAGCGCACCCCGCTGCAGGTGTTCGACCACGTAGTAGTCCGGCAACTGGCACAGGCCGAAGCCGCGCAGGGTGGCATCGAGCACCGCTGGTCCGCTGTTGCAGCGCCAGTTGCCCTGTACCCGCTGCAGGTGTTCCTTGCCGTCCACCTGGAACACCCAGGTGTCCGAGGTGCCGACCAGGCAGTTGTGCCGGGCCAGGTCGGCCAGGTTTTCGGGCTGGCCGTGGGCGGCCAGGTAGGCGGGGGCGGCGCACAGGTACATCTCCCGCGGGGCGATGCGGGTGGCCACCAGCCGCGAATCGGTGAGCCGGCCCAGGCGGATGGCCAGGTCGAAGCCGTCGTGCACGATGTCCAGCGTGCGGTTGGTCAGTTCCAGTTCCACCCGCAGCTGTGGGTGCTGGGCCACGAAACGGTTCACGATGGGCACGATGTAGCGTTCGCCGTAGGCCACAGCGCTGGTGATGCGCAGCAACCCCTTGGGCGAACCCCCCAGATCCTGCACCGCGCGGGTGGCCTCGTCGTGGGCTTCCTGCAGGCGCAGGCAGTGCTGGAGAAAGGTCTGCCCGGTCTCGGTGAGGCTCACCTGGCGGGTGCTGCGGTAGAACAGGCGCGTCTGCAGGCGCTCCTCCAGCCGTGCGATCTGGCGGCTGATGTGGCTGGCCGAAACGCCCAGCCGGCTGGCGGCGGTGGCGAAGCGGCCGGTTTCGGCCACGGCGACAAAGGCTTCCAGGCCTTCCCAACGGTCCATGTTGTGTCCTGTGTTGTTGTTTCCTGGCAATAATGTTTTGTTGCGGGCTGGATTATGCCCACACGGCTCGTCACCTACACTGTCCGGGACCACCAACCAGACACCCGGATCGAGGAGGGCGGAGCAATGATCAGATCCCGCGCAGCCGTTGCCTGGGCCGCCAAGGCCCCGCTGGAGATCACCGAAGTGGACGTGGCCCCGCCCAAGGCGGGCGAGGTGCTGGTCCGCATCGTTGCCACCGGCGTTTGCCACACCGACGCCTTCACCCTTTCCGGCGCCGACCCGGAGGGCCTGTTCCCGGCCATTCTCGGCCACGAGGGCGGGGGCATCGTCGAGGCCGTGGGCGAGGGCGTGACCTCGGTCGCGGTGGGCGACCACGTGATCCCGCTCTACACGCCGGAATGCGGCCAATGCAAATTCTGCCGCTCCGGCAAGACCAACCTCTGCCAGGCCATCCGCGCCACCCAGGGCAAAGGGCTGATGCCCGATGGCACCAGCCGCTTCAGCCGGGACGGCAAGCCCATCTTCCACTACATGGGCACCTCCACGTTCAGCGAATACACCGTGCTGCCCGAGATCTCGGTGGCCCGGATCAGCAAGGCGGCCCCGCTGGAGAAGGTATGCCTGCTCGGCTGCGGCGTCACCACCGGCATCGGCGCGGTGATGAACACCGCCAAGGTGGAGCCGGGCGCGACCGTGGCCGTCTTCGGGCTGGGTGGCATCGGGCTCTCCGCGATCATCGGCGCCACCATGGCCCGGGCGGAACGGATTATCGGCGTGGACGTGAACCCGGGCAAGTTTGAAATCGCCCGCCAGCTGGGCGCTACCGACTGCATCAACCCGATGGACTATGATCGCCCGATCCAGGAGGTCATCGTCGAGCTGACGGATGGCGGCGTCGATTACTCCTTCGAGTGCATCGGCAACGTCAAGGTGATGCGCTCCGCCCTCGAATGTTGTCACAAGGGCTGGGGCGAATCGGTGATCATCGGTGTGGCTGGCGCGGGCGAGGAAATCTCCACCCGGCCGTTCCAGCTCGTCACCGGCCGGGTGTGGCGCGGCTCCGCCTTCGGCGGCGTGCGCGGTCGCACCGAACTGCCGGGCTACGTGGAGCGGGCCATGAAAGGGGAAATCCCGCTCGACACCTTCATCACCCACACCATGCCCCTGGAAGAGATCAACACCGCCTTTGACCTCATGCACGAGGGCAAGAGCATCCGCTCCGTGGTGCACTTCCGGCCATGAGGGGCGGCGGGCTGATGGCGGACCCCCGCGCCCTGAACCCCTTGGCCAGCAACCGGGCGTTCGGCGGCTGGCACTGGCGCTTCCGCCACCAGTCCGAGGCGCTGGATTGCACCATGGTGTTTTCCATCTACCTGCCGCCCCAGGCGGAGCGGCAACCGGTGCCCGTGCTCTACTGGCTCTCGGGCCTCACCTGCACCGACGAGAACTTCATGCAGAAGGCCGGCGCCCAGCGCCTGGCGGCGGAACTGGGCGTCGCCATCGTGGCCCCGGACACCAGCCCCCGCGGCTCCGAAGTGCCGGACGACCCGGACGGCGCCTGGGATTTCGGCCTGGGCGCCGGCTTCTACCTCAACGCCACCGAAATGCCCTGGCGCACCCACTACCAGATGCACGACTACGTGGTGCACGAGCTGCCGGCGCTGATCGAAGCCAACTTTCCCGTCACCCGGGCGCGGGGCATCAGCGGCCATTCCATGGGCGGGCACGGCGCCCTGGTGTGCGCCCTGCGCAACCCCGGGCGCTACCGGTCGGTCTCCGCCTTCGCGCCCATCTGTCACCCCATGGACTGCCCCTGGGGGCAAAAAGCCCTTTCCCGCTACCTGGGGCCGGACCGTTCCAACTGGAACCGCTGGGACGCCTGCGCCCTCATGGCCGGCGCCAGCGAGCGGCTCCCGCTGCTGGTGGACCAGGGCGAATCCGACGACTTCCTCGCCACCCAGCTCAAGCCCGAGGCCCTGGAGCAAGCCGCCCGCGCCGCCGGCCACCCCCTCAGCCTGCGCCGCCGCCCCGGCTACGACCACAGCTACTACTTCATCGCCAGCTTCATCGACGAACACCTCCGCCACCACGCCGCGGCACTGCTTGCCTGACGTCCTTGGGCGGGGCCGCGTGCGCGGTCCCGCCGTTCTTTTTGCTGCGATCGATGCATGGCCCGGGCGCCTCCCACCCCTTGCACCCATCCGGCCCGCGGATGACACTGGTGCACACAAACCATAACGACAGGATGTACCCCAATGGATGCCCCAACCCGCGTGCTGTGCCCGGCCGGGGGTGTGGCGGTGGATGCGTTGCCTTTTGACAATTCCTTCGCTCGCCTGCCGTCTGCCTTTTACACCCGCCTCAATCCCTGGACCTTGCCGGAGCCTCATCTGGTGGGGGCCAGCGCTGCCGCCGCGGCCCTGATCGGGCTGGACCCGGCGGAGTTTTCCCGTCCGCATTTTGCCCAGACCTTTGCCGGCAATCGCTTGCCGCCGGGGGCGGAGTGTCTGGCGGCGGTGTATTCCGGTCACCAGTTCGGGGTGTGGGCGGGGCAGTTGGGGGATGGCCGGGCCCATCTGCTGGGCGAGGTGGTGGGCCCGGCCGGCAACTGGGAGGTGCAGCTCAAGGGGGCGGGGCGCACGCCTTACTCCCGCATGGGGGATGGGCGGGCGGTGCTGCGTTCGTCGATCCGGGAGTTTCTGTGCTCCGAGGCCATGGCGGCCCTGGGCGTGCCCACCACCCGCGCCCTGTGCGTGGTGGGTTCGCCGGAGCCGGTGCGCCGGGAGGAAATGGAAACCGCCGCCGTGGTGACCCGGCTGGCGCCCAGCTTTGTGCGGTTCGGCTCCTTCCAGCACTGGAGCGCGCTGGACCGGGACGCGGAGCTGAAGTGCCTGGCGGACTACGTGATCGAGCGCTTCTACCCGGAATGCGAGGCGGCCCTCAATCCTTACGAGGCGCTGCTGCGGGCGGTGGCGCAGCGCACCGGCGAGCTGGTGGCGCACTGGCAGGCGGTGGGCTTCATGCACGGGGTGATGAACACCGACAACATGTCGGTGCTCGGGCTCACCATCGACTACGGCCCCTTCGGTTTCATGGACGCCTTTGACGCCGGCCACATCTGCAACCACTCCGACCACCATGGCCGCTACATCTACCGCGCCCAGCCACGGGTGGCCCAGTGGAACCTCTACGCCTTGGGCGACGCCCTGGTCACCCTCATCGGGCATCCGGACATCGTCCGGGCGGCGGTGGATGAAGCCTTCACCCAGGCCTTCAACACCGCCTTTCTGGCGCACCTGCGGCGCAAGCTGGGTCTGCGCGAGGCCTCTGCCGCGGACGACGATTTCTTTGGCCGCACCTTCAGCCTGCTGCATTTCAACCACGCGGATTTCACCCTCTTCTTCCGCCATCTGAGCAACCTCCCCGGCCAGGTGGTTCAGGCCGAGCAGGCACGGGTGGACGCGCCGCTGCGCGACCTGTTCATCGACCGGGAGGGCGCCGATGCCTGGCTGGCGGAATGGCGGGCGCGGCTGGCGCAGGAAGGCTGGGCCGAGCCCGAGCGCCAGGCCAGCATGCGGGCTGCCAACCCCAGGTACGTGCTGCGCAACTGGATCGCCGAACTGGCGATCCAGAAAGCCCGCGCGGGGGACTTCTCCGAACTGGCGGCGGTGCAGGACTGCCTGAGCCGTCCCTACGACGAACAGCCCGGCTACGCGCGCTACGCCGCGCCCCCGCCGGACTGGGCGGCGGGGCTGGCGGTGAGCTGCTCCAGCTAGGGCTGGCGGGCGCGGGCCAGCCGCTCGCTGCTCAGGGCGTGGAGGAAGGCGACGATGTCCGCCACGTCCTGCCGGCTGAAAGTGCGGGGCGGCAGGCTCGTCAATGTTTGTTGCTCCGGCGACCACAGCACCCGGCGGGCGGGGCCAGGGGCTTGTGCTTGTTCCAGCCCCAACTGGGCGCTGGCCATGATGCGCACCGCCTCGTCCAGCGTCCGGACCGAACCGTTGTGGAAGTAGGGCCCCGTGAGGGCAACGTTGCGCAGGCTGGGCACCCGCCACACGCCGGGGCGGCTGCCCGGCGGCGCCAGGCCGGGGTCTTGCGTCAGGTGCTGGGCGCCGGCCAGGGCGTGGGCGGGAAAGGCTCGCCACGCACCGCCCGGGCTCAGGATGCCGGCGCTGCTGAAGTTGGGACCCGCGTGGCAGTTGATGCAGCCCAGCGCCTGGAAGCGCTCCATGCCGGCTAACTGCTGCGGGCTCAAGGCGTGGCGGTCCCCCGCGAGAAAGCGGTCGTAGGGGCTGTCGCGGGTGATGAGCGTGCGCTCGAACGCGGCGATGGCCTGGGTGGTGCGGGCCAGCGTGATGCCCGGCCCGCCGAAGGCTTGGGCGAAGTCGGCCTCGTAGGTCGCGTCCCGGGCCAGTCGTTGTTCCAGCGCGGCGGCGGAGGGCATGCCCATCTCGGCCGGGTTGAAGAGCGGACCCGCCGCCTGGGCCTCCAGGCTGTCGGCCCGGCCGTCCCAGAACAAGCGTGTCTGGAACGCTGCGTTCCACACCGTGGGCGTATTGCGCGGCCCGATCCGGCCGCCGATGCCCCGGGCGGTGGGGCGGCCGTCGGCCCCCGCATGGCGGGCGAGGTCGTGGCAACTGGCGCAGGCGACCGTGCCGTCCCGTGAGAGCCGGGTGTCGTGAAAGAGCCGCTCGCCCAATGCGACCAGGGCGGGCGAAGCCGGGGCGCCGGAAGGGGACGGGGCTGCTTCCGGCAACCGTTGCCAGATCGGGGCCACCGCCGGCGCGGCGGCCGCGGGGGGCGGGCCCGGCGTGTCAGCCGGTGCGGGCCGGGTGCTGTGGGCATGGAGCCAGCCCGGTCCGGCCAGGACCAGGGCGGTGGCGCCCAGCTTGATCAGCAGGGCGATCAGACACAGGGCGGGGGGCAGGGCCAGCACGAGGCGGCCGGACCAGGGGATGGAGGTGTCGGCAGGGTGGGGCGCGGGGTGGGGCATGGCAGGGCTCCTTCGGCATCGGCAAACTCGGGTGCCAAGGAGCCTAGGCCGCGTCAGGCCGCGCTTCTGTACCAAAAGCTACACAGGGGCGGTCAGTCCGGCTGGGCGAAACGGGCCAGCGCCGGGGCGCAGGTGATGCTGATCCGCCCCCGGGCGGTGGCCACCGCGCCGGCCGCCACGTACTGGCGCAGCAGGCGGGCCACCACCTCGCGGGTGGTTCCGAGATGGCGGGCCATCTGCTCCTGGGTCATGGCCAGGGCGCCGTTGCTGTCGGCCCGCAGCAGCAGCAGGTTGGCCAGGCGTTGTTCCAGCTTGCAGGCGTGGACTTCCTCCAGCGTGGCCATGAGCCGGAACACGGCGGTGGAAAGCGCGCGCACGGTCGCGTCCTGAATCGCCGGCTCGTCCCGGAAGAGCTGGCGGTAGACCGGGCCCGGCAGCAGGGCGATGCGGGTGGGGCGCTCCGCCTGCACCCAGGCCGGGTAGAGCAGATCGTTGAACAGGCAGTTGAGGGCGAGCACACAGGTTTCGCCCGGATCCATGTGGTAGAGGGTGGCTTCCTGTCCGCCCGGGCTGAGGGTATAGACCCGCAGCCGGCCGCAGACCACGAAATACGCGCCCGACACCCGCTGGCCCTTGTGGATGATGGGGCCGCCGGGCTCGCACGGGCTCTCGATCAGCGCAGCCGCCGCCAGCCGGCGGCCGGCGGCGCTGAGGCGCTCGAACAAGGGCAGCGGGGTGGTGTCAGGCATGGGGCTCACTGGGCGGACTCCCGGTGGCTGACATGCCCGGTGTGCATCGGGGCGTTCAGCCGGTGGCTGCCGGCCGGCGGAAGAACAGGTCCGCCGGCGAGGCGAGTTGTACCTCGGTAATGCTGTCGAAGGGCAGGCCCACCCGGGCGTGAGCCCGCCGGACGGCTTCGGCGTCGGGCGCCAGGTTCAGACAGAAGGCACGGCCGTCCGCCAACCCCAGATGGGAGCGCACCGGCACCACCCCTTCGGCCGCGCAGGCCGCCTCGTACTGGGCAAAGAATAGCTCGAAACTCTCAGCCGTGAGCCCCGCCGGCAGGCTGCCGCTACGGGTGTCGTGGGTGTCGATGAAGTAGCGCAGGCGTTCCATGTTTCCTTCCTCCTGGTGATGGTTGAACCGCAGGGGCAGGATAGGCGGCCGCTTCGTCGCGCTCTGTACCAAAAGCTACACAGGGCGGCCGGCTTGGCAGGGCGCGGACGGGGGTGTAGCGTGGGAGCCAGGACATGCGCGAGGAGGCGGCCATGGTGGATATCGGGCATCTGCGCCAGTGGGTGGGGCGCAGCGTGGAAGACGAGGACGTGCTGGCCCCGCGCCATGCGGGCTTGATGGCGGCCACCCTGGGGCTGGACCCGGCGCCGTTTGTGGCAGGGGCGCCCCTGCCGCCCCTGTGGCACTGGCTGTATTTTCTGGAGGGGCTGCCGCCGGCCGCCCTGGCGGAGGATGGCCACGCGGGGCGCGGCGGCTTCCTCCCGCCCGTGCCTCTGCACAACCGCCTGTGGGCCGGCGGGCGGGTGAGCTTCGCGGCGCCGCTCACCCTGGGCGCGCGGGCGGAAAAGCGCTCCACCATCCTGGCGGTGGAGGGCAAAACCGGCCGCAGCGGCGAACTGGTGTTCGTGACCGTCCTGCACGAACTCAGCCAGGGCGGGACACTGGCGGTGCGGGAAGAGCAGGATCTGGTGTATCGCAATCCCGGTCCGCCCGCCGCCGCGCCGGCAGGGGTGGCGCTGCCCGTGGCCGCCCACAGCGAGCCCTGGGCGCCGGACGCGGTGGAACTGTTCCGCTACTCGGCGCTCACCTTCAATGGCCACCGCATTCACTACGACGCAGACTACTGCCGGCAGGCGGAAGGCTACGCCCAGATCGTGGTGCACGGCCCCCTTTCCGCCACCCGCCTGGCGCTGCTGGCCCAGCGGCTGCTCGGCCAGCCGCTGGGCCAGTTCGATTACCGGGGCCTGCAGCCGGCCTTGCTGGGGGCACGCCTGAACCTCCATGGCCACCGCGAGGGCCGGGAGGCGACCGTGTGGGTGGGCCTGCCGGACGGCACGGCAACCATGCTGGCCCGGGCGCGGGCAGCCTGAGCCCGCGGGGCCTATGACTTTAGTCATACCGCACGGAGGGCGCGTCCCCTCGTAAATCCCTATCAATTTTGCGGTCTTTTCCCCCGTTAACCGTCTCGAGATTCCGCACAGAATCTCCGGGCGTGTGTCAATTTGGTGCAGGTGCACATAAAAGGCGGTATCGGAAGGGGACGGGAATGCAATCGATGAAACTGTCGCAGCGGCTGTTGCTGCTGTTCGCTGTGGCACTGGTGGGCTCGGTGTTGATGGGGGTGGTGTCGGCGCTGATGACCCGGCATACCCTCGAACAAGGGCACAAAACGCGGATTCGCGACGTGGTCCAAGTGGCGGCGGGCGTGCTGGCGGATTTCCAGGCGCGGGAGGCGGAAGGCAAACTGGACCGGGCCGCCGCCCAGCGCGGCGCCGTGGAAGCCCTGCGCAAGCTGCGCTATGGCAAGGAAGACTACTTCTTCATCTACTCCAGCGAAGGCAAGGCGGTGCTGGTGCCCACCAAGCCGGAAATGGAGGGCAAGAGCCAGGCGGGGGTGAAGGACGCCAAGGGCTTCCCCCTGTTCGACACCATCTTCGAGGTGGCGCGGGGCGGCGAGGCCCGCTACATGTCCTATGTCTGGCCGCGGATGGGCGCGCCGGAGCCGGTGGCCAAGCTCTCCTACGTGGTGCCCTTCGCGCCCTGGGGCTGGTCCATCGGCACCGGGGTCTATGTGGATGATCTGGATGCGGCCTTCGCCCAGGAACTGGGGCGGGGGCTGGGGATTGCCGCGCTGATGCTGGTGGTGCTGGCGGTGGCGGCCTATTCCGTTGCCCGCAGCATCCTGCAGCAGATCGGCGGGGAGCCCGCCCTGGCGGTGGAGGTGATGCGCCAGGCCGCGGCGGGGGATCTCACCGCCGCCCGGGTGATCGATGCGCCGCCCCAGAGCCTGCTGGGCACCCTGGCGCAGATGTTCAACCAGTTGCGCAGCCTCATGGCCTCGGTGGGCAACAGTGCCGAGAACGTGGCGGCCAACGCCCAGCACATCGCCCGGGCGGCCCGGGAGGTTGCCAACTCGGCGGACCGGGAAGCCCGCGCCACCGGGGCGATCGCCGCCGCCGTCGAAGAGCTGACCGAGAGCGTCAACCAGGTTTCGAGCAGCGCCCGGCAGACCGAGGGCAATTCCAGCCAGGCGGTGCGGTTGGCCGGCGAGGGGGAAGAGCGTGCCGCCCGCGCCGCCGACGAGATGCACCACATCGCCCGGGAAGTGGGCCACGCGGTGGACAAGATCCGCCTGCTGGTGGGCCGGGCCAACGAGATCGGCTCCATCGCCAACGTGATCAAGGAGATTGCCGCCCAGACCAATCTGCTGGCGCTCAACGCCGCCATCGAGGCGGCCCGGGCGGGGGAGCAGGGCCGGGGGTTCGCCGTGGTGGCGGACGAGGTGCGGGGGCTGGCGGAGCGCACATCGGCGGCGACGGTGCAGATCGAGCAGATGATCGTCGGCATCCAGAACGAAACGGGGGGCGCGGTGAACGCCATGGACCAGGTGGCGAACCAGGTGCACAGCGGCGTCAGCCTGGTGGAGAGCGCGGCCGGCTCCCTGCGGGAGATCCGCGCCGGGGCCGACGTCACCCTGGCGCGCATCCGCGAGGTGGCCCTGGCGACCCAGGAGCAGAGCGCCGCCAGCACCTCCATCGTCGAACAGGTGGCGGAAATCTCCCGCATGGTGGAAGAAACCAGCAATGCCATGAACCAGACCTCGGATTCAGTCGGCGCCATGGAGCGTCTGGCGGCGGATCTTCACGGGCAGGTGGCCCGCTTCCGGGTCTGACCGCCGGGGCGGCTCTGCCGCCGCTGCGCTGAGCGGCCCCAGCTCCCGCATCAGCCGATTGACGATGCCCCGCGCCGGGCGCCCCGAAAACAGGTTGGTGAGCGCCGTGTGGTGGGCCCCGCCGCCTTGCAGCGCTGCCCGGTGCGGGGCGCTGGGGGCGGCCTCGGGGCAGAGGGGGGCGGCACCGTGTAGCGGGGCGGGTGCCGGCAGTGGCGGGCGCGTCCACCTGCGGTTTCTAGGATAATTGCGTCCTCCCTTCTGCTGGTGGAGTGTCGTGCCGCCCCTTGCCCCCTGGTTCCTGCGCTGCTTTCCCTTCCTTGCCTGGGGGCGGGCGCTGGACCGGGCGACCCTGCGGGCGGACTTCCTGGCGGGCCTGGTGGGCGCCCTGCTGGTGCTGCCCCAGGGCGTGGCCTTCGCCACCCTGGCGGGCCTGCCGCCCCAGTACGGCCTCTACGCGGCCATGGTGCCCGCGGTGGTGGGCGCCCTGTGGGGTTCCAGCCGCCATTTGGTGACCGGGCCCACCAACGCCACCTCGCTGGTGGTGTTCGCCACCCTCTCGCCCCTGGCGGTCCCCGGCTCGGCTCCGTACGTGGAGCTGGCCCTGAGCCTGGCCTTCCTGGCCGGGGCCATCCGCCTCGCCATGGGGCTGGCGGGGCTGGGGGCGCTGGTCAATTTCGTTTCCCACACGGTGCTGGTGGGCTTTACCGCCGGGGCGGCCATGCTCATCGCCGGCAGCCAGTTGCCCAACTTCCTGGGGGTGGCGGTGCCGGCGGGGCAGGGCTTCTTCGGCGGGCTGGTGGCGCTGGCCGGGCAGCTGCACGCGGCGCAGCCCTGGGTGGCGGTGGTGGGGGGGGCGACGCTGCTCGCCGGCGTGGCCTGCCGCGCCTGGCGCCCCCGCTGGCCTTACATGGTGGTGGCCCTGCTGGCGGGGAGCCTGGTGGCCGCCGTGATCGAGCTGCTGCCCGGGGCCGCGCCCACCGGCATCCGCACCCTGGGGGCGCTGCCCCGCAGCCTGCCGCCCCTGTCGGTGCCCGATCTGGCGCCCGAAACCCTGCAGCGCCTGCTCACGCCGGCCCTGGCGGTGGCCATCATCGGGCTCACCGAGGCCATGTCCATCGCCCGTTCCCTGGCGCTCAAGAGCGGCCAGCGGGTGGATGTGAATCAGGAGATCGTCGGCCAGGGCCTGGCCAATCTGGCCGGGGCTTTCTTTTCCGCGGGCCCGGCCTCCGGCTCGTTCAACCGCTCGGCCGCCAATCTGGAAGCCGGCGCCCGCACGCCCCTGGCGGCGGTGTTCGCCAGCCTCTTCCTGGTGCTGCTGCTGGCGCTGGTGGCGCCCCTGGCCGCCTTCCTGCCGGTGGCGGCCATGGCGGGGGTGTTGCTGCTGGTGGCCTGGGGCCTGGTGGACCGGGTGCAGATCCGCACCATCTTGACCGCCAGCCGGCCCGAGGCGGCGGTGATGCTGGCCACCTTTGCCGCCACCCTGGTGCTGCCGCTGGAATTCGCCATCCTGCTGGGCATCCTGCTGGCGCTGGTGCAGTTCCTGCACCGTACCGCCAAGCCGGCCCTCCGCGTGCTGATTCCGGACGCCGCCCACCCGGCCCGGCGCATGTCCGTCGTGCGTCCGGGGGAGGAGCGGGAATGCCCGCAGATGAAGCTGCTGCGGGTGGAAGGGGCGCTTTACTTTGGCGCCGTCAGCCATCTGGAAGACACCCTGCACCAGATTGCCGAGCAGGAGCCCGCCCGCCGCCACCTGTTGATCATGGCCAAGAGCATCAACTTCGTGGACGTGGCCGGGGCTGAGTTGCTGGCGCGGGAGGCCCGGCGGCGGCGGGCCCTGGGGGGCGGCCTGTATTTTTACAGCATGCGCGAGCCCACCGCCCGGCTGCTCCTCTCGCCGCCTTACCTGGAAGCCTTTGGCGCCGACGTGGCCTTCAGCTCCAAGCGCGAAGCCATCGCCGGTGTGGTGGCCCGGCTCGACCGCAGCACCTGCGCCCGCTGCCGGGCCCGGGTGTTCGAAGAATGCGCCGGATTCGCCGCCCCGCCACCGCCCTGAGGCCCTCGACCCCCGCCGCGGCTTTCCCCGCCACCCATTCCGGGATTGCAAATTTCTGAACGACGTATAAAAATATCCGTCGTTCAGAAATGAGGTGACCCATGGATGACCCGACAGGCGCAGACCCGGACAGTCCGCTCCCCGGCCGGCGGGAGCGCAAGCGGCAGCAGACGGCCGACCATCTGGCGGACACGGCCTGGGCCCTGTTCGTCGAGCAGGGCTTCGAGCAGGTGACCATGGAAGCCATCGCCGCCGCGGCGGATGTGGCCAAGGGCACGCTCTACAAGCACTTTCCGGTCAAGGAGGCCTTGCTCCGCCACCGCTTCCACCGGGAACTGGCGGACGAAATGCCCGCCCTGCACGTGGCGCTGGGCGGCCTCGCCAGCGCCGAGGCCGGGCTGCGGGCCTTCCTGGCCCGCTCCGCCGCGTGGTCGGAAAGCCGGCGGCCGTTTCTGCGCCACTACCTGCATTTCCGCCTCAACGAGGCGGGCACCGTCGGCGGCATGGCCCCGGAGCGGCGCAGCGGGCTGGATGGCATCTTCGCCCGGCTCATTGCCCTGGGCCAGGAGCGGGGCGAATTCAGTGCCGCCATCCCCGCGCAGCAACTGGGGGAGTATTTCCAGTTCCTCTACCTCGCCTGCCTGATGCGCTGGGTCTACATCCCCGGGCTGGATCTGGAGGCGGAGTTCAACACCATGCTGGCCCTGTTCATCAACGGGGTGCGCAGCGGCGCCGCTTCCGCGGCGGCGGGAGGGTAGGCGGATGGAGACGACCCCATTGCGCGTGGGCTGGCCCGCCATACTGGCAGCCGGGGTGGAAGGCGCCGGGGGCAAGGCCTGGGCGCTGGCCCGCCTGGCCGAACAGGCATTCCCGGTGCCGCCGGGGCTGGTGATCCCCACCGCCGAGGCTGCCGCCTGGCTGGAGGGCTCCGGCCTGCGGGCGGCCCTGGTGCGGGCCGCCGCCGCGCAGGACGACGCCCGGTTGGCGGAACTCCATGCCCGCCTGCTGCGCCACCCGCCCGCCCCCGGGCTGCTGGCGGCGCTGGCCGCCGCGCTGGCCGCGCCTCCCTGGCAGGGGGCGGGGCTGGCGGTGCGCTCCTCCGCCCCGCAGGAGGACGCGGCCACCGCTTCCTTTGCCGGTATCCACCGCTCCCACCTCAATGTGCGCGGCGCAGTGGCGCTGGCCCAGGCGGTGGTTTCGGTGTGGGCTTCCCCGTGGACGCCCGCGGCGGCGGCCTACCGCCAGCGTCTCGGGCTGGACCATGGGGAGGCGGGCATGGCGGTGCTGATCATGCCCATGGTGGCCGCCGTGGCCAGCGGCATCGGCTTCACCTGCGACCCCCGGGACGGCCGCGACGACCGGCTGGTCATCCACGCCAACTGGGGGTTGGGCGAATCCCTGGTGGCCGGCCAGGCCAGCGGCGATGAGATTCTGCTCGGCGAGCCCCCCACCGCCAGCGATCTGCGCCTGCTGGACTACCGCCCCGGCGCCAAGGCCGCCCACAGCCGCCCCCTGGCCACGGGCGGTGTCGAGCTGGCCGCCACGCCTGCCTCCCGGGCCAGCGCCCGGGTGCTGGACGACCGCCTGGCCCTGCAACTGGGCCGGCTACTGCGCCTGGCCGCCCTGGCGCTGGATTTCAGCCGCCCCGCCTGCGACGGAGAATGGGCCTGGGACGGGCAGCGCTTGTGGCTGCTGCAACTGCGCCCGATCACGGCCAGCGGCCGCTGCACCTATCCGGGGCTGGCGGAGCAGCCGGACATCTGGTCCCGCGGCAACACCATCGACGTGGTCCCCGACCCGCTCTCGCCCATGGACTGGAGCATCTCCCGCAAGCTGGTGAACCTGCTGCTGGAGGCCGGCTACCGCCTCGGCGGCTTCCCCCTGCACCCGGGGGCGCAGCGGGCCGGGCTGTTCCACGGCCGGCTCTACCTCAACCTTTCCCTGCTGCAGTGGGAGGCGTATCACGCGTTCGGCGTCGAGCCCGGGGCCATGAACCGGCTGGTGGGCGGCCATCAGCCGGAAATCCGCCTCCCGCCCCCGCGGGGCCGGGCCCGGCTGGCGCGGGGCGCGCACATGCTGCGCTACCTCGCCCGTGCCGGGGCCGCGCGCCGGCACGGCAAACAGCAGATCGAGGACGCCTACCGCCTCGCCGCCCACTGGCGGCAGGCGCCCCTGCCCCAGGGCGAGGCCGCCATGGCGCAGCGCATGCGGGAATTCGGCCTGCGCAGCAGCGAGCTCTCGGCCATGCACTACCTGCAGGGCTCCGGCGGCGCCAGCCTGAGCATGCTGGCGGACCTGATCGAAGCCCGCCTCCCCGGCGAAGGCCACGCCCTCACCTCGGCCCTGCTGGCGGGGGGACCGCCCAGCGTCACCGGCCGGCAGAGCCTGGAATTGATCCAGATCGCCCGCGCCGCCATGGCCGACCCGCCCACCCGCCGCTGGCTGGAAGCGGCCCGGGCAAGCGGTGGCGACTGGCGCGCGCTGCCGGCGGACAACGCCTTCCGCCGCGCCTTTGCCGATTTTCTCGAGCGCTACGGCCATCGGGCGATCTACGAAACCTATCTGCGCAGCCCCCGCTGGCGGGAGCGCCCCCAGTACCTGCTGGAAAGCTTGCCCGACCTCGCCGCCACCGATCTGGACGCCCTGGCCCACCGCCAGCGGCAGGCGGCAGCGGCGGCCCGGGCCCGGCTGCGGGCGCACACGCCCTTGTGGCTGCGGCCCGTGTTCGCCCTGCTGGCGCGCAACGCCACCACCGAGAGCAACGACCGGGAGGCCGCCCGCAGCGCGCTCATCGCCCTGTGCGAGGTCTCCCGCCTGGGCCTGCTGCACATCGGGCGGCACTGGCAGGCCAGCGGCTGGCTGCACGCGCCGGAAGACATCTTCCTGTTGCTGGACTGCGAAGTGCTGGCCGTGCTCGACGGCCAGCGTCCGGGCCCGGCGCTGGTGCCCCTGCTCGCCGCCCGCCGCCGGCAGTGGCAGGCCTGGTGGGCCGAGTCCGCCCCCGAGTGGTTTTACGCCGGGCAGGGCCAGCCCGGGGCCGTGGCGCAGGCTGGAGCCGCGCCCTCCCCCCTCCCCGGAGGCCGCCACTTTCAGGGCACCGCCGTGGGCAGCGGGGTGGCCCGGGGCGCCGCCCGCCTGCTGCGCACGCCGGAAGAAGGCCAGCGCCTGCGCCGGGGCGAGATCCTCGTGGTGCCCTCCACCGATCCGGCGTGGACGCCCCTCTTCCTCAAGGCCGGCGGGCTGGTCATGGAAACCGGCGGGTTCATGTCCCACGGCGCCATCGTCGCCCGGGAGTTCGGCATCCCGGCGGTGGTGAACCTGCCGGGCATCCTGGCGCGGATCGAAGAAGGCACCCCGCTGGAGGTGGACGGCGGGCGCGGCACCGTGCGCCTGCTGGAGCCAGCGGGGCGCCTGAACGCGGGGGGTTAGCGGGTTAGGGCGGGCGCGGCTCGGAGCTGGTAGCCCCGCGTCCGCATGCAACGATTCACCGCGCCGGAGCGGCCCCCGGTGAGGGATTCGTTCAGCGTGCCCGAGAAAAACCCCGACGCCGCATGGTCCCGCGTGCTGAGCTTGCGCTGCAAAGCCGGGTTCTGCCGGACCGCCTCCCGCTCGCGTGCGCGCTCCCGGTCCCGGGCGTCCTCCGCCTCCAGCGCCGCGTAGTGCTCGCATTCGCCCAGATCCTGCTGCAAGGCTTCCGCCGTCACGTTTGGCTTCGACCACTGGAGCGGGGGCCGCGCGGCGCACCCCGCCAGGAGCGCGGCTGCAACCAGCAGCGCCAGCCCCGCCCCGACGGCAGAGCCGCGCTGGGCAGGGGCAGTATGCGGGGCGTGTTCCATGAGGGGCTACCGGAGCAGAGGGAGATCACTGTGCCGTGGCAGGCGCGGGCGCCGGTGGGGGCTAGGGCGGGGTGGTGAGCCTGTCGACCATTGCGCGGATGGCTTTGATCTGGGGGGCGTTGCGGCTGGCGTAGTCGCTGCCGGTGTAGCCCCACCAGTCCCAGCAGCCGCGGGGGTTGTAGACGAAGTTGGGGGCGCTCCAGTTGCCCCAGCCGTGGCGGGGGATGGCTTGGGGGTAGAGGATGATGAGCCGGTTGCTGGCGGCCCAGCGGTTGTAGCCGGCGTGGCGGGCGAAGGTGTCGCCGAGGGTTTCGGCGCCCTGGCGGCAGCCGTGGAAGGCGATGTGCACGCGGCAGCCGCCGGCGCGGCAGGTGTTGGGGATGTAGGCGTAGCCGCTGTCGTCCAGGGCGATGGCGCCGGGCTGGCCGGCGGTGAATTCTTTCTGGTCGAAGCTGATGAGTTGGCCGTCCTGGTCGGCGCCGGCGGGGGCGAGGGGGCCGAGCAGGTGTTGGAGCAGGGCGTGGGCGGCGTCGAAGTCGCAGTCGTTGATGTAGGGGCTGGCGGTGGTGTTGCAGGCGCCGCCGTAGTCGGTGGTGATCATGGCGTGGCCGGCGGCGACGGTGTTTTCCAGGTGGATGTCGCCGGGGCGGACGAAGCCTTTGTAGTAGTCGGCCAGGGCCTGGACGACGCCGGGGCTGACGGTGGCGTCCCGGGTGCCGGAGAACAGCCAGACGCGGCTGCCCGCGAGGGCGGCGGGGTCGTCGATGCGGCCGCGGGCGGCCAGGGCGCGGGTGTCGGCGTGGAGGGTGGCGGTGGCGGGCAGGGGGGTCCAGGCGCCGGGGTTCATGCAGTTGTACATGGCGGCGAGGGTGCTGCCGCCGGCGCAGAGGTAGGGCCCGGCGGCGAGCACGCCGGCGCCGCGCACGGTGCGGGCGTGGGCCACGTGGTACTGGACGGCCATGTAGCCGCCGGAGGAAATGCCGGAGACGGTGAGCTCGGCGGGCGCGCCGAGCGGGGGCAGGGGCGGTGCCGCGTGGAGGGCGGTGGCCAGGGTGGCGAGCAGCCCGCCCGCCAGTGTGCGCAGCCAGCCGGAGCGGGGGCTGACTTTGTTGTTCTGCATGCTCAAGAACCTCCTGTGTGGCGTCGATAAACCTCATCGTACGCCGGGTTGTTGCGTGGTGCGACGCAGCCCGGGTGGGGAGCAAGCGTGCTCCCGGCCGAGCGGCGGGCGAGGCTGCCGCTCATCATTGCGAGAGGCTCATGGACGTAGTCATCGTTGACGACACGCCGATCAACATCACCCTGATGCAGGGGCTGGTCACCCGCCTGGGCGGGTGCAAGCCCACGTGTTTCACCTCCCCCGAGGAGGGGCTGGCCCACTGCATTGCGGAAGATCCGGATCTCATCATCGTCGATTACATGATGCCGGTGATGGACGGGATCGAGTTTATTGAGCGCATCCGTTCGGTGCCGGAGCGGGTGAATACCCCGATGCTGATGGTCACGGCGGACCACGAGAAGGCGGTGCGCTACCGGGCGCTGGAGGCGGGGGCGACGGATTTCCTGACCAAGCCGGTGGACCGGATGGAGTTTTCGGCCCGGGTGCGCAACATGCTCGGCCTGCGCCAGCAGCACGTGAGCCTGAAGGACCAGGCCCATGTGCTGGCGCGGGAGGTGAAGAAGGCCACGGAGCTGATCTACAGCCGGGAGCAGGAGACGATCCTGCGGTTGGCGAAGGCGGCGGAATTCCGGGACCCGGAAACCGGCGCCCACATCCAGCGCATGGCCAACTTCTCGTTGCTCATCGCACGGGGGCTGGGGCTGGGGGAGGAGTTCGAGCACATGATCCTGCACGCGGCCCCCATGCACGACGTGGGCAAGCTGGGCACGCCGGATCACATCCTGCTCAAGCCGGGCCGGCTGACGCCGGAAGAGTTCGAGATCATGAAGCTGCATTCCACCATCGGCTACGAGATCCTCAAGGACAGCGCCTCGCCGGTGTTGCAGATGGCGGCCCGCATTGCCCTGACCCATCATGAGAAGTTCGACGGTTCCGGCTATCCGGCCGGTCAGGCCGGCGAGGTCATCCCCATCGAGGGGCGGATCGTGGCGGTGGCGGACGTGTTCGACGCCCTGACTTCCGAACGGCCCTACAAAAAGGCCTGGCCTTTGGAGGAGGCCCGCGCATTCCTGGAAAGCGGCCGCGCCCAGCATTTCGACCCTGCCTGCGTGGATGCCTTCCTCGCCGGTTGGGACGAGGTGCTGGCGGTGCGCGATCGCTACCAGGACAGCTAACGCCACCGGCCCGGGCATCCCCATGCTTACCCGCCTGCGTGCGCTCCTGGAGCGGGTCCGACCGGCCCGGCTCTACCAGCAGCTCTCTCTGCTCTACGCCCTGTTGCTCGCCGCCTGCGTGGGGGTGTACGGCGTGTACGCCGCGGGCGAGCAGTACCGTTTCACCGCCGACCTGCTCAAGGGGCAGGCCAAGGGGCTGGCGGATTCGCTGGCCCGCTCGGGGGCGGCGGATGTGGCGGCGGGGGACCTGCCGGCCATCGATACCTTGTTCGAGCATGTGCAGGCCTTTGGCGATCTGCACAGCCTGACCGTGGTGGGGCCGGATGGCTGGGTGCTGAAGGCCCGCGCCGGGACGGAGGCCGCCGCCATGCCGGCGACCCGGCTGGCGCTCCCGGCCGACGCCGAAGAGTGGGTGCAGCGGGTGGCCAGCGGCCTGGGTGAGGGGCAGGACCTGATCCTGGCCTGGGCCCCCGTGGGCGAGCGGGGGGAACTGGGCTGGGTGCGGGTGGCGCTGGAGGCGCGCCGGGCCGCCGAGGCCCGCAGCCAGGTGCTGCGCCAGACGCTGGAAGTGGGGCTGGCCCTGGTGGTGCTGTCCACCGCATTGGTGACCCTGTATCTGCGCCGGGCCATGGGCGCGCTCAATGCCGCCGCCCGGTTCGCCGGGAACCTGGCCGGGAACTGTGGCGCGGTGTTGCCGGCCACCGCGCCTTCGGTGGAACTGAGCCAGCTCAACCAGGCCCTCAACTGGGCCTCCATCCGCTTGTTCGACCAGCACGCGGCCCTGGCCGAGAGCGAACGGCGCTACCGCTCGGTGGTGGAAAACCTGACGGAAGTGGTGTTCCAGACCGACGCCCGGGGCCGGCTGGTGTACCTCAACCCCGCCTGGTTCAGCCTGACCGGCCGGCCGGTGGAGGAAACCCTGGGGCGCCCGGCGCTCAACCTGTTCCCCCGGGCGGACCGGCGGCAGGTGGGCGAGGCGTTGCGCCGCCTGACCACGGGCGGCCACCTGGAGCGGCGGCTGGAACTGCATCTGCGCCATCGGGACGGCGGCATGCTGTGGGTGGAGGTGAGCCTGCGCGCGGTGCGGGACGAAAACGGGCGGCTCACGGGGTTCGCGGGTTCGGCGGCGGACTGCACCGAGCGCCGCCAGGCCGAGCGGCGGCTGAAGGAGCAGCTGCTGTTCGTGGAGCAATTGATCGAGGTGGTGCCCCTGCCCATCTACTTCAAGCACCGGGACGGGCGCTACCTGGGCTGCAACCGGGCCTGCGAGGAACTGCTGGGCATCCGCCGGGAGCAGTGGATCGGCCACAACGTGTTCGACCTGCTGCCGCTGCGGGAGGCCCAGTGGCACCACGGCCACGATCTGGAACTGCTGGAGCAGGGCGGGGTGCAGGTGTACGAGGCGCAGATGACCGCGCCCGGCGGCGGCATGTACGACACCATCTGCCACCGCTCCACCTACTCCCGCGCTGATGGCAGCGTGGAGGGCATCCTCGGGGTGATCGTGGACATTTCCGAGCGCAAGATGGCGGAAACGGAAATGCGCGCCGCCAAGGAAGCGGCGGAAGCCGCCAGCCGTGCCAAGAGTGCCTTCCTGGCCACCATGAGCCACGAGATCCGCACCCCCATGAACGCCATCATCGGCATGACCGATCTGGCCCTGGGCACGCCGCTCAACGCAGAGCAGCGGGAATACCTGGAACTGGTCAAGGGTTCGGCGGATGCGCTGCTGGGCATCATCAACGACATCCTGGACTTCTCCAAGATCGAATCCGGCAAGCTGGATTTCGAGTCCATCCCCTTCAGCCTCAACGAGTGCCTGACCCTCACCACGCGGCTCCTGGAGCCCCGGGCCGGGGAACGGGGGCTGGCCCTGCGCCTGGAGATCGCGCCAACGGTGAGCGACAACCGCCTGGGCGATCCGCACCGCTTGCGCCAGGTGGTGATGAACCTGCTCTCCAACGCGATCAAGTTCTCCCGCGACGGGGTGGTGACCCTGCAGGTGGAACCGGCGGCGGCAGAAGACGGCCCCACGGATCTGCGCTTCTCGGTGCAGGACCCGGGCATCGGCATTGCGTTGGACAAGCAGCAGATGATTTTCGAGTCCTTCTCCCAGGCGGACAGCTCCACCACCCGCGAGTACGGCGGCACCGGGTTGGGCCTGGCCATCTGCCGCCGCCTGGTGGACCGCATGGGCGGACGGATCTGGGTGCGCAGCCAGCCGGGCCAGGGCAGCACCTTCTATTTCACCGCCCGCCTGCAGGAACTGGAAAACGTGGAGGAAGTGCCGCCACGGTGCGAATCTCCGCTGCTGGGCATGACCGTGCTGGTGCTGGAGGCCGATGACGGCCACCGCAACCGGCTGGAAGAAATCCTGACGAGCTGGCAGTTGCGTCCCCTGTCGGCGGCCAGCGTGGATGCGGCGGCCGTGGTGCTGGAGCAGGCCCGCCGCGCCGGCGAGCCCGTGGGCATGCTGCTGCTGGCCGAGGCGTCCCTGCACGGGCGCATCGCGCAGGGGCTGGGGCGCCTGCGCGAGGCCTTCGGGACGGAACTGCCGGCGGTGCTGCTGTGCCTGCCGGGCCAGGCGCGGCCCGCGGGGTTCGAGGGGGTGTGCCTGCAGACGCCGGTGCAGCCTTCCAGCCTGCTCGACGCCATCGTGCTCAGCGAAGTCACACCCATGGCGGCGGCCGTGGCCACGCCCGAAGAGCTGTCGCCGCCGGACGAAGCCCCGGCGCTGGAGATCCTGCTGGCGGAAGACAATCCGGTGAACCAGATCCTGGCCCAGCGGCTGCTGCGCAAGATGGGCCACCGGGTGTTTACGGTGGATAACGGGGCCGAGGCGGTGGCGCTGGTGCAGGCCCGCCATTTCGACGTGGTGCTGATGGACGTGCAGATGCCGGTGATGGGGGGATTCGAGGCCACCCGCCACATCCGGGCGCTGGCGGATGCACGGCTGCGCCGCATGCCGATCGTGGCCATGACCGCCAACGCGCTCTCCGGCGATCGGGAAAAGTGCCTCGCCGCGGGCATGGACAGTTACATCGCCAAACCGGTGGATGCGGTCGTGCTTGGTTCCCTGCTGCGGGAGATGGGGCGCCGCTCGGCTGCCGCCCGGCCCGCCAGCGAAGGGGGCAAGGCCGCGCCTTTCGACCGGGCGGAAGTGGTGGAGCTGATGGGGGGCGACGAAGCGCTCTTCCTGGAACTGGCGGACGTTTTCCTGGCCGATTACCGCCGCGATCTTGACCGTCTGGCCCAATCCATCCGCCGGGTGGATCTGCCGGAGATCGCCCGCGTCACCCACGCCATCAAGGGCACGGTGGCCAACTTCCTGGCGCCGGAGGCGATCCAGGCCGCGCTGCGGCTGGAACAGGCCTGCCGCCAGGGCGGAGCCGCCGGCCTGCGCGCCCTGGGCATGGGGCTGATGGAGGCGGTGGAACAACTGGCCGAGGCCCTGGCGGCAGCCCGCCAGGGCGAACCTGCCACGCCGCCGTCCGAGGCTTCTCCAGCCCCCGCTGCAGCGCCCGCCCCGCTATTGATGCCCGAGCCCGCCTGAGGCGGGCCGTTCCGGGCGTGGCCGGGCCGAGCCGCTTGGCAGGCGCCCGGGGGCGGTACCCCAACGATCGTCGACGGTTTTTACAGAAGCGGTTTCTCTCCGAGGGGGCGCGCACCCGTTTGCCGCGTTCCGGTGGCGTCATGTCCGTGGCGGATTTCCGCCTGGGCGCGGGCGGCGGTGGAGAAATGCACACCCGCCGCCCGGCCGGGGCACGCGGAGCCGGGCGCGGGCTGGCCGGGGGCGGGTGCTGTGTCGACGGGGCTTACAGCGGGTTTTCGGGAGTTATGTTGTGCTGCGTGGTGAGATTGCCGAAAAGCGCTTTGAGAACAGGGTGTTGCATGGGTTTTGCAAGGTTTTGGAGTGACTGGCACGGTTGCTGCTCAGTGTCTGTCATCGGCGACAGGCCAATCCGCAGTTCGGGACACTGTCGGGGCCCCGCCGGATCGAACAATACAAGTATGGAGTCTCAAATGACCACTAGCCGTAAATTCAAACTCCGCGCTCTGGCTGCCTCCCTGCTCATGACCGCCGGGATCTCCGTGGCCCATGCCGGGGCTTCGCCCTCCTCCCTGTTTGTCGGGGGCACGCTCAACAACCTGAGCGACGATGGCAGCCAGTTGTGGGTGGACCGCAACAGCACCGGCAAGGTGGACGTGGGCGACTGGCTGGTGAGCTTCATCGGCTTCAACCGGGTCAATGACGTGATCAGCGGCACCGGCACCGCCATCGGCCAGGGCACCGCCTACAACGAGCTGACCGCCGTGTTCGCCACCGAGGTGGCTTCCAAGGCGGCGGCGGGCGGATGCGGCGCGGCAGCCTCCTGCTTTTCCTACGGGTTCAAGGCGGTGAGCCACCCCAACTCCATCTACTACGCCCTGGCCAACCTGCCGGGCGTGAGCAGTGGCCTGCTGCCCACCACCACCACCGGTTCCTTTACCGCAGGCGCCAACACCGTCGGCCTGATGTTCGAGGATTCGAGCAACGACTTCCGCATCGCCGGGACCAAGGACCAGGTAGCCTCCAGCGCCACCAACGGCACCCTGCGCCTGGTGCTGGACATGGCAGACGAGAGCAAGTGGAACATGCTTGGGCCGGAAAAGCTTTCCGATTACCCGGCAGCGGGCGTGTTTGCGGGCTCCTACGCCATCAACCCGGGTGGCATCGCGGTTTCCAACCGCAATCAGGGCTTCACCGGCTGGACGCTGGAAGGCCTGTTCGGCTCCGGCCAGTTGCAGACCGGCACCCGCGGCACCGCTTTCCCGGTGCGTAACGACACCACCATCTACTTCGGGCCGGGCGTGCGGGTGAGCGAGCCGGCGACCTTGGGGCTGTTTGGTGTGGCGCTGGCGGGCCTGAGCGTGCTGCGCCGGCGCAAGGTTAAGGCCTGAAGGTTTACGCAGCCAGCGGGCGGGTCAGCAAGGGGGGCGGGACAGTCAGGCGGAATGCGGGCCGGCAGGGGCTTGAGCCCGGGCAACGGGGGTCGATGCGACGTGACGCAAGTTATGGTTGGATCGCCCGGGTTTGCCGGCACGGATGTTTCGCCGCATGTCCTGTCGCCCGCTGGTTGCGATGGGAGCGCAGGCCCGTTGCGGGCCCGCTCCCGGATGTGTCGCCGCCCGTCAGATCCGGGGGCGGGAGCGGTCGGTCAAGGCCGGCCAGCTCGGGCGGTGTCGGCGACAGCGGGGCGGGCGCTGCGGCAGGGTAGGTGATCCGCCGCAGCGCCCGCGGGTGTCGGGCGGGGTGTCACTGGGCCGGGTTCGCGTCCGGGGCGTCGCGCCATGTGCCCGCCTGCTTGAGCTTGTTCTTCAGGCCTGGCAGCGGGAAACCCAGCGCGTAGGCCTGATGGGCGTGCTCCAGCGCCTTGGCATGTTCCCCGAGGGAGAAATAGGCCAGCCCCAGGTTGTAATGCACGTCGGCGCTGTCTTTTTGCAGCCCGTCGGCCATGCGCAGGCGGGCCAGGGCGTCTTCCCGCTTGCCGTGGCTGGTGAGGTAGAGGCCGTAGAGGGTGTGGGCGGTGGCGTCGTCCGGGGCGAAGCGCACGGCCCGTTCGAAGTAGCACTCCACGTGGAATTTGGCGCCCTTGGGGAACGGCGTCTTCAGCCGCTCCGAGAGTCGGCGCATGGCCATCAGGGCCCGCGGGTGGTTGGGAAAGGCGCGCAGGGTGTAGTCGATGTCGTCGCCCAGGTAGCTGCTCTGGCCTTTTTCCAGGCGCTCCACCTGGCTGGTGAAGTGGTGGTCTTCCACCAGCCGGCGCTGGCCGGGTTTGGCGGTGCGGTAGTCGTAGGGGCCGTAGCCGTTGGTGAGCTGGCCGCATTCCATGTCCAGGGCGTGGGTTGCGCCGGCGGCCAGGGTGATGGCCAGGCCGAGAGCGGTTTGGATGACAGTTTTTCGCATGGTGTCGATGAAGCGGCTAGGTGGCAGGGGTTTCGGCGAGCGGGTTGGCGGGTTGCATGGCGGACGGCGGCAGGGCGGCGAGCCATTGGCCGGTGAGCCGGGCGACCTGGTCCCGCCATTCCCGGCTGGAAAAGGTGTGGTTGGCGTCGGCCAGGGTTTCGCGGCTGACCCGGCACTTGCCCAGGGCGGCCTGCCAGTGGGGGTCCGATGCGGCATGGTCGCTGAATTCCCGGGCGGTGAGATCCTGGCCCGAGAGCAGCAGCAGCACGTCGCCGCCAAAGGCGGCGAGCCCCGCCGCCATCCGCTGCGGGTAGGGCAGCGCGGCTGCGGCCGCGGTTGCGTCCTGGGGGCGGGAGCGCAACCGGCGCAGGAATCCCGCCAGGGAGCCCAGGCTGTCCCGCCAGTCCAGGCCGCCCCGGGCGAGCTTGCGCCAGAACTCGGGATTCAGGAGCCGCTGCAGGTAGTAGTGGCGGATGTAGGTGGCGGCTTCGGAGCGTTCCGAGCGCACCCAGGGGTTGGCCAGCACCAGGCCGCGGATGCGCGGGTCCTGCGCCACATAGAGGCAGGCGGCGGAGGCGCCGTCGCACAGGCCCCAGATCACTACGCCGGGCAGGTCCGGCAGGGCGCCGCTGAGGGCATGGGTGGCGGCGGCGATGTCGGCCTCCAGGGCTTCGAAGCCGCGCATCTGGCCGCTGCCGTCGCCCATCCCGCGCACGTCGAAGCGCAGGCTGGCGACGCCGCGACGTGCCAGGTGCCGTGCCAGGTGCACGAACTGGCGATGGCTGCCGACCCGGTACTGGGGGCCGCCCACCACGATGAGCACGGCCGGGCCGGCCGGGTTCTCGGGCAGGGTGAGGATGCCGGGCAGCCGCTCGCCCCGGCAATCAAAGGCCAGGGCGCGCTCGCGGAAGCGTTGCCCGGTGGGCAGGGGTCCGTCTGTCGTCATGGAACTTGTAGACGGCCCGGGCGGGAAAAATTTCAGCCTGCCGCGGCAGGCGCCCGGGGGCGGCGCCCCTCAGGCGGGGAAAAGCCGGGCCAGGGTAGCGCCGGTGAGGGCTCGGCCTTCGTCGATCTCCTGGGTTTGCCAGAAGGGCAGGCCGGTGGCGGCGAAGTCTTCCACCCGCACGCCCTGGGCGCGCCAGCCCTCCACCACCCGTCTGGAGGCGGGGCTGAGGGCGGGCTCGGCGGTGGGTTCGGCCGGGGCTGCCACCTCGCCCCACAGCACCCGGCCGGGGTAGTCGGCGGGCAGTTCCAGGTTCAGGGCGTCAAGCTCGGCGGCCAGCGTGGGCGAGAGCTCGTAGCCGCCCACCTCGACCGCCTCGCCGGCCGCCAGTTGTGCCCGCAGCGCACCGGTGCCGCCCTGGGCCTGCCCGGCGGAGAGCATCTCGCTGGCGAGCTTCATCCGCAGGAACTGGGTGAAATGGCCTTTGCCGGCCACCACCGGCTGCCACAGCAGCAGGCCGGGGCGGGTGGGCAGGGCGGTGGCGAGCCGGCAGGCCAGGGGCGCGCCCAGGCGCAGGCCCCACAGCCAGTCCACCCGGCCGTAACGCTGACTGAGCCAGGCGGCCCCGGCCATCAGGTCCGCCTGCCAGCGGGCGATGCTGGCCTCGGCGAATTCGCCGCTGCTGTCGCCGGTGCCGTAGGGGTCCAGGCGCAGCACAGCGTAGCGTTCTTCCACCAGGGCGGCGCAGGCCAGGGCCACGGCGCGGCGGCTCTTGTTCATCTCCTCCGCAAACGGGGGCACGAACAACACGGTGCCCCGGGGCTGCACGCCCGGCGGGGCGTCCAGCACGCAGTAGCGCTGCCCGGGCGGGCAGTCGAGGAAGAAGAACTCGCGGGTGGGGATCAATCAAGCCCCCAGCTTGGCGCGCACCGCATCGACCAGGGTGCCGAAGGTGCGGAACACGGAGCCATCGATCTCGTCATCCTCGAAGATGAAGCCGAAGCGTTCTTCCAGGCCGGTGATCACGCCCACCACCGCCATGGAGTCGAGCTCGGGCACGGCCCCCAGCAGGGGGGATTCGGCGCTGAATGCCTGGGCCCGCTCCCCCAGGTTGAGGATTTGGTCGAGGACGATTTGTACTTCTTTTACGACATCCATGGCTGTCTCCCTGTGCAAGGCATCGAATATGGGCACCGCCTCAAGCTTGCCGGGCCGGGGCCGTATCTATCTGGCAACCCTGTGCGCCGGCGCCTTTCCCTCTCCCGGGGCGGGCCGTTTGGAGGGCGAATTATAAGGTCCGTTTCTCGATGCAAAAGGGAAAACCCGAGTGCGCTGCAGCAAAAGCGGAGGTCGCGATGCGTCGTCTGCTGATGGTCGCCTATCACTTTCCGCCCCTGGCCGGCAGCAGCGGCATCCAGCGCACCCTGCGCTTTGCCCGCCATCTGCCCGCGCTGGGGTGGGAGCCTTTGGTGCTGACCATCGCTCCCCGGGCCTATGGGCGCACCAGCGACGACCTGTTGCGGGAGATTCCGGCCGGGCTGGTGGTGGAGCGGGCCTTTGGCCTGGACACGGCGCGCCATCTGGCGCTGGCGGGGCGCTATCCGGGTTTTCTGGCGCGGCCGGACCGCTTTCTGGCCTGGCGGCTGGGGGGCTGGCTGACGGGGCGGCGGATGATTCGCCGCTATCGGCCCGCTGCCATCTGGTCCACCTTTCCCGTGGCCACCGCCCACAGCATCGGGGCCGATCTGGCGGAGGCTTCGGGCTTGCCCTGGATCGCGGATTTCCGCGACCCGATGGCGCAGGAGGGCTACCCGGAAGACCCGGCCACCTGGGCCGCCTACCGGGCGGTGGAGGCCCGCGCCTTCCGGCTGGCCGCGGCCACGGTGGTGACCACCCCGGGCACCGCGCGTTTCTACGCCAACCGCTATCCCGCGTGCGCGAGCCGGCTGGGCATCATCGAAAACGGTTACGACGAGGAAAGCTTCGCCGGGCTGGCGGCCCCAGCCAGCCCTCTGCTGCCCGGGCGCTTCGTGCTCCTGCACAGTGGCATCGTCTATCCCTCGGAGCGGGACCCATCGGCGTTGATCGCGGCACTCGGACAGTTCCGCCGGGCCGGGACGCCGGGGGCGGACCGCCTGGTGCTGCGCTTCCGTGCCGCGGTGCACGAAGACCTGCTGCGGGATCTGGCCGCCCGCCACGGGGTGGAAGAACAGGTGGAGGTGGCGCCGGCCCTGCCCTATCGGGCGGCCCTGGCGGAGATGCTCGCCGCCGACGGTTTGCTGGTGCTCCAGGCCGCCAACTGCAACGACCAGATCCCCGCCAAGCTCTACGAATACCTGCGTTGCGGCCGGCCGGTGCTCGGCCTGACCGACCCCCTGGGGGACACCGCCTGGGCGCTCAAGCGGGCCGGCGTCTCGCTGCTGGCGCCCCTGAACGACGAGGCGGCCATCGAGCGCCTGCTGGCGCGCACGCTCGCCGGGCTGGTGGCCGGCGACCTGCCTGGCCCCGCCCCCGGCGCCGCGCGGGAAGCCTCCCGCGAGGCCCGCAGCCGCGAGCTTGCGGACCTGCTGGCGCGGGTGGTGCCACCGCCGCGCGGCAGGAGGGTTGATCGGTGACCTCGGTCCGCCGCTCCCTCCTCATCTCGGTGACGGAGAAATACCTGCTGGTGGTGCTGCAACTGGTGTCCTTCGTGGTGCTGGCGCGGTTGCTGCGGCCCGAGGACGTGGGGGTCTATTCGGTGGCGGCGGCCCTGGTCGGCGTGGCCCAGGTGGTGCGGGATTTCGGCGTGGCCTCCTATCTGGTGCAGGAGAAGCACCTGACGCCGGAGAAGACCGACACCGCCGCCACGGTGATGCTGCTGGTGTCGTGGAGCCTGGGCCTGCTGGTGTTGCTGGCGGCGGGGCCGCTGGCGGCTTTCTACCGGGACGAGCGGCTTCGCGAGGCGCTGATGGTGATGGCGGCCGGCTTCGCCCTGGTGCCCTTCGGCGCGGTGCGGCTGGCCCTGCTGCGGCGGGCGCTGGCCTTCGGCAAGGTGTTCTGGATCAACCTGGCGGCCAGCGTGGCCAACATCGGCCTGGGCATCCTGCTCGCCTGGTGGGGCTTTGCCCACATGAGCCTGGTGTGGGCGTGGCTGGCCAGCATCGCCGTGACCAGCGCGCTGGCGGTGGCGCTGGAACGGGGCGGCCGCCTGCTGCCCTGGCAACTGGCCCACTGGCGGGAGGTGCTGGGCTTTGGTGGGCGGGTGACAGCTTCGTCGGTGGTGGCGGAACTGGCGGTGAATGTGAACGACCTGGTGATCGGCCGGGTGCTGGGCTTTGGCGCCGTGGGTTACCTCAACCGTGCCCTGGGGGTGATGAACCTCTTCCACCGGGACTTCATGGCGGCCATCCGCAACGTGGCTTTTCCTGCCTTTGCCCGGGCACGCCGCCAGGGGGAAGACGTGGAGGCCCAGTTCATCCACAGCCTGACCCTGGTGACGGTGGTGGCCTGGCCGTTCTATGGTTTTCTCGCCCTCTATCCGGCCGAGGTGCTGGCGCTGCTCTTCGGTCCCCAGTGGGCGCCGGCGGCGGAACTGGTGCCCGTGTTTTGCCTGGCGGGCGCGGTGGCCAGCCTGTGGAACCTGATCCAGGCCCTGCTCAACGCCCTGGGGCGGGCCGACCTCACCCTGCGCGGCGAACTGCTGGTGCAGCCGGTACGGGTGGCGGCGCTGGTGGCGGCCGCCCTGTGGTTCAACAACCTGCTGGCCTACGCCTGCGCCTTTGCCGCCATCTACGCCTACAGCGTGCCCGTGCTCTACCGCCTGAAGGACCGCGCCCTGCCCACCCGTTACCGGGCACTGGCCCGGGGCCTGGGCCACAGCCTGCTGGTGGCGGCAGGGACGCTTGCCGTGCCTGCCGCCTTCGCGCTGGCCCGGCAGGCGGGGCAGCTCGCCGTCCCGCCCCTGGCCTTGCTCGGCCTGGGGCTTGTCACCGCCTTCGCCTGGGTGGCCCTGTTGTGGGCGACCCGGCACCCGCTCATCAATGACCCGGCGCTCACCGGGCGGTTGCCCTGGCTGGCCCGCCCCCGCGCCACCTGACGCCCATCATGGAGACTCTGACCCTTATCTTCGCCAGCTATAACGGCGCCCACACCCTGCCGCGGATGCTGGAGGCCCTGTGCGGCCTGGCGCCCACCCGCCGCCGCCTGCGCGTCCTGGCCGTGGACAATGGCAGCACTGACGGCAGCGGCCCGATCATGGCCGGCTACCGGGAGCGCCTGCCGCTCACGGTCCTCACCTGCCCCCAGCGGGGCAAGAACCACGCCCTCAATCTGGCGCTGGCAGAAGGCGTGGGCGACCTGGTGGTCTTCACCGACGACGATGTGCTGCCCGCCCCGGACTGGCTGCAGCAGCTCGAGGCCGCCGCCGATGCCCAGCCGGAGGCGGACCTCTTTGGCGGCGCCATCCTCCCCTACTGGGAGCGGGAGCCCGAGCCCTGGCTGCTGGCCCATACCCCCCGGGGGGTGACCTGGGCGCTAACTTCGCCGGAGCAGCCCGCCGGGCCGGTTTTCCCCGGCCTCATCTGGGGGCCCAACATGATGGTGCGGGGCAAGGTGTTCGCTGCCGGTCACCGTTTCAACACCGCGGTGGGGCCGGCCCAGGGCCAGTACATCATGGGCAGCGAGACGGAATTCACCCTGCGGGTGGCGGCCCTTGGCCACGCCTGCCGTTTCGTGCCCGAGGCCCGGGTGCAGCACATCATCCGCCCCCAGCAGACGGACCCGGCGTGGATTGTGCAGCGGGCCTGGCGCTTCGGTCGCAACCAGTATCTGCAGGAGGCTCGCGGCCTGGTTCCGCCGGGGGCGGCGGCGCTCACCGCCGACGTGCCCCGGCTGGCGGGGGTGCCCCGCTGGATGTTCCGCCGTTACCTGGGCCATGCCTTGGGCTATCTGGGCGCGCGGCTGCGGGACCGGGAGGAAGGCATGTTCACCCACGCCTGGGAGATGGCCTATCTGCGGGGGTATTTCCACCAGGCCTGGCGGGGGCGGGGATGAGGCAGGACGCATCCAGGGCGACCCACCCCGGCCACGCCGACAGCCCCCGCGGGGCTGGAACAGGATTGTGGGGTCTGACCCCATTTTCTGCGGGGTGGGGGGCGTGAGCATTTTGCTGACTTCGCTTTCCGGGCAGTTGGGAGGGATGGAACTGCGCATGGCGGATGAGGCGCGGTTTCTGGCGGCACGGGGGCTGGCGCCACAGATCGCGGTGAATCCGTTTCCGGGCCGGGAGGGATGGTTTGCCCAATTGCGGGCGGAGGGATTGCTGGCGGAGGACTTCGATCCGCCGCGTTTTTTCGAGGATTGGCGGTGGCGGCGGTGCAACTGGCTGCGGGCGCGGGTGACGGCGGTGCCTTGGGTGCGCCGTCGGCGGCCGCGGCTGGCGCATGTGTTCTGGGCGTGGACGGAAACGGGGGGCTCCCGCCTGTGGCTGGCGCACCGGGCCGGGGTGCCGGCGGTGGTGAGCGTGCATAACGCCTTCCCGCCCCACCGCTTCAGCGACTGGCACCGGGCATTGCTGCGGGAGGCGTTCCGCACGGTGCGCGGGGTGTATGCGGTGTCCGCCAGCGCGATGCGCCATTACGAGGCGATTTTTGGCGAGTTTTTCCCCGCCGGCCTGGTGCGTGCGGTGGTGCACAATTTTGTGGATATGGAGCGTTTCCGCTGCGGACCCGAGGCGCGCGCGCTGGCGCGGGCCCGGCTGGGCGTGGCGGACGATGCGTTCCTGGTGGGCACGGTGGGGCGGCTGGATGTGCAGAAGCAGCCCCTGGCGGTGCTGGAGGTGTTTGCCCGGCTGCAGGGCGCGGTGCCGTCGGCGCGGCTGGCCTTCGTCGGCGCCGGGCCGCTGGAGGCTCCGGTGCGGGCGCGGGCGGAGGAACTGGGTTTGGGGGACAGGGTGATCTTTACCGGATTCCGCAAGGACGTGGAGGCGCTGCTGCCGGGGCTCGATGTGCATGTGCTGTTGTCCCGCAACGAGGGTTTCGGTATCGCCACCGCCGAGGCCATGGCCTGTGGCGTGCCGGTGGTGGGGACCGATGTGCCGGGCACGGCGGATGTGATCGCCGGTTCCGGCGCCGGCTTGTTGTTGCCCCGGGGGGATGCGGAGGGCACCGCCGCGGCGCTGGCGGCGCTGGCGGCCGACCCGGTGCGGCGCGCGCGGCTGGGGGAGGCAGGCCGTGTCTGGGTCGCCCAGCGCTTCGCCAGGCCGGTGTGGGAGGCCGGGCTGGAGCGCTTCTACGGGCAAGTGCTGGGCGAGCCGGTGCGGGCGGGGGCAGCCCCGTGAGCCGCGACGCTGCCCTGCGGGTGGGTGTGCTCTCCTACCCCATGCTGTTTCAGGCCCGGGGCGGTTTGCAGATCCAGGTGCTGGAGAGCGTGGCCGCGTTGCGGGCGCTGGGCGTGGAGGCGCGGTTGCTGGACCCCGCCCGGGAGAAACTCGCCGACTTCGACCTGATCCACGTCTTCGCCGCCATCAATGGCAACCACCGGCTGGTGGAGTACGCCCGCGCCTTCGAGCTGCCGGTGGTGCTCTCGCCCCTGATCCGCCCCTTCTGGACCCGGAGCCTGGGCTGGCGGGCGCGGCTGATCGAGAACATCGCCTACCGGCTCTCCGGCGGCGAGGTGCGCACCGAGTACCGGCAGATTGCCAGTGCCTTGGGGAGCGCCGACCGGCTGATCGCCCTCGGCGAGCGGGAGCGGCAGAGCATCGTCGAGGCCTTCCGGATTCCCGCGGAACGGGTGCGGGTGATCGGCAACGGCATTCCCGACCGCTTCTTTGCGGCGGAGCCCGCGCTGTTTGTCGAGCGCACCGGCATTGCCCGGGGGTTCGTGCTCAACGTGGCGGCCATCAATCCCCACAAGAACCAGTTGGGCCTGGCCCGGGCGCTCGCTCCGCTGCAGGTGCCGCTGGTGGTGATCGGCCAGTGCCTGCCCGGGGATGCGGACTATCTGCGGGCCCTCCAGGCCCAGCCCAATGTGCGCTACCTGGGGCCGGTGGAGTACGACGACCCGTTGCTGGCGGCCGCCTACGCCGCCGCTGGCGTGTTCTGCCTGCCCAGCCACGACGAAGTGATGCCGCTCACCACCCTCGAGGCCCTGGCCGCCGACACCCCGGTGGTGATGACCCGCCACCATGCCATGGACCTTTCCCGCCTGGGCGGCCTGATCGCGGAAGTCGTGCCACAGGACGAAGCGGCCATCCGCACTGTCGTCGCCCGGGCGCTAGAATCCCCCCCGGCCGCGGGCCGCTGCCGCGAAGCCGCGCGGGAATACTCCTGGCGAGAGGTGGGGCGGCGGATCAAGGCGGTCTATGAGGAACTGGTGTGAGCGCCCTGGCGCCTCCGCCCGTCTCGCGTGGCCGCGGACGGCGATTCCGGGGTCTGACCCCGATTTTCATGAACGGAACGAGCGAGCATTCATGGCTTACAACTACTTGCTGCCCCAACTGATCGCGGATGCGGCGCGGCGCAGTCCCGACGCCCCGGCGCTGAGCTGCGGCCGGGAGACGCTTTCCTACGCGGCCTTGCAGGCCCGGGTGGAGGCTGCGGCCTCGGGCCTGCTCTGCCTCGGGCTGGCGCGGGGGGAGCGGGTGGCGGTGTGGCTGGACAAGCGCATCGAGACGGTGGTGGGGGTGTTTGGCGCGGCGGCGGCGGGCGGGGTGTTCGTGCCGGTGAATCCGCTGCTCAAGCCGGAGCAGGTGGCCTACATCCTGGCCGACTGCAACGTGCGGGTGCTGGTGACGAGCCCGGAGCGTCTGGCCCTGCTGCACGCCAGCCTGGCTGCCTGCCCGGACCTGCGGGCGGTGGTGCTGACCGGGGATGTGCCGCCTGCGGACCTGCCCGCGCCGCTGGCGGGGGTGAGCTGGGCGCAATTGCTGGCGCAGCCGGCGCGGCCGCCCCATCGGGTGGTGGATACGGACATGGTGGCCATCCTGTATACCTCGGGCAGCACGGGCCGGCCCAAGGGCGTGGTGCTGTCCCACCGCAACATGGTGGCGGGGGCGATGAGCGTGGCCACTTACCTGGAGAACGGCCCGCAGGATACCTTGCTGGCGGTGCTGCCGCTTTCCTTCGACGCCGGCTTTTCCCAGCTCACCACGGCGTTCCACGCGGGGGCGCGGGTGGTGCTGCTCAACTACCTGCTGCCGCGGGATGTGCTCAAGGCGGTGGTGAAAGAGCGGGTGACCGGCCTGACCGCCGTGCCGCCCCTGTGGATCCAGCTGGCGCAACTGGACTGGCCGGCATCGGTGGGCGAGCACCTGCGCTACTTCGCCAACACCGGCGGGCGCATGCCCTTCGAGACGCTCAAGGCCTTGCGCGCCCACCTGCCCACGGCCAGGCCCTACCTGATGTACGGATTGACGGAAGCCTTCCGTTCCACCTATCTGCCCCCGGCCGAGGCGGACCGCCGGCCCGATTCCATCGGCAAGGCCATCCCCAATGCGGAGATTCTGGTGCTGCGCGACGATGGAACCCCCTGTGCTCCGGATGAGCCGGGGGAACTGGTGCATCGGGGGGCGCTGGTGGCCATGGGTTACTGGAACGACCCGGAAAAGACCGCCGAGCGCTTCCGCCCCCTGCCGGGGCGTGAAGGCGGGCTGGTGCTGCCGGAACTGGCGGTGTTTTCCGGCGACACGGTACGGCGCGATGGGGAGGGTTTCCTCTATTTCATCGGCCGGCGGGACGAGATGATCAAGACTTCCGGCTACCGGGTCAGCCCCACCGAGCTGGAGGAGGTGATCTACGGTTGCGAGGCGGTGGGCGAATGCGCAGCCTTCGGCGTGGATCACGACACCCTGGGGCAGGCCATTGTGGTCATCGCCGCGGCCAAGCCGGGGCAGGCGCTCAGCGTCGAGGCGGTGCTGGCCCAATGCCGCGCCCACCTGCCCATCTACATGCTGCCGGCGCGGGTGGAATTGCGGCCCGGGCCGCTGCCGCGCAACCCCAACGGCAAGATAGACCGCAAGCGCCTGGCCGAGGAATGCCGGCAGGCGGCCCAGGAGCAAACGTCATGAGTGTCCGGCATCTCTTCGAGCAGCCTTTCCCGGTGGCCGACGGCTGCCTGCAGGTGGGCGGCGTGCCCTTGCCCCGGCTGGCCGCCCGGGTCGGGCGCACGCCCTTTTACGCGGTGGCGCGGGCGTTGCTGAAGCACCGGGTGGGCGCGCTGCGCGCGGCGCTGCCAGCGGGGATCGAACTGCACTACGCGGTCAAGGCCAACCCCATGCCGGCGCTGGTGGGGCATCTGGCCGGGCTGGTGGATGGCTTCGACGTGGCCTCCGGCGGCGAGCTGAAAGTCGCGCTGGATGCGGGCATGGACCCGGCCCGGATCAGCTTTGCCGGTCCCGGCAAGGGGGAGGGGGAACTCGCCCAGGCGGTGGCGGCGGGCATCCTGGTGAACATCGAATCGCCCCGGGAGGTGCCGATCCTGGCCGCCATCAGCCGCAGCCTGGGCCTGCCGGCGCGGGTGGCGGTGCGGGTGAATCCGGATTTCGAGCTGAAATCCTCGGGCATGAAGATGGGCGGCGGGCCCAAGCCGTTCGGTGTGGACGCGGAGGCGGTGCCCGCGTTGCTGGGAGAGATCGGCGCGGCAGGGCTGGCGTTTGAAGGCTTCCACATCTTTTCCGGCTCCCAGAACCTGAAGCCGGAGTCCATTTGCGAGGCCCAGCGCCAGGCGCTGGAACTGGCTGTGCGGCTGGCCGGGTCGGCGCCTGCCCCGGTGCGGGTGCTCAACATCGGCGGAGGCTTCGGCATCCCCTATTTCCCGGGGGAAGCAGCGCTGGATCTGGCGCCGATCGGGGACAACCTGCGTGCTCTCCAGGCCCGCGCCGCCGAGCTGCTGCCGGCGGCGACCCTGGTGCTGGAGCTGGGGCGCTACATCGTGGGGGAGGCCGGCATCTACGTCTGCCGGGTGGTGGACCGCAAGGTCTCCCGCGGGCAGGTGTACCTGGTGACCGACGGTGGTCTGCACCACCACCTGGCTGCCTCGGGCAATTTCGGCCAGGTGATCCGCAAGAATTACCCGGTGGCCATCGGCAACCGCATGGGCGACGCGGCAACGGAAACCCCCTGCGTGGTGGGGCCCCTGTGCACGCCGCTGGATCTGCTGGCCGATCGCCTGCCCCTGCCGGCGGCCGTGCCCGGGGATCTGGTGGTCATCTTCCAGTCCGGCGCCTACGGCCCCAGCGCCAGCCCGCAGGGTTTTCTCAGCCATCCCGGCGTGGTGGAAGTGCTGGTTTGACAGTTTTTTGCACTCGTCCGGAATGCCCGGCTGGCGGGGTTTGGCCGGGATTACCCGCCCGTGCGGGCACTTATTGCCCCATTCGCCGCCATGGGAAGGTGGTGTGATCGAACCGAGCGCGATCACCGTCAGCGGTCGGCGCGAGGTAGGCGAAGCCCCCGCCGCCGCCCGCGGCCTGGCCGCCTTTTCTGCACTGAGTCTTTGAGGAAAGCCCATGCTGGTCTGCCGGTTCGAGCCCGCCCTGCACCCCCGTCTGCCCCACGCCCTGCCCCAGGATCGCCGTCTGGCGCTGCCCGGGCTGACCCTGGAGTGGGATGCGCGGGTTCAGGTGGCGGCCCTCGGGCAGCAACTCGCCTTCGTCCTGGGGAGCCCCCGCTTCCGTGATCCGGCCCGGCGGGCCACGGCGCAGCAGCACGGCCCGGCGGTGGCCTGGCTGGAACTGTGCAAGGCCCAGGGCGAGGCGGCGGTGTCCGGTCTGGCCGGCGATTTCGCTGTGGCCCTGCTGGATCTGGAACAGGGGCGGGCGATGCTGGCCGTGGATCGCTTTGCCGTGCACAGCCTGGCGTACCGGGCCGAGGGCGGCGTGCTCGCCTTCTCCGACCGGGCGGACCGGGTGCCCGGCGCCGATGTGGCGGAACTGGACCCCCAGGCCTTGCTCGATTACCTGTATTTCCACGTGGTGCCGGCCCCGGCCACGGTGTTCGCGGGCATCCGCCGCCTGGACGGCGCCCGGCGCCTGCGCTGGGCGCCGGACGCGGTGGAAGTGGACCAGCACTGGCGCCCGGTGTTCGCCCCCGAGGCCGGGCGGTCCTTCAACGATTGGCGGGACGAATTCCTGCCCCTGCTGCGGGGCGCGGTTTCCCGCGCCGGGGAACAGGGCGGGAGCCTCGGGTGCTTTCTCAGCGGCGGCACCGACAGTTCCACCGTGGCGGGGATGCTTGCCCAGGTGCGGGCCAGTTCGCCCCACACCTACTCCATCGGATTCGACGCCGCCGGTTACGACGAAATGGCGTATGCCCGGCTGGCGGCCAGACATTTTTCCACCCAGCAGCACGAGTACTACGTGACACCGGAAGATCTGGTGGCGGGCATTCCCACCGTGGCAGCCCACTACGACCAGCCCTTCGGCAATTCCTCGGTGCTGCCCGCCTACTACTGCGCCCGCCTGGCCCGGGCGGGCGGGGTGGAGACCCTGCTGGCGGGCGATGGCGGCGACGAGCTGTTCGGCGGCAACGCCCGCTACGCCAAGCAGAAGGTGTTCGAGGCCTACCGCCTGCTGCCCGGTGCCCTGCGTAGCCATGTGCTGGAACCGGCGCTGTCCGCATCGCTGGCGGGGCAGTTGCCGTTGCTCAATAAGGCCAAGAGCTATGTGGAGCAGGCCCTGGTGCCCCTGCCGGCGCGCATGGAGCAGTACAACCTGCTCATCCGGCTGGGCCCGGCCGCGGTGCTCAGTTCCGGCCTGCTTGCCCGAGCCGGGCTGGAGGCGGTCGCCCGCCAGCAGCAGGCGGTCTTCGACCAGGCCCAGGGGGCCATGGTCAACCGCATGCTCGCCTATGACTGGAAATACACCCTTAGCGACAACGACCTGCCCAAGGTGAGCGGTGCCACCGCGCTGGCCGGGGTGGGGGTGCGCTTTCCGCTGCTGGATGACGATCTGGTGGATTTCTCCTTGCGCCTGCCGGCGGCCTACAAGGTCAAGGGTTTGCGCCTGCGCTGGTTCTTCAAGGAAGCGCTGCGCGGCTTTCTGCCGGAGGAAATCATCAGCAAGAAGAAGCACGGATTCGGCCTGCCGTTCGGCGTCTGGCTGGCCCAGCACCCGGGGCTTCAGGCTCTGGCGCGGGAGAGCCTCGCGGGTCTGGCGTCCCGGGGGCTGATCAACGCCGCTTTCCTCCACGACCTGCTGGAGACGCATCTGCCACGCCACCCTGGCTACTACGGCGAAATGGTGTGGGTGCTGCTCATGCTGGAGCAGTGGCTGCGCGCCCATCGTCCGGGCTACCAACTCCCCCGCTGAGCGGCTGGCTGCGCGCTCGCGGCCGGGGGGCTGATCCGTTCCTTTACGCCGCCATCTGGCGGAACTGGGCGCGGGGGCTGTGCCCCATCTCGCGGCGGAACATGTAGGTAAAGGCCGAGGTGGAGGCGTAGCCCAGTTCCAGAGCGGTTTCAGTCACGCTCAGACCGTTTTCCAGCATTTCCACCGCTTTCAGCAGGCGCAGCCGGCGTCGCCATTCGCGCAGCCCCATGCCCAGTTCCCGCTCGAAGCGGCGGGCGAGGGTGCGGGCGGAACTCCCCAACTGCGTGGCCCATTCTTCCGGGCCGCGGGGGTCGTTGGGGGCGGCGTGCAGGGTTTCGCAGATCTGCTGCAGCATGCGGTCCCGTGGCCAGGGCAGGCAGAAGCGGCGTACCGGCATGCGTTGCAACTGGGCGAGGATGAGCCCGTGCACCAGCCCCGTGTAGGCGTCGTCCTCCTGGCGGGCTTCCATATCCGCCGCTTCGACGATGAGGGCCCGCAGGAAGGGCGACACGTCCAGCACCGTGCATGTGGCGGGCATGGTCTGGCCCGCCTGCTGGCTGACGTAGAGGCTGCGGAACTCCGCCCCGAAATGGGAGCCCGCCCGGTGGGCCATGCCGGTGGGAATCCACACCGCCTGCTCCGGGGGGACCACGAACCAGCGGTTGGCGGCGGCCACCACGAGCACGCCGCTGATGGCGTACACGAGCTGGTGCCAGGCGTGGGTGTGTTCGGGAAAGCCGTGGGCCGGCGGCAGCGATTCGGCGCGCACTACCACCGCCCGGGGCAGGGTGGCCAGCTCCGGAACGGCGACGCTTTGCCAGGTGTTGAGAGATCCGCTCAAGGGCACACCCTCCTTTCGCGCCGTGGCCGGCGGCGACCGGCACCGAGCCGGGGTTGGCAGATTTTCGATGTTTGTTGTCAGTGTGTCGAAAGCGCCGGGGGCGGTCAATTGCTACATTGGACGCCTGTTCATTGCCGCCGGAGTGTGCCCGTGGCCCCGAATCCCCTACGCTGGCAGGTGCTCCTGGCGGGCGTGTGCAGCCTCATCCTCACCGTCGGGCTGGCGCGCTTTGCCTACACGCCGCTGCTCCCCATCATGCGCAGCCAGACCTGGCTCACCGAGGTGGCGGGCGGCTGGCTGGCCACCGTCAATTACGCCGGCTACATGAGCGGAGCCCTGCTGGCCGCTTCCATCGGCAGCCTGCCGCTGAAGTTCCGCCTCTACCGGATGGGGCTGGTGCTGGCGGTGGCGAGCCTGGCGCTGATGGGGCTGACCGACAACCTGTGGCTGTGGGTGGCGCTGCGTTACCTGGCGGGGCTGGCCAGCGCCGCCGGCTTGCTGATCGGTTCCGGGCTGGTGCTGAACTGGATGATCCGCCAGGGGCATCGGCCGGAACTGGGCCTGCACTTTGGCGGCCTGGGCCTGGGCATTGTGGTGTCGGGCGTGGCGGTGGCGCTGATGGCGCCCTGGCTGGACTGGTCCGGCCAGTGGCTGGGGCTCGGGGTCTTCGCCCTGGCCTTTCTGCTGCCGGCCTGGGCCTGGTTGCCGGCGCCGGCCAGCGGCGCTGGATGCTGCTCCTGATTGCCGCCTACTTCTGCGCGGGCTGGGGCTTCGTGATCAGCGCCACGTTCACCGTATCCATCGTCGAGCGGGTGCCGGCCCTGGCCGGCTACGGCAGCCTCGTGTGGGTGCTGGTGGGGGTGGCGGCCACCCCCGCCTGCTTTGTGTGGGAGCGGGTGTCCCGGGTGACGGGAGACGTGCCGGCGCTGCTGCTCGCCTTTGCCGTGCAGATCGCCTCCATCCTGCTGCCGGCCTTGTCCGACCGGGCAGACCTGGCGGTGCTGAGCGCGTGGATCTACGGGGGCAGCTTCATCGGCATCGTCAGCCTGACGCTGACCCTGATCGGCCGCTGCTACCCGGCCAATCCTTCCAAGGCCATGGCCCGCCTCACCCTCAGCTACGGGGTGGCGCAGATCGTGGCGCCCGCGCTCACCGGCTACATGGTGGAGGCCAGCGGCAGCTATCGCAGCGCGCTCCTGCTGGCGGCCCTGGTGATGGGGTTGGGCATGGGCTGCCTGTGGGCCATGCGCCGGCCGGGCGGTGGCACGCCTGTAACAGTCTGAGCGGGTGGGGGGCGGCTGGCCGGCCCCGCCCCCGGGCGCCAACCGCCTGAGCACAAAGGCGAAACCCGCCCCGGACCCGCGCCCGAAGCGGCGCCCGGGCGTTTACATCCCCTTACAAAGGGTTGGCACAGACAAACGCTTTGCAATGGTTTGCGCAGGCCGGCTCCGTACCATGGCTCCCGGTTCGACAGCAGCCCCGTCCCGGCAAACAGCTTGCCGGGGGCAGGCGGGGCAGGGCGCTGCGGGCAATTTCCAACCTGACAAAAAGGGAACAGCCATGAACAAGAAAATCCAGATCACCTTTGCCGCCAGCCTGCTGGCGATGGCCGGTGCCGCCGTGGCAGCCGATGCGGGCAGCGGTTTCTACGGCGGCCTGAGCGTGGGCCAGTCCACCTATCGGGCCGACAAGGGGGGCATCGACAACAGCCTTTCCGCCGGGGCCGGCATCACCGACCTTTCCAGCACCCTGGACAACAAGGACACGGGTTACAAGCTGCGCCTGGGCTATAGCTTCAACCCCTATCTGGCGGTGGAAGGCGGCTACATGAACTTCGGCAAGATGAAGTACAGCGGCGCGTTCACCAGTCCGGCGGCGGGCGACGCAGGCGGCACCATCAAAGCCCAGGGCATCAATGTGGACGTGGTGGGCAAGCTGCCCCTGACCAGCGAGCTTTCCGCCTTCGGCAAGGCTGGCGTGCTGTTCTCCAAGGTCAGCAGCGACGCCTCCGCCAACGTGGCCGGGCTCACCGTCAGCGATTCGGCCACCTCCCGCAAGGCCGTGCCGGGCCTGGGGCTGGGCCTGGAGTACGCCCTGGCGCGCAATGTGTCGCTGCGCGGCGAGTGGGAGCGCTACTACAAGCTGGGCAACGACAGCACCGGCAAGGGCGACGTGGATCTGCTTTCCGCCGGCCTGAACGTCAAGTTCTGATCCTCCTCCCCGGGAGCCGCGAGGCTCCCGCGGGCGGCGGCGCCCCTCCCTCGCCGTCGCCTCCCGGGGCCGCTGCCTTTGCGGGCAGCGGCCCCGTCTTGTTTGTGTGCCGCGCCCGGCGTGGCGCTCCATGCAGAAAGCCGTTCCCGTGCCGATAAAGCTGTAGGCCCTGCCGGCCGTTGCCCGGGGCAGACCTCCGCAACCCCAGACGGGACCACGCCCCATCATGAGCGAGATCTTCACTCCCCGGCTTTCCGCCCGCCCCCTTGCCCTCAAACTGGCGGCCCTGTTCGGGCTGTTGGGCACCCTGTGGATACTGGCCAGCGACCGGGTGGTCAGCCTGATTGCCCCGGACGCGGAAGGCATCACCCATTTCCAGACGATCAAGGGCATCTTCTATGTCAGCACCACCACCTGGCTGGTGTATGGGCTGATCCGCCTGGCCCAGGGCCACTATGCCGGCCATCTGGCGGGCTCGGAGCGGCTGCGTCGGGTGCAGGCGGTGCAGGCGGGGGTGGCCCAGGCGATCGTCCGTACCCGGGACGTGCCCGCCATGCTGGCCCAGGCGTGCGCCGCCATCGCCGGCGAAGGCGGCTACGCCCAGGTCTGGGTGGCCCGGGTGGGCGCGGACGGAACGGGGCTCGAAGCGACCGCCGCCCCCGGGGACGAGGCCCTGCTGGTGGCCATCACCGTGGCGGCCCAGGCTCGTGGCCAGTCAGGGCGCTGCGTTCCGCTGGCCGAACTGGTGGTCAGCGGCGCCGAGCCTGCGCCCCCCTGGCTGGCCGCCGCCCGGGCACGGGGCTACGCGTTCGGGCTGGTCCTGCCCATTACGCCTTTTGGCGAGCCGGAGGCGGTGCTGGGTGTGTTGGGTCCGCAAGCGGAGGGATTTGACGAGGCCGGGCTGCAATTGCTTGGCGGGGCCGCGCGGGATCTGGGTTTCGCCCTGGCCTACGCCGCCCAGGAGCGGGAGCGCAATCTGGCGCTGGCGGCCCTGCGCGAGCGGGTCCATCTGCAGGACTATCTGGAGAAGGTCGCCTGCTCCATGCCCGGCGTGCTCTATTCCTTCCGACTTTCCCCCGAGGGGCGCACCTCCATACCTTTCGCCACCAGCAATCTCTTCGACCTGCACGGCGTGCTGCCGGAGGAGGTCTGCCACGACCTGGGGCCGGCGGAGGCACGGGTGTTCCCCGAGGATCTGCCCCGGGTGATCGCCTGTACCGAGCATTCGGCGCGCACGCTGACCCCCTGGCATTGCGAGTTCCGCATCCGCCACCCGGAGCGGGGCGAAGTCTGGGTGGAGGGGCGTTCCCGCCCGGAGCGGCAGGCGGATGGCGGAGTGCTGTGGCACGGTTTCCTGTGCGATGTCACCGAGCGCAAGCGGGCCGAAGCCCGCGCCCGGGAGAGCGAAGCGCGCTGGCAGTTCGCCCTGGAGGGCGCGGGCCAGGGGGTGTGGGACTGGGACGTGCCGGCGGGCAAGGTGTTCTTCTCCCGGCGCTGGAAGGAGATGCTCGGGTTCGACGAGGCGGAGGTGGGCGATGGTCTGGAGGAATGGTCCAGCCGCGTTCATCCGGACGACCTGCCCGCGATGCTGGCCGATGTGCAGCGCCACCTGCGGGGCGAGTGCGAGGGCTACCAGAGCGAGCACCGGGTGCGGCGCAAGGACGGCAGCTACTGCTGGGTGCTGGACCGGGGCCGCGTGATCGAATGGTGCGGGGACGGACGGCCCCGGCGGATGATCGGCACCCACACCGACATCACTGCCCTGCGCGAGGCCCGCGCGGCGCTGGAGGCCCAGCAGCGCGTGCTCGAATGTACGGTGGCCGAGCGCACGGCCGCCCTGCGCCAGCAGACCCGCTACCTGCGGGCGCTGATCGACAACTTCCCGTTCCAGGTCTGGCTCAAGGACACGGCGGGGCGCCATCTGGCCGCCAACCTCGCCTACGCCCGCACCTGCGGCCGCAGCGTGGCCGAGGTGGAGGGGCGGCAGGATGCGGAACTGTGGCCGGCGGAAGTGGCGGCGCAGATCGCCGCCGCCGATGGCGCGGTGATGGATAGCCGCAGCCAGCGTGTGCGGGAGGATCTGGTGGCCCAGGGCGAGCGGCCCGGCTGGGTGGAAACCTACGTGGCGCCGGTGGCCGACGACGACGGCACTCTCCTGGGCACGGTGGGCTACGCCCGGGACATCAGCGCCCGCAAGGCGGCGGAGGCCGCCCGGGAAGGGGCCCTGTGCGAGGCGGAGCGCCTCGCCCGGGTGCGCAGCGCTTTCCTGGCCAACATGAGCCACGAGATCCGCACGCCGCTCAACGCGGTGCTGGGCCTGGCCCAGGCGGGCATGCGCGACAGCGCCGAGGTGCCGGCCCGGCGCAGCTTTGGCCGCATTCTCGATGCGGGCCAGCACCTGCTGGGCGTGATCGACGATGTGCTGGATTTCTCCAAGATCGAGGCCGGCAAACTGGAACTGGAGTCCGAGCTGTTCCCCCTTGCCCAGGCCGTGGACCGGGCGGTGGACATGGTGGCTGCCCGGGCTTACGCCAAGGGCCTGGCGTTCCGGGTGACCGAGGCGCCGGGTCTGCCGGCCCGGTTGCGGGGCGACCTGCTGCGCCTGTCCCAGGTGCTGGTGAATCTGCTTTCCAACGCGGTCAAGTTCACCCGCGCCGGCGGCCGGGTGGAACTGAGTGTTGCGCTGGCGGGCGGGCGTCTTGAACTGCGGGTGCAGGATACGGGCATCGGCATGAGCGCCGAGCAGCAGTCCCGGCTGTTCCGGCCCTTCGAGCAAGCGGACGGTTCCACCACCCGGCGCTACGGTGGCACCGGGCTGGGCTTGTCCATCACCCGGCATCTGGTGGAGGCCATGGGGGGCGAGATCCGCGCACGCAGCCAGGCTGGCGAGGGCACGACCTTCACCGTGCACCTGCCGGTGGCGGATGCGGAGCCACCCTGCCCGGCGCCGCGCCCTGCCCGGGTTGCGGTGGTCAATCTCCCCGCGATGGAGGCGGCCGAACTGGAGGCCGCCTGCCAGGACTGGGGGGCGGTCTGCGAAGTCAGGCAAGCGGGTGCTGCCTGGCCCCAGGAGGCGGATCTGGTGGTACTGGCCGCCGATGCCGGCATGAGCCTGCCTCGGGGCCCCGGCGCCGCCGGGCAGCGGATCGTGCGGGTGGCGACCCCGGGGGCGGACAATGCCGCGCCCTCCGGGCTGGCCGGGGTGGAGACCGTGGATCGTCCCCTGCGGCCGCGCCAGTTGCTGGCGCCCACGGTGGCGGGGCCGGCGGTTGCGGGCCACGGGGCGCGGCTGGCGGGGGTACGTGTCCTGGCGGCGGAAGACAACGAGGTCAATCGCCTGGTGCTGGAGGAACTGCTGGCCGGCGAGGGGGCGGAGCTCACCTGCGTGGCGGATGGCTGTCAGGCGCTGGCCCGGGTGGCCGAGCAGGGCGGGCAAGGGTGGGACGTTCTGGTGACTGACATCCAGATGCCGGAAATGGATGGCTATGAACTGGCCCGCCGGGTCCGTGGCCTGGCCCCGGCCCTGCCGATCATTGGCCTGACCGCCCACGCCATGCGTGAGGAGCGTGCCCGGTGTTTGGCGGCCGGCATGGTGGAGCATGTGGTGAAGCCGGTCGTGCTGGATTCCCTGGTGGCGGCCATTCGCCGCCACCTGCCCGGCGCTGGGGCGCCTGCGCCGGCGCCGGCGGTTGCGCGGGTGGCCGTGGCCGAAGGGGGCAACCGGGTGGACTGGGTGGCGCTGGCCGCGCGGTTCAAGGGCAGGCAGGCGGTGGTGAGCCGCCTGGCGGGCACCGCCCATCGGTCGCTGCAACCGGCGCCGGAGCAGTTGCGGGCCGCCGCCCGGGCCGGCGATGTCGAAGCCCTGGCGAGCCTCGCCCACAGCCTGCGGGGAAGCTGCGGCAACCTGCTGTTGCAGGATCTGTATGCCCTGGCCAGCCGGACCGAGGCGGCCGCGCGGACGGGCGAGGTGGAGGCTTTTACATGCGCGCTCGAACTGGCTGATGGTGTGGCGGAGGTGTTGCCCGAGTTGGCGGCCCGAGCCGCTCAGGCCGGCACCGCGATCATCGTCTGAGGGGGACGGCCGCCGTGCCGGGCGGTGTCCGCGCCGGCATTCGGGGGTGGGGTAGGGGCGCAAGCAGCTTGCAGGCCAGAAAGGGCCTCGTGGCGGATTGGTCTAGGTGTTTCCCCGGGCAAGTGCGGCCAGCGGGCGAACCAATGCGCCGTCACCGCATCCGAATTTCCGCGTAGGCCGTACTGAGAGGTGTGAAGGCACCGGGGTGGGAGGGGGCGGGAGCCCTCCAGGCGGGTGTTGCCCGTTCAGTCCCCCAGTCCGGTGACCGGCCCGCGCGGTCAGCCCACAAGCGCTGACCGTACCCAACAGATGACAAAAGGAGTCCCACCATGAAACGCACCCTGCTCATCACCGCTGCGCTATGCGTTCTGCCCACCGCTGCAGCCCTTGCCGCGCCTTCCGGCGCTTGCGCCGTGTCCGAGCCGCTGGCCGTGGCCGATGATCCGGCCAACTGTTTCAAGGGAAACTGGCGCGGGGAAACGATGCCGGCCTACCGCGGTGCCGAGGGGCCCGTGCGGAGCGAAATGCCGATGTCGATCGGCGCGCTGGACCGCTGCTCGATCAGCATGGTCCTGGCCACGGCGGATGACGTAGGCAGTTGCCTGAAGACCGGCGGCACGCTCCGCTAAAGCCCGCGCCCGGCCTTGGGCCGGGCAGTCAGGTTTCCATTTGAACGGTTGATCGGTGTCTGCTCCGGTCCCCCGGTACGGCCCTCAGCGGGGGACGCTCCCGGCTGATGAGGCGACCTGGGCGGCCGGAGCGCCCAGCCCCAGCGTGGCCGTGAGTTCATCGACAAAGCGCTGATGGGGGGGCGGGCAGTTGCGATGCCAGTTGGCCAGGTACTGCTCGAAGCTGTTGTATCCGTCCGCCGGGTCCCGATTCAGATAGGCAAGCGCTCCCCAGCCTCCGGGGTGGCGCAGGAATACCGGCAACAGCGCCTGGGCGATCACGTCATTCAGATCCCGGTGATAGGGATACCGCCGCAGGTGTTCCAGTCTGCCCGCGAGCCAGCGGGTGGCTGCAAGTTCTTCGGACTCCCGACGATGGGGCTCGGCCTGCAACTGATCGGAAAAGCGGCGCAGTGCAACGGCCCGCCTGTTCCAGTCGCCACCCGCCGAGGGGGCTTCCCACAGTTGTGCGACGGCGCCCAAGGCATAGAGGGACGCCGCCTCGCAGAGTGCTTCTTCGAACCATTGATTGGTCTTGTGGGTGCCATTTTCGGGGGCGGCGGTGGCGCCGTAGTTGGACATGACGTGGCACAGTTCGTGGGCGAACTCGTACACGAAAAGCCCCCATTGCCCTTCCCGCGCGTGCAGCATGACCCGGTATTCCCCCTTGGGGCCGCGCTCGTACAGGACGACCGGGTTGCGCGGGTTGTGGGCCACCAGCAGGCGCGCCTCGAGGGGGCGGGCTGTCGCCGCCAGCAACTGCGCGGCTACGTCGTGCAAGGCTGATTCGATGTCGGCGGTACTGTCGGCCGTCCAGGCACCGGGCTCGATGAGGATGCTCAGGCCGGGGGGCCGCTGGCGAGGCTTGTCGCCGGGCGCTTGAGCGCGGGCCAGCGCACACACGGTCAGCGTTCCCAGCATCAACAGCAGGACTCGTAGCGTTGCGAACCGGATTGCCTTCTTCACCCTGACTCCTCCGTCCAATCGGTTGCGGCACGATGGCTTGGCCCGCGCGCCGCCCATACGACACGCCCCTTTGCCGTCCGTGTGGCGGACGCAGTATAAGCGTCCGCCGTACCCGCCGCAAGGCGTTCGTTTGTGTATAACAGACTGAATTACAAGGGTATTCGTTGCCATTTGGGAGGGCTTGCCGGCCAGCCGCGGCTGGATCGGGGCGATGCCTGCCGGCCGCGCGGGCACGGTGTTTCCGGGGCGTGCCGGGTCGGTCCCCGGCGCTCATGGGTGGGGCGCGACGGGGACCGTCGAAGAACCGGATGGCCCCGGGTTTGGCAATTGCCGGGGGCTGGGCGACGGTGGCACTATGGCTGCAACCCCGCCGACCGTCTTGACGGTGCTGGCTTGTGATTCATCGTTCCGGAGGACCTTTCATGCGTGTAGACCTTGCCCGGGCGCAGCGAGGCATCCTTGACCCGGTGGCGGCCCATGGCCGTTCGCTGGCCTATCATTTGTCCGCCCAGGGCGATCCGCGGGCGTTGTTGGCCCGGTTGCGAGCCCAATTCGATCCGGATTGGGGGGTGCTCGGGCTGGGCCTGCCCCTGGTGGCGGCGGTCGGGGCCACGGTGCCGGGGCTGAGGGTGTTCCCCGCCCTGGCGGGGCCGGGGGTGGCGGTGCCGGCCACCCAGGCCGCGCTGTGGGTGCATGTGCGCGGCGCGGATGCCAGCGCGGTGTTCGACCGGCAGCAGCAGGTGTCAGCCCTGCTCGGGGCGGACGTGACGCCCGCGGATGGGGTGGATACCTTCTGCTATGCCGGGGGCCGCGATCTCACGGGCTATGAGGACGGGACCGAAAACCCCCGGGATGAGGATGCCGTGGCGGTGGCGCTGGTGGCCGAAGGCGCCGGGCTCGCCGGCAGCAGTTTCGTGGCGGTGCAGCGCTGGGTGCATGATCTGGCCTGCTTCCACCGCCACGGGCGGGAGGCGTGCGACCGGATGATCGGACGGGAGCGGGAGAGCAACGAGGAACTGGACGATGCCCCGCCCTCGGCCCACGTCAAGCGGAGCGCCCAGGAGAGCTTTGATCCGGAAGCCTTCATGGTGCGCCGCTCCATGCCCTGGTCCACCCCTCGGGGGCAGGGGCTGGAGTTCATCGCCTATGGCCACAGCCTGGATGCCTTCGAGCAGGTGTTGCGGCGCATGACGGGGCTGGAGGACGGCATCGTGGATGCGCTGTTCCGCTTCTCCCGTCCGGTGACGGGCGGCTACTACTGGTGCCCGCCCCTGGCGGAGGGGCGGCTGGATCTGGCCGCCCTGGGCTGAACGCCTATTTTGCGGCGCCAGCCCCGACGTTGATGAAGGGGATGGCGCCGGCGGTGTTGGTGGGCAGTTTTCCATCCCACTTTTCGATGGCCTTGCGCTGGTTCTCGATCTCCCGCAGGCGGATCAGTTCCGGCGTCACCTGGCTCTTCTGCAGGGCCAGGGCTTCCGCTTCGGCCTTGGCGGAGGCGATCTTCTGCTCCGCTTCCACGCGGATGCGCTGCAGGTCCCGCTCGGCCTTGAGCTTTTGTTGTTCGGCGGTGGTCTTGGCTTCCACGGCTTCGGTGAATGAGCGGCTGAACTGGAAGTTCACGATGCTGAACTCGTCCACCTCCACCCCGTGGCGGGAGAGTCGCTCCACCAGCAGGTTGCGGATGCGGTCCCGCACTTCCGGGCGCTTCGACACCAGTTCCTCGGCGGTGTACTGGGCGGTGGCGGCCTTGACCGCCTCCTGGGTGGCGGGGACGATGATCTTGTGGCCCACATCCATCCCCAGTTCCCGGAAGACGACGGCCGCCTGGTCGGGCTTGATGTGGTAGTTCAGCGCCACGCTGGTCTGCACCTGCTGCAGGTCTTTCGAGGCGGCATCGCCCGAGCCTTCGCCCTTCTGCACCCGTACTTCCATGTTGTGCATGGTCTGGGCGATGGGGATGCGGAAATGGATGCCTTCGTCGTACACCGTGTCGGAGACCTTGCCGAAGGTGGTCAGCACGCCCCGGTGCCCGGCGGGCACGACGGCGAAGGGGCCGAGCACGTACAGGGCAACCAGTCCGGCAATACCCCAGCCCAGGTAGCGGGCGGGGCGGGAAACGGCCCGGCCGAGGGCGGCGGGCGCAGAGGAAATTTCCATGGATCACCTGGAGAATGGGTTGGCAGGGGGGTCTACGGCCCGCCAACTGGCCGGCTTGAAGGCGGCGAAGCCGTTCAGGCGCGGAAGCGGCCCACCGTTTGCTGCAACTGGGTGGCCAGCCGGGCCATTTCGCCGGTGGTTTCGGCGGTGGTGGCCACCCGCCGGTCGTTGCGGCGGGCGCCTTCGGCGATGGCCTCGATGTTGCGCGCCACGGATTCGCTGGCCTGCCGCTGCTGGTGGGAGGCCAGGTTGATCTCGTCCAGCCCCTTGCCCACCTGCAGCACCGAATCGCTGGCGGCCTGAAATGCGGTGGTGACCTGATCCACCGCCGCCCGGCTGCTGGCCAGGTGTTCCCGGCTCTGCTCGATGGCCTGGCGTACCTGCTGCGATTGCTGGGCGAGCCGGTCGGTGACGGCGTCGATCTCGCCGGCGGAGCGGGCCGATTTCTCTGCCAGCTTGCGTACTTCGTCGGCCACCACGGCAAAGCCGCGGCCGGCTTCGCCTGCCCGGGCGGCTTCGATGGCGGCGTTGAGGGCGAGCAGGTTGGTCTGCTCGGCGATCTCCCTTACCTCGCGGGTGAGCGCGGTGATGGAGCCGGCCGCATCCACGAAGCGGGTCACCGAGCCCGCCAGATCGCCCACCACCAGTTGCGTGTCTTCTACCTGGCCCGCCATGCGCGTCAGGCTTTGTCGTCCCTCGTCCGCCCGGTCCAGGCTCTCCCGGGAGAGGTGGTGGACCCGTTCGGTGCCGGTGGCAACGCCGACGATGTTGCCCACCATCTGCTCCACCGCCGCCGCGGCGGCGCCGAGCTGGTCGCTCTGGGCGTGGGCGTCGGTGGCCATGGCGTGGGCGCTTTCATTGACCGTGCGGGCGGAGTTGGCCACCTGGGCTGCGGCATCGCTCACCCGGCGTACCAGGGCCCCGATGGTGCTGAGCATTTCATTGAAAGCTTCGGCGGTGCGGCCGATTTCGTCCCGCGCCCGCACCGGCAGGCGGCGGGTGAGGTCGCCTTCGCCGCGGGCGAGTTCCTCGATGCTGGCGCGCATGGCTTCGAGGGGTTGAACCACCATCCGCCGCACCAGCAGCACGATCAGGCTGATCAACGGCACGGCGAGCACCAGCCCGCCGACGATGCTGCCCCACAGGAAGGTGCTGGAGGCGGCCTGCACCCGGTCCAGCGAGATCTTCATGCTGACCAGGCCCAGCGCGGTGCCTTCCGCCACCTGATGGCAGCTCAGGCAGTTCTTGCCCAGGGCGTTCTGGGCGGCGAGGGCCGGTGTGATCACGCGCAACACTTCGCCGCCGTTGCCCGCCCGTTCAACCGCCATGTAGGGCTTGCCGGTGGACAGGGCGGCTTGCTCGGCACTGTCCGCTTTCGGGGCGAGGGGGTCGGGGCCGAACTGGCGTTCCACTGCCGGCGCCCGGAGCACTTTCAGGTCCTGCACGCCGGGCAGTTGTGCAATCTGCTCCAGGAACACCTGCTTCTGGCTCACGGTGCCGGTGATCATCATCCCGGTCAGGCTGGCCATGGTGATCTGATGCACATCGCGGGCGAATTCCTCGGCCTGGTCGATGGCCGCTTCCCGGTTGATGTGGGTGTTCCAGGCGATAAAGCCGCCCGTGGCCACCAGCAGCATCGCCAGGATGGCAGCCGAGAGTTTCAGCCAGACGGGAAGCGCGTGCTTGTTCATGGGGCATCCGTAAAGAGCGAACCTTTCTGCTTTTACGGCCTTTGGCGTCAATGGGTTGAGGCAACTTTGCGGGCGCACGGCGCGAGTTTGCAGATTTCCACACACGGAGTTGGATAAGCGCATGCCCTGATGCGGTGCGCGTTATCCGGGCGTCTGCTGACCCGGCGACCAGGAGGCGCCCACGGCCATGCGAAGTGTCGTGAAAGTTTGGTGCAAGAAATGTATAGTGAAAGCATGAAGCAAGCTTTGTTTCATGCCGTTACCAGCCAGAGCGCTGTGCCCGGGATTGAGGGCGCGGGGCGTAATGCGGGATTTCAATCCTGGTTGTCGCTCATTGACTACAGGATTCAATGATTCATTGAAGCGTTTGCTTAGTTACTTATCATTGATCTAGCTTCTGAATGTTGAATTGAAGCCGATGCCACAGGGGGGCGAAGTGCCCCGGATGGATTGTTTGGCGAATCGGTTTGTTGAATGCACAAAAAAGCCGCAGCAATAGCGGTCACGGAGCGGAGTCGCGGGATGAAATCCTCGTCGGGAGAGCATTTCCTTGCCCTGGACCATGTCCGGGCCCTGGCTGCACTGTTGGTTGTGGTCTACCACTTCATCCATGGTACGGAGGGAAGCCCCGTCCCCTATGGGTTTGTGCCCGCATTTCCACCCTTGGCGCTGGTGGACGAGGGGCATACGGGGGTGGCCGTGTTCATGACCCTGAGCGGCTATCTCTTTGCCCGCCTGCTCTGTGGCAAAGAGATCATTTATTGGCGCTTTGTGTGGAATCGGTGCCTGCGTTTGTTTCCGCTGTTATTTCTGGTCATTGCGCTGATTGTGCTGAAGAAGGCCGTTCTGGGTGAATCGGTCATTGACTATATTCATCACATTTCCAAAGGCTGGCTATGGCCCGCTTTGCCCAATGGCGGATGGTCAATTACCGTTGAGTTCCATTTTTATCTGCTTTTGCCATTTCTGCTTTATCTGCTTCACCGCTCGCCCTGGCTGCTCGCTGCATTGCTGGGGGTGAGTCTGGCTGTGCGCTACCTGGTCTGGAGCCACTCTGGCGAGGTGCAGTTCCTGGCCTACTGGACCCTCATCGGGCGTATTGACCAGTTCGTGGCCGGGATGCTCGCCTTCCATGGCCGCCGCCAGATCGCGGCTTACCCCAAGGACGTGCTGACCGTGGCGGTGGCGTTCAGCCTGTTCTATTGGTGGTTCGATTTCGTCGGCGGTTACTACGCCTATCCCTCCTACCCTTCCGACCGGCCCTTGTGGATCGTGCTGCCCACCATCGAGGGCTTTGCTTACGCGGTGCTGATCTGCTGGTACGACCAGGCCGGGTGCCAGCGGCTGTTTCCGGTCGGGGAGGGGACGGGCGTGCGGGCAGGCGTGTCCCGCGCCCTGGGCTGGATGGGGGAGCTTTCCTACTCCATGTACCTGCTGCACTTCTTCGTGGTGTTCCGGGCCGCGGGCTTCATTCACGCACGGTTGTGGGATCTCTCCAACTTCTACGTGGCGGGGGCGACGGCGCTGATCTTTTATCTGGCCCTGCTGCCCCTGGCCTACCTGAGCTACCGATATCTGGAAAAGCCTTTCCTGCGCATGCGCCTGCCCTACACGCTCAAGCCGGGTGGCGCGCCGTGGGGCGTGCCGCCCCCTCCCAATCCGGTGGATCGGGAGGCCTGGCGCTGAGGGTTCGCCCCGGCTCGGGGCTTAGAGGGCTTCGGCTGGCTCGCGCAGGGGCGTGCCCTGGTAGGCGGGCTGTGGGCTGGGGGTGCTCAGTGGCGGGCGGCGGCTCAGGCGGACGCGGATGCCGTTGTCGGAGCGGATGGTGACCCGGCCCACGGTCTGGGGCTCGTGCCGGGTGTCGGCCTCGATCTGGTAACGGCGGACGAGGCTGGCCAGGATGAGGACGGCTTCCTGGGTGGCGAAGGCGGCGCCGATGCATACCCGCGGCCCCATGCTGAAGGGCAGGTAAGCCTGCTTGGTGGACGCCTGGCCGGACGGGGTGGCGAAGCGGTCCGGGTCGAATTCGTCCGGCCGTTCCCACAGTTCCCGGTGGCGATGGATCAGCCAGGGGGAGACCAGGATGGGGGAGCCTTCCTTCACCTGCTTGTCCCGCAGCGTGTGGGCCTCGGTCGCTTCCCGGACGAAGAAGCCCACCGGCGGGTACAGGCGCATGGCTTCGCGGAAAGTGTCCCAGGTGAGGCGCAGTTTCTTGATGTCGGCGAATTCCGGTTCCCGGTCGCCCACCACGCTGCGGATCTCGTCCACGATGCGCGCCTGCAGTTCCGGCGAGCGGGAGAGCAGGTAGAGGGACCAGGCCAGGGAACTGGCCGAGGTTTCGTGCCCGGCCAGGAAGAGCATGCAGATCTGGTCCACCAGTTCCGGGTAGCTGAAGCTGTCGCCCGCCACCGGGTCCTTGGCCTGCATCAGCCCGGCCAGGATGTCCTGGTGCTGGCCGCCCTCGCCCCGTTCGTGGGCCTGGAAGCGGGTGGCGATCAGCTCCGCCAGCCGGGAGCGGATCTGCTCGGCCGAGCGCTTGGAGGCGCGCCGGGGCAGCCAGGCGGGGAGCTTGTACATCATCAGCACCATGGCGCGCTGGGCGTGGTGCTGGAACTCGAGAAAAGCCTCGAAGATGCTGTGGGCGTCTTCGGCGGAGAGTTTTTCCGAGAGGATGGTGCGGTAGATGATGTCGGCGGTGACGAAGGTCATCTCGCCGTCCACTTCAAAGCTCTGGCCATCGGCCACCCGATCCAGCCGCGTCAGCATGTCGGCCACGCTGGCCTTCATCAGCGGGAACACCAGCCGCAGCCGGGCCTGTTCGAAGGCCTGGTCCAGGATGCGGCGCTGCCGTTCCCACACCTCGCCGTTGGTGGTGAAGATGCTGTTGCCCAGCAGCGGCTCCAGCATGCGGTGCATGAGCTGATGCTTGGGGTACGCCTTCGGTTGCTCCACCAGGATCTTCCGCACCTGCTTGGGCTCATTGACCATGTAAATGTCGAGCCCGGGCTGGCGGTAATGCCCCATCTTCATCCGGTAGCTACGCTCGAACAGCACATCCAGCCAGGAACGCCAGCCGCGCACGAAGCGCAGCAGGAACGAGCTCTTGCTCTGGTGGGGTTGCGGGTAGGGGGGCGAGAAATGAAAAGGGCAACTCATGGCGCGGTCCTCGGGATGGCATCGGTGAGACGTTGGGGTCCTGCCGTAATGCGGAAATAGTCGTAATCAGCGGGCAGTTCGCTGGACATCAGATACTGGAAGTGCAGCCGCAGCTTGTTGCGCCGCATGCGGGCGTAGCGGGCGGGGCTGAACATGCGGAACACCCGGGCGCTGTGGCGCCGGGGCCGGTCCGGGGAAGGGGGCAGGCCACAGGCCGCGGCCGGGTCCACGTTGAAGAAGCACAGGGGGTCCGGCGGTGCCGTGACGTCCAGCCAGGGCAGGGTGCCGCCGGCAAGGCCGGCCAGATGCTGGCGAAAGGTCTCGGCCCCGGGCAGCAGGCCCAGGTAGGGCATGCACTGGCCCAGGGTGAGGAGGACCACCGGGGCGGGCCGGTCGTGCTCCGCCTGCAGCGCCTGCACACGGGCGGCCACCTGCACGGCCAGCATGGAACCGACGCTGTGGCCCACGAGCAGGACCTCGTCCACCGGCCGCTCGGCCTGCTCGCGCAGGATGTGCGTGGCCATCTCTTCGGCGCGGGCATCCAGCTCCGGCACCCCTTGGCTGCCCCAATGGTGGATGAACAAACAGGTGCGCAGGAGCCAGAACACCCCCAGCCGGTCCGCCAGCCGCCAGGCGCCGAACGCGCAGCCAGCCCCGGTGGCCAATCCGGCCGCCACCGCCCAGGCGGGCGCGGCGCCGAGCGCGGTGGCGGCGAAGCCGCTTGCCAGGGCGATCAGGATGGTGATGACCCCCGCCAGGCCCTGGCAGGCCAGCGGATAGAGGGCGCTGTGCCAGGCGCCCCGGGAAAGCTGCCGCACTCGCGCCAGGCCCGGGCTGCCCAGCACGTCCCGGTAGAACTTCAGCGTCTGGACCATCAGCGCCAGAGGGCGGCCGGGCCAGTGGCGGCGGACGATGTCGTCCCAGCCCATGAACTGGTATTCCGTGCTCACCGGTTCGCCCCGCCAGCGGGCCTGGATCTGCCAGCGGGCAACGCGGTTGCGGGCGCGCTCCCGGTTGCCCACCTCCAGCCGGGTGCCCAGGTGGGGGGCCTGGAAAGCGGCCTCTTCCTTGTACAGCCGGTGATAGTGGCTCGCGCCCCGGGGGTCGTAGCCGGCCACGTAGTGCACGCGGCGGCTGCGTACCGCGTTGTCGGGCGCCGTGGCGGCGGGCGCGGGGGCCGCGGGCTGGGCTGTCTGAGGGCGTTCCAGTGTGGCGAGGCTCATCAGCGGATGGTCTGGTGGTGGAGGTTTTTTTTCAGCACCAGATCCACCAGCGGTTGCTCCCGCTTGTTGGCCCGGCGGCAGTGGTCAGGCTGGAAACGGTCGGTGATCCAGATGATCGCCCGGGCCCAGGGGCGGTGCCGTTCGCGCCAGGCGTGGGAAGAAACCGACTCCCAGGCGTAGCCGTTGAACACCGTGGCATTGACGAAGTGGTCCAGCGCCCGCACGCCGGCGCGCCCCCGTTCGACGCGCCCGAAGAAGCCCACCCAGCAGATGATCAGGTAGCCGGCCACGGCCAGGGGGACGATGGCGGTCATCAGCAGAAAGCCGGCCAGGCGTTCCTTCCAGCCGCTCAGCCGGAACTCGGCAACCGGCGCGGGTCGTGCGGCAAGGGGCGGGTGACGGTGTCGATGGTGGCTCATGGGGCGGACGGTTGCGTGTGTATCGGAAACATGGGCACCCCGTGGCAACGGTCGTGCGCAATCCGGTATCGACCCGCGGGACGGGAGCCTTGATGGCAAACACGGGAGGGATTGGCCCCGTTCTCGGTGGATGGGGGGCGGAGGCGAAGGGGTATGGCGCACCCTGGACAGGGGGCTCCCGCAGGCGCGGGGCGGGGTGACAAGGCGCGGACTTGCGGCCAACTGTCGGTGGCCTTGCGGCTTGCTGGCGGCGGGGCCTTACATCCGCTTACACACTGGGCAACCGTGTAATTGTTCGCTGACAAAGCGGGTGCAGACTTGCCTAATTGCGGCGCTGCAGGGAATTGCTGAATTGGCGGTTGTTGCCGTTTCAGTTGCGGGTATTTCCGTCACTGCTTGCGCAGGATGATAGGCAGTGGAGGAGTGTGCGGACCGTGTTCCCCACGCTGCCTGGAGCCCGACCGTACTGGCGGGCCGCAGCAGATCTGGGTGCCGGACTGACCGGGATAGGAGCGCAAACGTGCTTCAAATCACTCTTCAGATCGTCGATAGGTGTTGTAATCTTTCACGAGGCTTTCACGATGAGTGGTGTGATGCGTTTGTTAAGTCCCTTTGAAGAGGCGCCTTCCTGCCCGGATGCACTGGCCGGACCGGCGCGCGTCTCGTCCGTGGTGCAACCCGGACGCAGCCTCTCCATCCTCCACACCATTGCGCACCTGGCCAAGGATACCGGGGGCACGGCCCGTTGCGTGCCACCCCTCGCCGACCAGTTGGTGCAACAGGGTCACAAGGTGAAGGTGGTGACCCAGGTGCAACCCGGGGTCGCCCAGGTGATGCCCCACGATGCCCGAGTGTCGGTTCTGCCGGTTTGGCAGGGCGGGGCGCTGGCGCGTCTGAACGCCTTCCGCCATGAACTGGAAGGGCTGGCCCGGGATCACGGTATCTCGCTCATCCACGACCACGGCGTGTGGTTGCCCAACAACCATCTCTCGGCCGCGGTGGCGCGCCGTCATGGCCTGCCCCGGGTGGTGAGCGTGCACGGCATGCTGGACCGCTGGTCCCTGGATCAGGGCAAGCTCAAGAAGCGCCTGGCCTGGCTGGCGTATCAGGGGCGGGATCTGCGCACCGCCAGCCTGCTCCACGCCACTGCGGACAAGGAGCTTGCCGATATCCGGGCCCTGGGCCTGACCAACCCGGTGGCGGTGATCCCGAACGGGATCGAGTTCCCGCAGGACGTGGATCGTCTGCCCCGGCGCCAGGGCGAGCCCCGGCGCGCCCTGTTCATGAGCCGCATCCATCCCAAGAAGGGCTTGCTCGATCTCGTCCGCGCCTGGGCCCGGCTCAATCCCGCCGGCTGGGAACTGGTGATCGCCGGCCCCGACGAGGGGGGCTACCAGCGGGTGGTGGAGCAGGAGGTGGACCGCCTGGGACTGCGGGGAAGCATCCATTTCATCGGTCCCCAGGACGACGCACACAAATGGGAATGCTATGCCCGGGCCGACCTTTTCGTGTTGCCCACCTATAGCGAGAACTTCGGCCTGGTGGTGGCGGAGGCGCTGGCCTGCAAGGTGCCGGTGGTCACCACTCGCGGTGCCCCCTGGGAGGGGCTGGAAACCCACCGTTGCGGCTGGTGGACCGACATCGGCGAAGCGCCGCTGGTGGGGGCGCTGGGCCGTGCCCTGGCCACGGACGATGCCCAACTTGCCGCCATGGGCGAGCGGGGGCGGCAGTGGGTGCTCGAGGATTTCAGTTGGGAGCGGGTGGCCGAGTCGTTCGCCGACTGCTACCGCTGGCTCGTCGTGGGCGGCGTCAGGCCAGCCCACATCCACCTTGCCTGAGTGCCGGCGCGGCCCAGGCAAATGCATACCGGCACGGGGGCTTCCTGCTCGCCATCCCCGGCCCGCCGGTCCGCCTCCAGACGTTTGACGCGATCCGGCGTGTTCCGGGGCTGCCTCGGACTCGCGGCCGCCATGTTCGTCGGCCTGTGTGCGGCCTGCACGCCGCTCCCGCCGGCGGGCGAGCCCTTGCGTCTGCACCCCGCCAACAGCCGCTATTTCGAACTGCTGGGCAAGCCGTTGTTGCTGGTGGGGGGCGGCGAGCACTATGGCGCGGTGATCAATCAGGATTTCGACTACGTCGCCTATCTCGACACGCTGGCCCGGGATGGCCTCAATCTCACCCGCGTGTTCACCGGCACCCATGTGGAGAACGGACTGCGGCCCTGGAACGTCATGGCGCCGGCCCCCGGGCGGCTGCTGGCGCCCTGGGCCCGTTCCGGGATGCCCGGTTATGTCCAGGGGGGCGACAAGTTCGACCTTACCCGCTGGGACGATGCCTACTTTGCCCGGTTGAAGGATTTCATCGCCCAGGCGCGCAAGCGGGGCGTGGTAGTGGAACTCACCCTGTTCAGCGCCCACTACGAGGAATGGCCGCATTCACCCCTCAATCCGGCCAACAACGTAAACGGAATGGGCCCGGTGAATTGCGAGCAGGTGCACCATCTGGCGGACAGCCGGATCACCCAGGTGCAGGAAGCATTGACCGTCAAGCTCGTCACCGAGCTCAATGAGTTCGACAACCTCTACTACGAGCTCATCAACGAGCCCTACATGAAGTGCGGTGCCACCGATGCGTGGCAGGCCCACATGGCCCGGCTGATCGCCCGTACCGAGGCGGCGCTGCCCCGCCGACACCTGGTGGCGCAGAACATCGCCAACGGCGCCGCCCGGGTGGAGCGGCTGCCCGAGGGGATTTCCATCCTCAACTTCCATTACGCCAGCCCGCCCGATGCGGTGGCCGCCAACGCCCCTCTGCGGGTGCCGGTGGCGTTCGATGAATCCGGCTTCCGCGGGCCGGAGGACGCGGTGTACCGGCGCCAGGCCTGGGAGTTCGTGATGGCGGGCGGGGCGGTGTTCAACAATCTGGACTGGAGCTTTACCGTGGCCTCCCCCACCGGCCACAACCGGGAGTGGGACAAGGGGCTGGGCGGTGGTGGCCCGGCGCTGCGCCGGGCGCTGGGGGCCCTGGGGCGCTTCATCCACGGCTTCGACTTCGTGCGCATGGCGCCGGATCAGGATGTGATCCAGGGCGGGCTGCCGCCGGGGGCGGTGGCCTACGCCCTGGCAGAACCGGGGCGCCAGTACGCCATCCACGTGCACAGCCCCCAGGCCTTGTCGCTGCAACTGGCCTTGCCTCCGGGGGCGTACCGGGTGGAGTGGGTGGATACGGGCACGGGCGACGTTCTGGCCAGCGAAGGCTTCCGCCACGGTGGCGGGAGCCGGACCCTGGCCTCGCCCGCTTTCTCGCAGGACGTGGCGCTGGCAATCCGCGCCCGGGAGTGAGCGGCCGTGCGGGGCGCGGCGTTCAGTGGCCGGCGTGCGCGCCGCCGGGGCCGGCCGCCGGCGCGGCAGCGGCCTTGAGCGGCTCGAAGCGGGCCTGCTCGGTTCGCCCGTCGGGGGCGGTGATGCTCACCACGGCCTTCAAGTCCGGGTTGGAGGCATAGCTGGCGCTGCCCCGGAGCCGGTTCTCCCCGTCCGGCACCAGCGTGGCGACGGCCTTGCCCTGGGGCGAGAGCAGGGTAACCGTACCCTTGTAGCCCTGGCTGGGCTGCTTCTTGTCGCCGTGATCGGTGAGGTAGACCAGCACCGGGTTGTCCCGGGCCTCCTTGCTGTTTTTGACCACCACCAGTTCAAAGTGCCAGGCACCGGCCATGCGGATCTGGCCGCCATGGGGGGCGGCCATCTTGTCCAGGGTGGCGTCGTCGTGGGCCAGGGCGGGGAAGGCGGCCAGGGCGAGGATGAGCAGGGATGCACGCATCGGAGTCTCCAGAGGTTGCGGTGGTCAGGATTCAATAAGCGTCGCTGCCTTTGAGGGCGAGCAGGCGTTGCAGGGGCGGTTCGCCCCAGCGCAGGAACATCACCGGGGTGAGCAGGGTGTCGAGCACGGTGGCGCTGATGAGGCCGCCGAAGATCACCACCGCCACCGGGTGCAGGATCTCCTTGCCCGGGGCGTCGGCGGCCAGCAGCAGCGGCACCAGCGCCAGGGCCGCCACCGAGGCGGTCATCAGCACCGGGGTGAGCCGCTCCAGCGAGCCGCGCACCACCAGCGCCGGGCCGAAGGTTTCGCCCTCGAAGGCGGCCAGGTTGATGTAGTGGCTGATCTTGAGGATGCCGTTGCGGGTGGCGATGCCCGCCAGGGTCACGAATCCCACCAGGGCTGCCACCGACAGGGGCTGCCCGGCCAGCCACAGGGCGGCCACGCCGCCCACCAGCGCCAGGGGGATGTTGGCCATGATCACCCCGGCCAGCAGGGCGGAGCGGTAGCGGCTGTAGAGCACGATGAACACCAGGGCCAGGCTGCCCACCGCCAGCCCGGCGATGAGGCGGGTGGCTTCCTCCTGGGCCTGAAACTGGCCTTCCAGCGCCACCGAGTAGCCCTCCGGCAAGGGCTGGCGGGCCAGTTCGGCGCGGATGTCCGCCACCAGGGCGGAGAGGTCGCGCCCCGCTGCGTTGGCGGCGATGACGATGCGGCGGCGGCCGTTGTCCCGGCTCACCTGGTTGGGCCCATCGGCCTCCACCACCTGGGCGAGCTGGCCCAGGGGCACGCGCCCGCCCGGGGTTTCCACCAGCAAACTGCCAAGGCCCATGTCGCCCCGCGCGCCTTCGGGCAGGCGCAGCACCACGTCGAAGCGGCGGTTGCCTTCGATCACCTGGGAGACCCGCTCGCCGCCCACCAGCGTTTCCAGGGCCTTGAGCAGTTGCGGCGGCGCCACGCCGTAGCGGGCGGCGGCGGCGTAGTCGAGGGCCACCCGCAGTTGCGGGATGCGCACCTGCTTTTCCACCGCCAGGTCGGTGACGCCGGGAATGGCTGCCAGCCGGGCGCGCAGGCCTTCGGCCTGGGCGCGCAGCACGTCCAGATCGTCGCCGTAGATTTTCAGCGCCACCTGGGCGCGCACGCCGGAGAGCAGATGGTCCAGCCGGTGGGAGATGGGCTGGCCGACGCTGACCGAGGCGGGCAGTACCGCCAGCCGGGCCCGGATCTCCTGCACCACGTCTGCCCGGGGGCGGCCGAGGGGGGCCAGATCCACGTCCAGTTCCGAGTAATGGACCCCTTCCGCGTGCTCGTCCAGTTCCGCCCGGCCGGTGCGCCGCCCTACCTTGGTCACCTCGGGTACGGCGCGGATCAGGTTTTCGGCCAGGGTGCCGATGCGGTTGCTTTCGGTGAGCGCGGCGCCCGGCTCCAGCAGCACGTTGACGGTGAGGGTGCCCTCGTTGAACGGTGGCAGGAAGCTGCGGGGCAGGAGCAGCAAGCCCGCGGCGGCCAGGGCCACCGCCGTGGCCGCCGCGCCCAGCAGCGGCCTGCCGTGGCGGAAGGACCAGGCCAGCAGTTTTTCGTCCCGCCGCTTGAGCCAGGCCACCAGGGCGCTGTCGCCATGGCCCAGGTTGCCCATGCCGGGCAACAGGTAGTAGCACAGCACGGGGGTGACGGTGAGCGCCACCACCAGGCTGGCGAGGATGGAAACGATGTAAGCCACGCCCAGGGGGGCGAACAGCCGCCCTTCGATGCCCGGCAGGGCAAAGAGCGGTACGAACACGAGCACCACGGTGAGGGTGGCGATGACCACGCCGGAGCGCACCTCCTTGGATGCCGCGGCCACCGTGGCCAGCAGGGCCGCCGGGGCGAGGGCGCCCCCGGCCCGGCTTCGGGCCTCGCGCAGGCGGCGCAGCACGTTTTCCACGTCCACCACCGCATCGTCCACCAGCTCGCCGATGGCGATGGCCAGCCCGCCCAGGGTCATGGTGTTGATGGACAGGCCGAAGGCATGGAATACCAGGGCCGCCACCAGCAGCGACAAAGGGATGGCGGTGAGCGAGATGGCCGTGGTGCGGGCGCTGGCGAGAAAGGCGAAGAGCACCACCGCCACCAGCACGGCGCCGTCGCGCAGGGCTTCCTGCACGTTGCCCAGCGCCGCTTCGATGAAATCCGCCTGACGGAAGAGGATCTCCGGCCGGGCCAGGCCGGCGGGCATGGCCTGGGCCAGCTCGGCCAGCGCGGCTTCCACGGCTCGGGTCAGCACCACGGTGTCGGCCGCAGGCTGCTTTTGCACTGACAGGATCACCGCTGGCCGGCCGTTGAGGCTGGCATCCCCGCGCTTGACGCCGGCGCCCAGGTTCACCTGGGCGACCTGCCGCAGCAGGATGGCCTGGCCGTTGCGGCTGGTCACCGGCAGGTTCTGCAGGTCTTCCAGCCGGTTGGTGCGGCCCAGGTGGCGGATCAGCAGTTCGCGCCCGCCTTGTTCGAGAAAGCCGCCCGCCGTGTTGCCGGCAAAGCCGCGCAGGGCTTCTTCCACCTGGGCCAGGCTCACGCCCAGGGCGTTGAGGCGTTCGGGCTCCGGCGCTACCCGGTACTGCTTGACTTCGCCCCCCATGGGGATCACCTGGGCCACGCCGGGCAGGGTGAGCAGGCGCGGCCGCAGCACCCAGTCCGCGTATTCCCGGGCGGCGCGGGGGTTGATCTCCCGCGGGTCGGCGGGCAGTGCGATGAGCAGGATCTCGCCCATGATGGAGCTGACCGGCCCCATCTGCGGCGTCACCCCGGGCGGGAGTTGCTCCCGCACCAGCCCCAGCCGTTCGGCCACCTGCTGCCGATGGCGCCAGATGTCGGTGCCCCAGTCGAATTCCACGAACAGGATGGACAGCCCCACGCCGGAAACGGAGCGCACCCGGACCACCCCGGGCATGCCGTTCATGCTGGCCTCCAGGGGCGCGGTCACCAGTTGCTCCACTTCTTCCGGCGCCATGCCGCCGGCCTCGGTCATGAGGGTGACGGTGGGGCGGTTGAGGTCGGGAAACACGTCCACCGGCAGCCGGGCCGCCCGCCATCCGCCCAGGGCCAGCAGGGCCAGGGCGGCGGCCAGCACCAGCAGGCGGTTTCGCAGGCTGAAGTGAATGATGTGGTCGAACATGATCAGCGCGCCTGTTCCAGGGAGGACACGGCAATCACGACCACCCGTTCGCCCGGGCTGAGTCCCTCGGTCACCACCACCCGCTCGCCGTCCAGGGGCTGGGCGCTCACCCGGCGGGGGGCGAAGCGTTCGGCGCCGCTTTGCACCCAGACCCGCGCCTCCTCTCCGCTACGGGCCAGGGCGTCCCGGGGCAGGGCCACGCCGTCGAGCTTGTGCGCCGTGGGGGCCAGCACCCGCACCGGCTGGCCCACGCTCAGGGCCGGCGTCGCCTGACGGAAGCGGAACAGCAGCGGGGTGGCCTGCTCGCGCAGGGCCCGGCCGGCGCCCACCAGGCTCAGCGGCAGGCTCTGCGCGCCGAGCACGGCGGTGGCTGTGGCGTCGGCGGCCAGGGGCTCGTTCTGATAGGCCAGGGCCTCCACCATCAGCCGCTCGGGGGCGACGATCTCGAACAGCACCTCCCGCGCTTCCACCACCTGGCCGGCCACTGCGCTGGCCAGACTGACCACGCCGGCCACGGGCGCGCGGAGCACTTCGGCGGCGCTCAGGCTCGCCCCCAGCGCCGCCTGGCGCCGCTGCAGGCTGGCTACGTCCAGGCGGGCGGATTCCAGTTCCCGGGCGGGGATGCTGCCCTCCAGTTGCTCCAGCCGCGCCAGCCGGCGGCGGGCCTGATCGAGCTGATTGAGCAGTTCCAGTTGCTGGGTCTGCTGCCGGGCGCGTTCGATGGGGTCTTCCACGTGGCGGATGATGGCCAGGGTCTGGCCTTTGGCCACCCGTTGGCCCAGCACCGGCAGCCCTGTCGGACCTGGCTCCACCCGGCCGGACTGGGCCGCCTGCACCCGCCCGCCGGCGTTGGGATCGGCGATCACCTTGCCCGCCAGCTCCAGGCTGCGGGGATGGCCGGCCAGTGTGGCGGGCTGGGTGCGCAGCCCCAGCAGCCGCTGGGCCGGCTTGGGAAAGAACACGCTGCCATCCGCCAGGCGCTGCGGGCGGCTGCCGTCCGCAGCGGCGGGCAAGGGGGGCGCTGCGCCGTGGTCGTGCCCTTCGTGGGCGGGGGCCGGGGGGGCGAGCAGCGCCCAGCCCAGGGTGAGGATGAGGGCGGGCAGTTTCATGGGCGGCCTCCCGCGCGGCGGCGCCACAGCCCGGCAGCCAGGGCGGCGGCAAGGGCGCCACCCAGTGCCAGGCCGGCCCGCGGCAGGCCCGGCGCTTCGGCTGCCGGAGGAGCGGGCACTTCCAGCGTGGCGTTGAGGAGGTCCAGGGTATCGCCCGCCTGGATGGTGAACACCAGCGGGTGGCGCCCCGGGTGGGTCAGCGCCGGGGCCGCGACCAGAAAACTGCCGTCGCCCTGGGCTTGGGCCTGGGCGCGCAGATCCCCGCTTTCCAGCTCGATGCGGGCTTCGGTGACGGGTTCATTGCTTGGGGCGCGGTCCAGGTAGAGGCGCAGGGTTTCGCCTTCCACCACGGCCAGGAGCTGTAGCTCGGCGCTGAGCGCCTCGGCCCGGGGGGCAACCGGACGGGCCAGGGCCGGCGGTTCGGCGCCGTGGTCGTGGCCCGCATGGGCGCGCACCACGGGCGGGGCGCCGGCGAGCATGAGGATGGCGAGCGCCACGGGGAGGGGTGGTTTCACGGCAGGATTCCTTGAGCTTGTTGCAGACGGCCCCGGGCCGCGATCAGGTTCAGGCGGGCGCGCTGGGCGGCCCGGTCGGCCTCCTGGGCGCTGGCCTGGGTGCGCAGCAGGGCGGCGAGGTCCAGCTCGCCCAACTGGTAGGCCTTGCGGGCGAGGCGCAGGTTTTCGGCAGCCAGGTGCTGGCGCTGGGCGGCCAGTTGGGTCAGGCGTTGGCCGGTTTCGGTTTCCAGCGCGGCGCGGCGCTGGTCCTGGCTGACCCGCTCGGCCTGCAGCCGCAGTTGGGCGTCGGCCAGATCCAGGTCCGCCTGGGCTTCGGCCACCTGGGCCCGATGGCGGGGGGCGCTGCCCAGGGGCAGGCGCAGGCGCAGGGCCAGGGAGTTGGCGTAGGGGTCGGCCAGATCCGCGCGCTCCCGGCGCACGCCCACGGCCAGTTCCGGGGCTTCGCGGGTGGTTTCCCGGGCCTCGCGTACCCGGGCCAGGGCGGCGCTGGTGGCCAGCCGGGCGGCGGCGAGGTTGGGGTGGCCGGGGGCGATTGCCGGAGCAGCCTCTGGCGCCGTTGGCTCGCCCTCGGGGACGGTGCCGGTGAGCAGGGCCAGGGCGGCGGCGGCTTCCTGCTCCCGGATGCTGGCTTCCTGCAGGGCGGCGTCGGCCGTGAGGCGCTCCGTGGCGGCCAAATTGGCGTCGAACCGGGAGGATTCCCCGACAGCAAGGCGGCGGCGCAGGTCCTGCTCCAGCGCCTGGGCGGTGTCCAGGCGGGTGCGGGCCAGCTCCGCATCCGACCGGGCCAGCGCCAGGGCGATCCAGGCTTCGCGCACTTCGCCCGCCAGTTGCAGGCGCAGCGCGTCGCGGACGGCGTCCAGGGCGTCCGCGTCGGCCATCGCCGCGGCCTGGCGGGCGCCCCGTTGTCCGGGCAGCCACAGGGGCAGGGCCAGTTCGACTTCGTGGTCGCGCAGGCCCTGGTTCTTGTAGGGGCGGTCGTTGCGGCTGGCGATGCTGACCGCGGCGGGGGCGGCCAGCCAGGCGTCGGCGACGCTGCGGCGGGCGGCGAGCGCCTGGGCGCGGCTTTCAAGCTGGCGGGCCTGGGGATGGCGCGTCCAGGCGGCGTCCACCAGGGCGCGCAGATCCGCTTGGGCGTGGGCGGTGCCCAGGCTGCAGGCGAGCCCGAGGTAAAGCAGGAAACGCATGTGCTCCTCTCCGATGCGCGCAGCCGCCACACCCGTGAAAGGGGGCGGCCGTCCGGTGCGGCAGGGCGGCCGGCTGGCTGCGCCAGGCATGGCGTGCGCAAGCACGGCGGCCCCTCAGGGCGCGGGGGAGGTCGGGCGGTGGCGCGCTCCCCCGTTCAGAGCACGGCGGGGAGCGGAGGTCGCTGGGGTTGGTCGAGGACGACCGAGCGGTAGTGGTTGACCGGCGTGGGCAGGGCGTCGGCGCCGGGGGCGGGCGGATGGAGCGGTGGCTGCCGGGGGGGCAGCGCGCCGGAAAAGGCCAGGTGGCAGGACTGGCACTGATCGCAACTGCCACCGTCGTGGTCGGCCTGGTGCCCGGTGGCGGGCCCGTGGGCGTCGTGATCCATGCCTGCAGCCATCTGGTGGCAGGGCGCAAGCGCTGCCTCTGCCTGTGCGATCGCTTCGGCCTCGGCAGCCTGCGCCTGTTCCGCCCCGTGCCGGCACAGGGGGGCGGCAAAGGCCATGACCGACTGCAGCGGCAGCCAGATGGCAAGCAGGACGAGAAAGAAGCGGCGATTCACGGCGGGCTGGGACTTGAGAGCCGAAGTGCGGGTTGGAGTGGGAGTCTCAGACAAAAGTTGCGGCCGCGCAAGCCGCCCGGATCAAGAAAGCCGACCTTATTCCCGCCAGCGGTCCGACTGCTTGCGCACGGTGCAGGGCAGGGAGCCGCAGGTGGAGTGGGTATCCCGCAGCCAGCGGGCGTCGTTGGTGCGGGTGGCCACCGCGCCGAGCAGTTCGGCCAGCAGGTCTTCCGAGCCCAGGGCCAGGGCATCTTCCTGGAGGCGGCCGAGGGTGATGAGGATGTCGTCCCGGATCACCCGATGGCGCTGGTCGATGGCGTCGATCATGTGGCCGGCCAGGCCGAAGCGGCAGGCCTGGAAGCGGTTGTAGCTGTAGGTGAGGTAGACGTCCGGCCCGGGCAGGGGCGGGCGCTCCCGCAGCAGCCAGCGGCACAGGGTCTGGGCGTAGGCGGCGAGTTGGGCGGCCCGGGCCACGGTGAGCGGCGTGTCGCAGACGCGGATCTCGATGGTGCCGTACTCGGGCTTGGGACGGATGTCCCAGTAGAAGTCCTTCATGCTCTCCACAATGCCCAGCCGGCGCATCTTGGCGAAATAGGCATTGAAGGCGTCCCAGGTGGTGAGGTAGGGCGCGTAGCCCGAAAGCGGGAAGGCGGTCACCACGTTGAGGCGGGAGGAATCAAAGGCGGTGTCCGCCCCCTGGTAGAAGGGCGATGCGGCGGAGAGCGCGATGAAGTGGGGAATGAAGCGGGCCAGGGAGTGGGTGAGGTAGAGCGCGTCGTCGCCGCTGGGGCAGCCGATGTGCACGTGCTGGCCGAAGACGGTGAACTGCTTGGCCAGATAACCGTACAGCCCGCTCACGTGGTGGTAGCGGGGGGTGTCGTAGATGCGCCGTTCATGCCACTTCTGGAAGGGGTGGGTGCCGCCGCCGCAGAGGGCGAGGTTGAGCTTGTCCGCCGTGCGCACCAGCAGGTCGCGCAGGGTTTCCAACTCCTTCAGCGCCATGTCGGCCCGGGTTTGCACGTCGGTGGAGAGCTCGATCATGCTCTCGGTGATCTCGGGCTTGATCTCGCCCGGGTAGCTTTTGCCCTTGAGCGCCTCCAGCAGGTCGGTGGAGCCGCGGGTGAGGTCGTAGTCCCGGGTGTTGACGATCTGCAGTTCCAGTTCGATGCCCATGGTGAGCGGATCGGACTGCTTGAATACCAGTGGCTCGTGGGCCATGGCCAGGACGGCCTCCGCCTTGCCGGGCACCGATTTGAGGTTGGTCTGCTCGAAACTCTTGTCCCGCACGTTCATGCTCAGCTCTCCTCGCGGCCGGCTTCGCCGGCCTGTTTCAGTGCGAAATGGGTGGCCACCGGCCCGAGCAACTCAAGGATCACGATGGCTGCCGGCACGGCGCCGCCCAAGAGGCCGGACACCTCGGGCATGACCCGGGCGGTATCCCGGAGCATGATCAGCGCCACGCCGGACATGGGGGCCAGACTCACCCCGAGCAGCACGCTCTTGCGCAGGGGAATGCCGCTGCCGGGCGTCAGCGCCAGCACCCCGATCAGCTTGCCCACTACCCGGGCCGTGGCGTAGGCCAGGCCCATCACCCCGGCGGTCTGCAAGGCCAGGGGTTCCAGGCTGGCGCCAGCCACCACGAACAGGATGACGAAGAAGATCTGCCCGGCCAGCCCGAAGTTCAGGCTGATCACGCTGTGGTCCCGGTCCATGTTCTTCACCAGCACCCCGAAGGTGAGCAGGCACAGCAGCACCGACAGTTTGAGCATCAGCGCCAGGCCGACGGTGGCCACGATCATGGAGACCAGCACCAGGTACTGTCGTTCCGCCCGCCGTTCCACCCAGCGGTTGAGCTGCAGGGCCAGCCACGCGGCGGCGGCGGCGAGCAGGACCGAGCCCGCCAGAAGGTAGAGCGAGTGGGCCAGTGCGGCGAGCCAGCCGCCCGCCCGGTACTCGTAGTTGAGCCAGGCGTTGAGCAAGGTGACCACCAGAAAGGTCAGCACGCTGTTCATGGCCGTAAACAGCACGGCCCGTTCGGTCACCTGGCCCTGGGCCTTGAGGTCGTCCGCCACGCGCAGCAGCACCGCAGGCGACGTGGCCATGCCGATGGCGGCGGCGGCGGCGGCCAGCGGAGCGGCCACGCCGATCCAGGTGAGCCAGAGATAGATGAGGGCAAAGGCGCCCGCGCTCTCGGCCAGCCCCACGGCCAGCAACTGGGGGTTGCGCCGGAACCAGCCCAGGTGCATGCGCTGGCCCAGCTCGAACAGCACCAGTCCGATGGAGACATCCACGAATACGGACAATTCGTCCAGAAGTTCGTTATTGACCAGGCCCAGACCGAAAGGCCCGAGGGCCACGCCGACCCCAACCTGGCCCACAATACGGGGCAGCCGCAGCCAGTGGGCGACCAGTTCGCCGCCCAGCACGCCGGCGACCAGCAGTACGCCAAACCACATGAGCGGGCTGCCGGTCAAAGGAAAATCGGGAAGAAAGGTGAATTCAGGCATCGATGTTGTCGTTGTTTGCAAACGTGCGTCATGCGTGGATTGCCACGCGGCCGAGCATCATAGGCATGCTGGCAGGCGAACCGCAACTAACGCGGAAAGCCTTGTTGGGCGGGGCTTTCGGCTTGTCGCCAAAGGGTGACAGGGCATGGTTCCGGGGCAATTTTTCCGTCACTGGACTGTCGCCTGAAAGCGACAGAAAGACATGAGCAATAAGTCTGCCGTCATTTTATTTGGCCATGGCGCACGCGATCCCGCGTGGGCGCGTCCCCTGGAACGCATTGCCGAGAAAGCGGCCCAGCAGGAGCGCACACTCCTGGTCCGGCTGGCTTTTCTGGAGTTTCTCGCCCCATCCCTGCCCCAGGCCATCGATGAGCTGGCGGGCGCCGGTGTTGCGCGCATCGCGGTGGTGCCGGTGTTCATGTCGCAATCCGGCCACGTGGCCCGGGATGTGCCCGCCATGCTGGAGGCCGCGCGGCATCGCCATCCCTCGTTATGCCTGAGCCTGGCGGCCCCGGTGGGGGAGGCCGATCCGGTGCTGTCCGCCATGGCGGCGTATGCGGTGGCGGCGGTCGCCACGGGCGACACGACGTAAACCCTGCCGTAAACCTGCCGTTACAACGGCGGCAGGGGCGGTGGTCGCTCCGGCCGGTGCCTTGTGCGCCGCAACCTGACGAATCACGAGCGCCCAGCCGATGAACGCCCCAGTGATTGCACATCCAGAGTCGCCGGTCCGCCCCCGCATCCTGGTGGTGGACGATGACCCCATCAACCTGGAAATCGTCGCCGAGCAGTTGGGGCGCGACGCGCATGATCTGGTGCTGATTCAGAACAGCGGCGCTGCCTGGACGGCATTGGAGCAGGAGGCGGACGCGCTGGACCTGATCGTGCTCGACCGGATGATGCCGGCCCCCGACGGGATGGAACTGCTGCGGCGGATCAAGGCCCACTCCCAGTTGGCTCTGGTGCCGGTGATCATGCAGACGGCGGCCTCCAGCCCGGCCGAGGTGGCCGAGGGGCTGGCTGCGGGCGCCTACTACTACCTGACCAAACCTTTCAGCCGCAAGGCGCTCAGGACGATCGTTTCCGGGGCCCTGACCGAGCGTATGCACCACAAGAACCTGAAGAACACTCTGGACAACCAGCAGATGGCCATTGCCTGCCTGAGCAGGGCCGAGTTCCGTTTCCGTTCCCTGGATGAGGCGGCTGCCCTGGCGGCGCTGCTCTCCAGTCTGTGTCCGAACCCGGACATGGCTGCCATCGGTCTGTCGGAGTTGCTGGTCAACGCCGTCGAGCACGGCAATCTGGGCATCACCTATGCCGAGAAATCGACGCTCATGTCCGGCGGCAACTGGCGGGGCGAGATCCTGCGCCGCCTGGCGCTGCCCGAGTACGCCCAGCGCCAGGCCACGGTGACGGTGGATGCGGGCGTGCGCACCCTGCGCTTCACCATCCGCGACCAGGGGGAAGGTTTCGACTGGTCCCGCTACGTCGAGATCGATCCGTCCCGCGCCTTCGATCCCAACGGCCGCGGCATCGCCATGGCGCGGATGCTCAGTTTTTCCGACGTGGAATACCAGGGCTGCGGCAACACGGTGGTCGCCACCGTGTCGCGCACTGCCGGCCCCAGCGCCGGTTGCGTGGAGCGGGCCGCCGGTACGCTGGCCCTCTGAGCCGTCCGCCCCCCACGGCGTCCGGCTCTTCCCAGCCTGCCCCTGCCCCTGCGGCGCCCGGAGCGCGGCGGGGGCATGGTTTGCCTCAGGCCACGACAAAGCGCCGCATCATCTCGTGATCCTCGTGGGAGAGGATGTGGCAGTGCCACACATATTCCCCGGGCCGGTTGAAGGTGGCCACGAGGCGGGTGACCTGTCCGGGGTACATCAGCGCAGTGTCCTTGCGGCCGGCCTCGTTGGCAGGCGCCGGGGTGGCCGCGCCGGTGAGCGAGATCCCGGTCAGGTAGCCGCCGGCCACCGCATTGCCCGGCCCCATGGGCTTGGGCAGCAGGGTTCCGGTGAAGCCTTGCCGGTTCAGGATGCGGAAATCCACCAGATGCAGGTGGATGGGGTGGGCATCCGCCGTGGTGTTGTAGACCTCCCAGACCTCCGTGTCGCCCAGCTTGATGTTTTCCGTCACCGGGTCGGTGAACAGGAAGGTGCCCCAGTTGGGACCGGCGGGGTTTCCGCTGGCCGGATTCACCGTGCCCAGCATGGTCTGCAGCCGCCCGAAAGCGTCGGTGCCTTCAAAGAGGAACAGCTTGCGGACCTTGGCTTTCGCGGTGGACGGTTGCGGCAGGGCGCCATGCACCGGCCGCAGGTTGCCGGGCAGGGTGGTGAGCGGCACCGAGAGGTTCAGGAGTTTGCTGATCTTGAACGCCATGATTTGCCCGTTGGTGCGCGCATCCGGCGCCACCCCGTTGGGGAAGGGCGCGTTGGCGGTGTTGCGCAGGGTGATGCTCTGGGCAAACCAGGCCAGGGGATTGCCGAAGTCCACCACGATGTCCGCCCGTTCTCCGGGGGCCAGGGTCAGGCGGTTGAGCTGCACCGGGCTGTTCAGCAGACCCAGGTCGGTGCCGATCTGGTGGAAGGGCAGGGCGTAGGAGGTGAGTAGTCGCTTCACGCGCACTTCCAGCGTGTAGACGCGGGAGTCCGAGCCGTTGAGCAGCCGCAGCCGGTACTGGCGGGGTTCCACGTCCAGCTTGGGCCAGGGCACGCCGTTGACCAGGATCACGTCGCCGAAGAATTCGGGCAGATGGGTGGGGTTGGGCGCATCGGGATTGGCCGGGTCCTGGGCCGGGTAATGGAGCTGGCCGTCGGCGGTGAACATCCGGTCCTGGATGACCACCGGGATCTCGTAGGGGTACTGGGGGAGCTTGCAGGCGCGGACCAGGGCATCCTCGTTGGCATCGCGGATGAAGTAGTTGCCCGCCAGACCCATGAATACGTTGAGCCGCGTGACCCCCAGCGCGTGGTCGTGGTACCACAGGTGGCCGGCCTCCTGGGAGTTGTCGAAGGTGTAGGGCGTGCTGTAGAGCCGGCCGCGGTAGTCCGGCAGGGTGTCGCCGTTGGTGTCCGGGGTGGCCCAGCCGTCAGGCAGGCCATCCGACAGGTAGGCCTGATTGCCGCCGTGCCGGTGGGCCACCAGGGGCACGGGTGCCCGGCCGCCCAGGTTGCCCGGGTTGGCCCAGCCAAGGGTGGTATCCACCGGCAGGCGGTGGGTGATGGCGCCGCCCGCGCCCATCAATTCGTTCTTGTACTGCACCGTGATCTGGGTGCCCCGGCGCACGTTGAAGCTGCGGCCAGGAAAAGTGGCGGCCTGGGCGCCGCTGCCATAGCCCCAGACCCGCGTGCTCAGCGCCGCCCCCGTGGCGGGATTGACCAGCCCCAGTTGGGTGGTGAACTCCCGGATCTTCAAGGTGTAGGCGGTTCCCCCCGCGCTATCGGGCGACCAGGTGAAGCCCGGAGCCAAGGGATTGGGCAGCGCCTTGACGAACTTGGGCTGGGCGACTGCGTCGAGCAAGGCGGTGGCCTGAGCGAAGGCCATGCGGGAGAAGGAGAGCGGGAGTGCGCTGGCCGTGCCCAGTGCAGCACCTGCTTTCAGGAACGAACGGCGAGAAGTCATGATTTTCCCCTGGAAAGCGAATAATTGATTTATTTGTTTCTTTGTTTGCTCTGCCGTCTTTGATAGAAATGCTTGGCTTTGTTCCCTTTCAAGCCGCTTTCGGCCAATTCAATGGCGCTGTGCAATTCTTTTCTCCGAGGCATTGCCTACCAATCTACTACGCCAATCTTTTTGTGGAATGGTCTTGATGTTTGTTCTTGTATTCAATACAAATCAAGTGGTTGTATTTGATTTGCTTTGAAGCTGTTTGCGCCCTGTTGATGAATGGCTTGCAGGCGTTGCGTGGCAATGCATTCAGTCGTGTCAGACTGGTCTGGAATGTGTGGATGGCTGTTGAATTGCAAATGCGCGAATCTGGAAACAAAATGAAACAAAAACTGGCAAAGCTGTGCCGCAGCACAGCATGGGCGCTGTTTGTAGGGGCGGCGGCGGGGGCTGTGGCGGCGGAGCATGAGCACCACCAAGGCGCGGTGGTGGCTGGGCAGGCCCAGCGCAGCGAGATCTGCCTGCGCCTGCCGCAGCAAAGCCTGGTCGGCCAGGACGGGCGGCGGGTGCGCTTTCCCGAGGTGATCGACGATGGCCGGCCGGTGCTCCTCAACTTCATCTACACCACGTGCACCGCCATCTGTCCGCCCATGAGCCAGATCTTCAGTGCCGTGCAAACCCGGCTGGGCGCGGATCAGGGGCGGGTGCTCATGGTTTCGGTGTCCATCGATCCGGAGCAGGACACCCCGGCCCGCTTGCGCGAGTACGGGCGGCTGTTCGGCGCCGGCCCCCAGTGGCTGTTTCTCACCGGCACGGCCCGGGCCAGCCGCGCCGTGCAGGAGGGTTTCGACGTCTATCGGCCGGACAAGATGGCCCATACGCCGGTGAGCTTCTTGCGGGGGGCGCCTGGTCAAGCCTGGCTGCGCATGGATGGTTTCGCCACGGCCGACGACCTGGTGGCCGAACTGCGACGCATGCTGGCGGGCAAATGAGCCCGCGGGTCCCCGGCCTTGGCGGCTGGCGTCGGCTGGGTGCGCTGCTGGCCCTGCTGGGGCTGGCGTTGGCCGGTGCCGCGCGGGCGGAGTCGCCCGCCGTGCAGGTGGAGGCGGGCCGGCGGATCTATTTGGAGGGGGTCCTGCCGGATGGCACCCCGCTGCGCGGTTTCCGCCCCGGCGCGGGCGAGGTGAGCGGGCGGCTCGCGGCCTGCGCCAATTGCCATCGGCGCAGCGGCATGGGCGGGGTGGAGGGCGTGAGCGTGGCGCCGCCGCTGGCGGGCGGGCTGCTGTTTTCCCCGCCGCCGCCCCGTCGCGAAGCCCGTGTCCGGCACGCTGCGGGCATGCGCTTTCAGGACTATCCGCACCAGACCCGTCCGGCCTACGACCGGGCCTTGCTGGCGAGGGCCTTGCGACAAGGGGTTGGCGCCGGCGGGGAGACGTTCGGGTTGCTGATGCCCCGCTATGTCCTGAGCGACGGCGAGGTGGACGCGCTCTCGGCCTATCTGCGCAGTTTGCCGGTGGGGGTGGCGCCGGGTGTGACCGACGAAGCGGTGCATTTCGCCACGGTGGTCGCCCCGGACGCAGACCCGGCCCAGACCCGGGCGATGCTGGATGTGCTGGAGCGCTGCATTCCGGCGCAAAGCCCCAGGGGGGCGGACAGCCGCGCCTGGCGCTGGCAGGTGTGGCGCGTGCAGGGTCCGCGGGCCCTCTGGGAGGCCCAACTGGATGAGCACTACCGCCGGCAGCCGGTGTTGGCACTGGTGGCGGGCATCTCGGGCGGGGATTGGGCGCCGGTGCAGCGCTTTGCCGAGCGGGCGCGGGTGGCCAGTCTCTATCCCGCGGTGCAGGTGG
>JRYG01001277.1_pt1 | contig 91874 bp, 98 predicted proteins | sample 235341 | NCBI WGS metagenome assembly JRYG01 (sample SAMN03074218, study PRJNA261478) | activated sludge metagenome | biome: Wastewater Treatment Plant; feature: Wastewater; material: Activated sludge; isolation source: activated biomass of a wastewater treatment plant treating hydrocarbon... ...
GTCGAACTGCATGCCCTCGACCACCTCGAGTTCGTCGGCCAGGCTCTTGCCGTCCTCGACGGTGATCACGCCTTCCTTGCCCACCTTCTCCATCGCCTCGGCGATGCGCTTGCCGATCGACTCGTCGGCGTTGGCGGAAATCGAACCGACTTGCGCAATCTCGGTACTGGTGGTGCACGGCTTGGACAGCTTTTTCAGCTCTTCCACGGTGGCGGTGACCGCCTTGTCGATGCCGCGCTTGAGATCCATCGGGTTCATACCGGCGGCAACGAACTTCATGCCTTCGCGGATGATGGCTTGGGCCAGCACCGTTGCTGTCGTCGTGCCGTCGCCGGCGACGTCGGAAGTCTTCGACGCCACTTCCTTCAGCATCTGTGCACCCATGTTCTCGAACTTGTCCTTCAGTTCGATCTCCTTGGCCACCGAGACGCCGTCCTTGGTCACGGTGGGCGCACCGAAGGAGCGCTCCAGCACCACGTTGCGACCCTTGGGACCGAGAGTAACCTTGACCGCGTCGGCCAGGATATTGACACCCGCAATCATGCGATGGCGGGCGGAATCGCTGAATCTAACTTCTTTTGCTGGCATATTCGTTTCTCCTCAGTTAATGCCTGGGTCAACCCTCGATGACACCCATGATGTCTTCTTCGCGCATGACGAGCAGTTCCTCGCCTTCGACCTTCACCGTTTGCCCGGCGTACTTCCCGAACAGCACGCGGTCACCCACCTTCACAGCGAGCGGACGGACCTTGCCATCGTCGAGAATCTTGCCGTTGCCGACTGCCTTCACTTCGCCTTGATCGGGCTTCTCGGCGGCCGTGTCAGGAATGACGATGCCGGAGGCCGTCTTGCGCTCCTCTTCCAGGCGCTTGACGATCACACGGTCATGCAAAGGACGAATTTTCATAGACTTATCTCCTCATTTCGACTTACTGGATGTAGCGGAAGAGCTTCCGCGACAGGGAATTGGCGCTGATCTCTGTTAGCACTCAGGACTAGCGAGTGCTAATGATAGGGCCGGGGCCTTACGTTTTCAAGGGGGTAGAGAGCGAACAATCCGGCGAGGCGTGCCGCGCTGGTACGATAGGCCCGTGCCCGCGTTCCTCCGTGCCCTCAATTCCCGTAACTATCGACTGTATTTCGTCGGTCAGCTCGTCTCCATGGCCGGGACGTGGATGCAGCAGATCGCCATGGTCTGGCTGGCTTACCGCCTGTCCAACTCGGCCTTCGTGCTGGGCGCGGTCGGCTTCGCCAGCCAGATTCCGATCCTGATTTTCGCGTCCCTGGGCGGGGTGTGGCTCGACCGTTTCGACCGCCGGCGCGTCATGATTTGGACCCAGACTCTGGCGATGATTCAGGCGCTGGTTCTGGCGGCACTGGCTTGGCGGGAATGGGTTTCGCCCGGGATCCTGATCCTCATGGCCTTTCTGCTCGGCTGCATCAATGCCGTGGATGTGCCCGCCCGTCAGTCCATCGCGGCGCGGCTGGTGGACCGCCCGGAGGATCTGCCCAATGCCATTGCGCTGAACTCTTTCCTCATGAACGCCGGGCGGTTCGTCGGCCCGGCCCTGGCGGGATTCGTCGTCGCCATGCTGGGTGAGGCGTTGTGCTTCCTCCTCAACGCCGGCTCCTACCTGGCCGTGCTCCTGGCGCTGGGCGCAATGCGCATGTCCTTTCGGGGCGGCCGGCCATCGCCCGCCTTCCAGGCGCTGCGCGAGGGCTACCGCTACGCGATCGGTCAGCCGGCGATCCGCCGCTCGCTTTTGCTGGTCAGCGCCATCAGCTTTTTCGCCACGCCTTACGCAGTAATGCTGCCGCTCTATGCCCGGGAGATATTCGGCGGCGACGCCAGCACCTACGGCCTGCTGGTGGCGAGCGCCGGCGCCGGCTCGCTCGCGGGGAGCCTGTTCCTGGCCACGCGCGAGGACACGCAGCGGCTTGGCCACTGGGTGAGTCTGGCCGCGCCGGCAGTGGGTGCCTGTCTCGCCCTGTTCGCCCGCTCGCCCGAGCAGTGGCTGGCTTATCCCGTCCTGACTGCGCTGGGCCTTTCGGTCATCGTCACCATCGCCGGCAGCAACACGCTGATCCAGACCCAGGTGGACGAGGCATTCCGCGGCCGCGTCATGTCGATCTTTTCCACCGCCTTCCTCGGCATCGCGCCGCTGGGCAGCCTGGCCGTGGGCAGCCTCGCCCATGCCGTGGGGATTCGCGCGACGCTGACCGCCTGCGGCCTGGCGGCGCTGGCGGCTGGCGCGCTTTATCGCCGCGCCGTCATGGCCCAGCGGCGGCAGGAGGCGGCGCGGGCGCAGCCGTGAGGGCGCGAGCCAGTTCGGCGGCCTGTGCTGCGGACACATGTAGACCGAGCTTGGTACGCCGCCAGAGGATGTCTTCCGCCGTGAGTGCCCACTCCGTCTGGCGCAGGTAATCCAATTCCGACTCGAAAAACCCCGGGAGGATCTCCCGGCCCAGCTCGGCGGGCGATCGGGCCTGGCGCAGCACGGCGTCGGCGCGCGTGCCGTAGGCGCGCGCCAGCCGTAACACGGTGGCTTCGGGCAGCCACGGAAAGCGCGTGCGCAGCGCGGCGCAGAATTGCGCCAAGTCCGCGCCGGGAATGTCCCCGCCGGGCAAGGGTGTGCCGGCAGTCCACTGCCGCGTGGGCGCCACGCCCAAGGCCGGCAACAGCCGGGCCAGCGCCTCCTCCGCCAGCCGCCGGTAGGTCGTGAGCTTGCCGCCGAACACGGACAGCAGCGGCGCACCGGCCGTGTTCAGCTCCAGCCGGTAGTCGCGGGTGACGCGGGCGGCGGCGCCGGCGTCTTCCAGCAGTGGCCTGACGCCGGCATATGCATGCACCACGTCGGGGGGTGTGATGCTCCGGCTGAAGTAGCGGTTCACGGCTTGGCAGAGATAGTCAATTTCACCCGCCTCGATGGCCGCGTGCGCCGGATCGCCGGCGTAATCCAGCTCGGTCGTACCGATGAGCGTGTAGTCGCGCTCGTAGGGGATGGCGAAGACGATGCGCCGGTCGGGGTTTTGCAGGACATACGCGTGATCATGCTCGAACAGCCGCGGCACGATGATATGGCTGCCTTTGACCAGGCGCAGGGCATGGGCGGCGGGCAGGTGCAACTGCTGTTCGAGCAGCCGCGCCGCCCAGGGTCCGGAGGCGTTAATCAGGGCGCGTGCTGTGACTGTGCACTCGCCTGCGCCGCCGCGCGGCTGCAGGCGCACCTTCCAGTGCCGGGCACTGCGCTCGGCGCCGACGCAGCGTGTGCGCACGAGCACCGTCGCGCCGCGCTCGTGGGCGTCGAGGGCGTTGAGCACCACCAACCGCGCGTCATCGACCCAGGCATCGGAAAAGACGTAGCCGGTTCGAAATCCGCCCCGCAGTGGCCCGCCCAACGGATGGGCGGCGAGGTCCACCGTCGACGACGCCGGCAGCCGTTCCCGCCTGGCCAGGTGATCGTAGAGAAACAGACCGGCGCGGATCATCCAGGGCGGCCGCATCGACGGATCGTGGGGCATCACCAGACGCAGCGGCCGAATGATGTGCGGCGCGAGGCGCAGCAGGACCTCCCGTTCCTGAAGCGCCTTGCGCACCAGACCGAAATGGAAGTGTTCCAGGTAGCGCAGACCGCCGTGGATCAACTTGGTGCTGGAGGAAGACGTGTGCCGGGCCAGATCGTCCTGCTCGACGAGCAGGACGCGCAATCCGCGGCCCTGGGCGTCCCGGGCGATGCCTGCGCCGTTGATCCCGGCTCCGACGACAATGAGATCGAAGTCAGCGCTCACGGCGGACGACGCAAACCCCAGCTCGCAACACCGTCACTGGCTCACTTTGCTGCCTTGGCGGGGCCGCCCGGGTTCTCCTTTTTCATCCGGTCGACGGCTTCGAACAGGGCGCTGCGCAACTCCTCCACCGGTCGTCCTTCCGCCTGGGCAAGCCGCAGTTGGTGCACGATGTCCGCCACGTCCGCTGGCTTGGTCCGGGGCGGGGCGTCGGCTTTACCGCCGTCATAGACCAGCTCGGCACGCTCACGCCCCGCCTGCTTGCGTTTGGCCGTGATGACGAGCGCCTTGGGCGAGGCAGCTTTTCTCGCCGGCTTGCCGGCGACGGTCACAGGCGGGCTTTTCGCCTTGATGCGCGCCACGGCGTCGAACAGGGCCTTGCGCAATTCTTCCACGGGACGTCCTTCCGCCTGGGCAAGCCGCAACTGGCGCAGGATCTCCGTCAGTTCGGGCGGGGCGGGCTCCGATCGGATCGGCTCGCCAAAGCTTTCCGCCGGCGCCCGCACCGCCTGCGCGAACTCTTCCGGCGGGACGACGAGCTTGGCGATGCGCAGATGGCCGTAGCGCATGGCCCAGGCCAGGGCATTGTCGCCCCAGTCGTTCACCGGCCGGGTGTCCGCGCCGGCAGCGAGTAACGCGCGGGCCAGCTCTTCGCGCCCTTCGCGCACAGCCATCATTAGCGCCGTGGAGCCGTTGGGTGTCCGGGCGTTGATGTCGGCGCCGCGCTCGAGCAGCAGGTCGGCGATCTCCTTGTGGCCGGCAAAGGCGGCATAGTGCAAGGCACTCCACTGCTTGTCCCCCCGCACCACCGACGCGCCGCGCTCGAGCAGCCATTTCACCGCTTCCACGCGTCCGTTCCACGCCGCGAGCTGCAGTGCCTGCTCGCCAATGCGATTGGTGTAGTTGATGTCGGCACCGCGGCTGTGAAACAGCTCCATCATGGCGACGTTGCCCTCCCATGCGCCAATCATCAGGCCGGTGCCGATGCGGTCCGCCTCGAAGTTCGGATCGAGGCCTTCGTCCAACCACTGCGCCGCCGCGCCGGTATCGCCCAGCTCGATCACGATGCCGAAGCGCGTTGAATCGGGCAGCACCGCCCAGGCAGGAAGCACCCATGGCAGCCACAGCAGCACCAGAATAGCGGCGAGGCGACGGGGCAAAAGGATTGCAGTCAAGTTCGACGATCTCCCGCCGACCGTGGCAGGACTTGTCACAGTGGTTTCGGTCACCGCCCCCTTGTATCAGAATACCGGGCAAATTCATACCGGGTCGCGTTCCGCGCCAACGACCCCAGCCGTGATTTGAATCTTCCACCGCCTCCGAGTGTGCGAGCCCAGCCGCCGTACCAGCGTTTGCTGTTCTCGCTGGCGCTGTCCCTGATATTCCATGGAGCGCTGGTCGGTGCCCTGGAGGGCTGGTCGCGCACCCTCCGGCGCGGCGAGGTCGCTACTCCGGCAGCGCTCTACGCTCGCCTGCTGCCACCGCCGGCCGACGTAAGCCCGGAGCGACGAAAACCGGTTCCCGAACCGGTACTGAAAGACACGCTGTCCGATGCCGATACGAAGCCCCGGCAGCCGAGTCCGCCGCCCCGCGCCCAGCGCTCGCCCGCGCCGCGGGCGTCGGGCTCACCCGTTGTCCAGCGGGCCGCGCAGCGCAAGCTCGCTGAGCATCTGTTCTACCCACCGGAAGCGGTGGCCCGCGGCCTTGAAGGCGAAACCCGCCTGCTCCTCACCCTGGACGCGAACGGCAACGTGCAGGACGCCGAGATCGCCAGCAGCAGCGGCCACCGGATTCTCGATCAGGCCGCCGTCAAGGCCGCCTACGCCATGGGCCGCCTACCCGGTGCAGGCGTCCGGGAAATGATTCTTCCGGTCGTTTTCAGGCTTCAGTAAGCGGATCGGGGACGGTCCATTGACTTCGCCAGAATTGAAGGTTAGTATTTGATTACTTACTTACGGAGTAGAGCTTCCATCCAGAGGAGACAGCAAATGAAGATATCCAAACCCGGTATTGCAGCACTGGTATTGAGCGCGTTCCTGACCACGCCTGCGATTTACGCCGCACAGCCCCACCAGCACGAGCACGGCGGCAGCGCCGGAACGCAACTGCAGCTCGACAACGGCAGGAAATGGAACACCGACGCCCCGCTGCGCCGCGGCATGGGTGCCATCCGCACTCTGGTCGACAAGGCGCCCCACGCCCTCCATGACGGCGCCGGCAAACCCGAGGCCTATGCGGCACTGGGGGCGAGGATCGAGGCCGAGACGGCGAAGGTAATCGCCGAATGCAAGCTGGAGCCGCGGGCCGACGCCATGTTGCATCTGGTCATCGCCGACCTGCTCGCCGGCGCCGAAACGCTCAAGCAGCCGCAGCCGGGCCAGAGCCCGCGGGATGGGCTGCTCAAGGTCGCCAAGGCGCTGGATGACTACGGCAAATTCTTCCAGCATCCGGGATGGAAGCCACTCGGTCACTGAATCATGGGCGCGCATCCAAAACCGCTGCAGCGCCGCCTGCCCTCGGAGCTGCGCCAGGAGGAAATCGTGAAGGTCGCCCTGGAGCTCGCCGCCAAGCATGGCGCCCGAGGCACCACGACCCACGGCATCGCCGCGGCGATGAATCTCAGCCAGGGCGCGATCTTCCGCCATTTCCCGAACAAGGATGCCATCTGGCTGGCGGTGATCGACTGGGTACGCGCCCAGGTCGGCGAGATGATGGCCGGCATCGAATCGGCCTACCCCGAGCCGATCGAGCGCTTGCGGGAGTTGTTCCGTGCCCATGCCCGATTCGTCGCTGGTCATGCATCGATCCCGCGCCTCATCTTCGCCGAGCTGAGCCAATCCGACAACGCCGACATCCGCACCGCGGTCCAGACCATGATGAAGGGCTACGAAGGGCGGCTGCGCGCCATCTTCGGCGCCGCCAAGACGCGGGGTCTGGTTGCTGGCGAACTGGACGAGGGCGCCGCGGCAACGCTGTTCCTCAGCACGCTCCAGGGACTCGCGCTGCAAAACGCCGTGTTCGGCAGCGAGCGGTCCATCCCGCAGCAAGCGGAACGCTTGCTGCCCATGCTGCTTCGGGCCATCGGCGCAGAAACGTCGCCGTTTGCCCCGCCCGAGGAAGGCGCGACACCATGACAACGCGGCCGAAGACGATTCTACTTGCCATCGGGGCCGTCGCTGCCCTGGCCGTCATCGGCTGGCTGTTCGCCACCCGGGGACCGATGGCGCCAGTAGAGGTGACGACCGCGATCGCGCACCGCACTGACCTCAAGCCCTCGATCTTCGGCATCGGCACAGTGGAAGCCCGCCTGTCCTACGCCATCGGGCCGACCCAGGCCGGCCGCGTGCTGGCGGTCCATGTGGACCATGGCGACACGGTGAAGGCGGGACAGCTCGTGGCGGAAATGGACCCGGTCGATTTGCGTGCGCGCGTAGCCGGCGCCGAGGCAGCGCTGCAGCGGGCGCACCAGGGCACTGCGATCGCCGAGGCGCAGGCGCAGGAAGCGCGTAGCCGGGAAAAGGTGGCATTGGTCAACCACGCGCGCTACCACGACTTGGCGCAACGCAAGTTCGTCAGTCTGGAACTGGCGGACAACCGGCGCAACGAAGCCGATGTGGCGACCAATGCCCGCATCGCCGCGGAGGCGGCCGTGTCGGCGGCACAAGGCGACACGACAAGGGCGAGGCAGGAACTGGAGGCAGCGCGCAAGCAGCTCGCCAACACGCAACTGCTCAGCCCCGTGGACGGCATCGTCATCGCCCGCGACGCCGAACCCGGAAGCACGCTGGTGGCCGGCCAGACTGTGGTGCGCGTCATCGCCCCGCGAAGCCTGTGGGTCAAGACGCGCATCGATCAGGCGCGAGCCAACGGCTTGCACCTCGGCCAGCCGGCGGAGATCGTGTTGCGCTCCGGTGCCGGCACGGGCCTGCCCGGCAAGGTCGCTCGCATCGACTTGCAGAGCGATGCCGTCACCGAGGAACGGCTGGTGGCAGTGGAGTTCGGCAGTCCGCCCGCCGTCCTTCATCTCGGTGAGCTGGCGGAAGTCACGGTAACGCTGCCGCCGCTGGCTGGGGTACTGGCCGTGCCGAGTGCAGCGGTGAAGCGGCAGGGTGAGCAGCGCGGCGTGTGGCAGATTGCCGACGGCCGGGTCCGCTTCGTCGCCGTCGAGACGGGCGTGCAAACCGCCGAGGGCAGGACGCAGATCCTGAAAGGCCTGAAGGAAGGCGAGCAGATCATCGCTCACAGCAGTGCCCAACTGCACGACGGCATGAAGGTACGGGCCGCCCATGATTAACCTCGCCCGTCATGACGTCGCGCACCACCTCGGCCGCTACGTGCTGACCGGCATGGGGCTGGGACTGTTGATCGGCGTCACCCTCACCATGGCCGGCGTCTATCGCGGCATGGTAGACGATGCCCAAGTCCTGCTACGCGCCACCCAGGCCGACATCTGGGTGGTGCAGCAGTACACCCTGGGGCCCTTCGCCGAACCCTCGAGCGTGCGTGACGACGCCTACCGCACGATACGGGGACTGCCCGGTGTATCCCAGGCGGCCAACGCCGTCTTCCTGACCATGCAGGTGCGGCACGAGGGACGCGATGTGCGCGTCATGGTTGCCGGCTTCGAGCCCGGCCAGCCGGGCGAGCCGCCCTTCCTTGTCGCCGGGCGGCCGGTGGCCCGCGCTCATTACGAGGCTGTCGCCGACCTCAAGACCGGCTTCAAGCTTGGCGACGTGGTACGGGTACGTCGCCACGATTACACCGTCGTGGGACTGACGCGGCGCATGGTGTCCTCGAACGGCGATCCGATGCTCTTCGTTCCCCTCCGGGACGCTCAGGAGGCGCAGTTCCTCAAGGACAACGAGGCGATCCGCAACGAGCGCAACCGCATCGCCGCCAACCCGGCGCTGAACCGCCCCGGCGTCCCGGGCCTGCTCGACGCAGTACAGGCGAGCCAGATCTCAAGCCGCAGCGTCAACGCCATCCTGGTTCGGGTTGCCGACGGTTGGGACGCGCGCCGGATCGCCGATGACATCCGGCGGTGGAAGCACCTCCAGGCCTACCCGCGCGAGGACATGGAGGTCGTTTTGGTGGAGAAACTCATCGCCACCGCTGCACGACAGATCGGCCTGTTCCTGGTAATCCTCTCGGTCGTGAGTGCGGCCATCGTCGCCTTCATCATCTACACCATGACCATGGGCAAGCTGAAGGAGATCGCCGTGCTGAAGCTGATCGGCACGCGCAACCGCACCATCGCCGGCATGATCCTGCAGCAGGCACTCGGCCTGGGTTTGATCGGTTTCTTTTTCGGCAAGATCGCGGCAACGCTCTGGGCGCCCGCCTTTCCGAAATACGTGTTGTTGCTGACTGAGGATGCGGTGCGTGCCTTCGGCATGACGCTGGCAGTGTGTGCGATCGCCAGCCTGCTCGGCATCCGCGCCGCCCTGCGCGTGGATCCGGCAACGGCCATCGGCGGCTGAGGAACACGGGCGTGGGCGCAAACGACGTCATCACCCCGGCGATCCGGGTCGAAAGACTGACCAAACGCTATGGCAGCGGCGATACCGCAGTGGATGCGCTGAAGGGTGTGGACATGATCGTGCATCCCGGTGAAGTGATCGGCCTCATCGGGCCGAGCGGATCGGGCAAGACCACCTTGCTGAAGTGCCTGGGCGCCGTGATCGAACCCACGTCCGGGCGCATCACCCTGGGCGATCAGGTCATCTACGACGGCGCGGACGGCGGCTGGTGCTGCCGGGACCTGCGGGCGCTGCGCCGGGACCGGATCGGCTTCGTGTTCCAGGCGCCCTACCTGATCCCTTTCCTGAATGCCACCGACAACGTCGCCTTGCTGCCGATGCTCGCCGGCACCGCCAACGCGGTGTCGCGCCAGCGGGCGCGGCAGATGCTCGATGCCCTGGACGTGGCGCACCGCGCCGGCGCGCAGGTGGCAGAGCTCTCCGGCGGCGAACAGCAGCGCGTCGCCATTGCCCGGGCGCTGGTGAACCGGCCGCCGATCATCCTCGCCGACGAGCCCACCGCCCCCCTGGACAGTCAGCGGGCGCTGACGGTAATCAAGATCCTCAACCGGCTGGCGCAGGAATATCGGACAGCGATTATAGTTGTCACCCATGACGAAAAGATCATTCCGACATTCCGGCGTCTCTATCACATCCGCGACGGCAGAACCTACGAGGAGGCTGGCGAGGGGCGGCCGATCGACTAGCCGGCTGACCCTGCCGGCATGGGCCCGGCAGACGTGCGCCATGCTCCTGTGTTATGTCGGCCTTGCCGTCACCGCCCCGGCGGCAGCCCAGTCGCCGGTCGCCTATGACGAACGCCTGCCCGCGCCCGTTGCCGCCGCGCTCAATGCCGCCGGCATCTCCCAGGCCAGTGTGGCGGTCCTGGTGCAGGAAGTGGGCGTGAATCTGCCGCGCGTGAGCGTCAATGCCGGCCGGAGCATGAACCCGGCCTCGGTGATGAAGCTCCTGACCACCTACGCCGCGCTGGAACTGCTCGGCCCGGCCTACACCTGGCGCACGGAAGCCTACGCCACCGGCGCCATCGACAACGGCATATTGGCGGGCGATCTCGTCCTCAAGGGCCATGGTGACCCGAAGCTGAACCTGGAAAGCTTCTGGCTGCTGCTGCGACAGCTGCGGGCGCGGGGCCTGCGCGACATCCAAGGCGATCTGGTTCTGGACCGCAGCCACTTCGAGCGGGTCGATCACGACCCCGGCGGCTTCGATCAGGAACCGCTGCGGCCCTACAACGTCGGTCCGGATGCGCTGCTGCTCAACTTCAAATCGGTGCGGTTCCAGTTCGTGCCCGACGCCGACAGGCAGACGGTAGCGCTGCTCGCCGAGCCGCAGCCGGTACAGCTCGACGTCGTCAACCTGGTCAAGCTGGGCGCCGGTCCGTGCAACGACTGGCGCGCCGCGCTGCGACCCGAGTTCTTCAGTCACGACGGCAACGCGCGGCTGGTGTTCACCGGCATTTATCCCGCCGCCTGCGGCGAAAAGACCTGGCACTTCGGATTGCTCGATCACCCCCAGTATGTCCACGGCGTGTTCCGGCAGCTTTGGCAGGAGCTGGGCGGTAGCCTGGGCGGAGGGCTGCGCGACGGTGCCGTGCCGCCGGGAGCACGTCTGTTGGCGGCAAGCGAATCGCCGGCGCTGGCGGAAGTGGCGCGCGACATCAACAAGTTCAGCAACAACGTCATGGCACGCCAGGTTTTCCTGACCCTGGGCGCGGAAACCGGCCGACGACCGGCGCGCGCTGAAGATGCTGACGCGGCCATCCGCGCCTGGCTGGCACAGAAGGGTTTGAACCTGCCGGAACTGGTGCTGGAAAACGGCGCCGGCCTGTCGCGCAGGGAGCGCATCAGCGCCGAGGGGCTCGCGCGTCTGTTGCAGGCGGCATTCAAAAGCCCGGTGATGCCGGAGTTCATCTCCTCCCTGCCGCTCACTGCCGTCGACGGCACGATGCAAAAACGGCTCAAGGAACGCGGCGTGGCCGGCCGTGCCCACGTCAAGACCGGCACGCTGGAAGGCGTCAAGTCCATCGCCGGCTACGTGCTCGATGCCAAGGGCCGGCGCCAGATCGTCGTCTTCTTCGTCAACCACGCCAACGCCGGCGGTGCCCAGCCCGCCCAGGACGCGTTGCTGCAGTGGGTCTACACGCGGGGGAGCTGATGCGGCGCACAGGGATGATACTGATCGGCTTCGGCTACGCCGTGCTGCTCATCGAAGCGTTGCGCACCGCCAACGCCTGGTACCACGGTGAGATCGAATCCTTCGGTCTCACCGAGTGGCTGCTGATCGCCGCGCTGCCCGTGCTCGCCTTGATCTGGTGGCGCTACCTGTCGCCCTTCGGCAAGGGCCGGGGGCAGTGTCTGCTGCCGGAGGAACCTGGCAAACGCAAGCAGGAATAGTCAAGCCTGCCGGCGCCTGAGCACGTCGATCCTCAGTTCGGCCTCGTAGGGCGGGACATGACATTCGATAATGTCCGTCGGCGCCACGTCCAGACGCACGCCGATGATGTCGGCGCGCACCGGCAGCTTCTCCGCGCCCCGATCCACGAGCACGGCGGTGCGGATCTCCGTGGCGCCCAGGCGGGCAAGGTAGGCAATCGTGCGCAGAAGCGAGTGGCCGTGGTAGAGCACGTCGTCCACCACCAGCAACGTCGTGTGTGCCACGTTCAGGGCCGCGAGCTGCGGGTTCTCGGTGAGCTCGGTCTGCGGATGCAGCAGCGTCAGGTCGTCGGCATAGCGCTTCAGACGCAGGCTATAGAGCGGCAGCGAGTCCAATCCGAACTGCCTGGTCAGCCGCTCCTGGAGCATCCGCGCCAGAGGCTCGCCGCGGCGCAGGATGCCGATCATCGCCACCTCGCTGCGGCCGATGAGCAGCCCCGCCGCCTGCCGCGCCATGCCATCGAGGACCGCGTTGAGCTGCGCCGAGTCGTAAAGACAGAACGTCTCGCCCGGCGGCATCCCCGTGTCGGTCATGGGTCACTCGCCGATGACACGGCGGACGGCGATATCGATCGCGAACCGGTTGAGCCGGCGATTATCCGGAATTGCGCAATGGAATCCTTCATCTTGCGTCGTTGCTAAGAGACGGCAAACAATTGTATGCCGCAGGCTCGGGCGATGTCGCGGCGCCCGGACCGGATGGCACATGTAAGGAATCGGCCGGGACGCTGGTCTCATGAGCGGAATCGAACGCATCGACACGGATTCTCTTTCGCAGGCGGCGACACGACATGGACAACTCGGGCCCGACGGCAGGACTCTTACGGCGCATCGGCGCCGTGTTGGCAATCGCGCTGGCGGCCGCCCTGTCGTCCTGCGCCATGCCCGATAAGACGCCCGCCGCCCAGGTAGTGCCGGACGATCCGAATCTGGCCAAGGCCACCTTCGCCGGCGGCTGCTTCTGGTGCATGGAGCCGCCCTTCGATGCGCTGCCGGGGGTGGCCGCCACCATCTCCGGCTACACCGGCGGCCACACGTCCAACCCGACCTATTTCGACGTGGCGATGGGTTTCACCGGCCATGTGGAGGCAGTGCAGGTGCTCTACGACCCGAAGCGGATCAGCTACGAGCAACTGCTCGAGGTGTTCTGGCACAACGTCGATCCCACCACCGATGACAGGCAGTTCTGCGACGACGGGCCCGCCTACCGCTCAGCGATCTTCTATCACGATGCCGAGCAGTTGCGCGCGGCCGAGGCGTCGAAGGCGGCGCTGGAACGCGCGAAGAGCTTCCCGGAGCCGGTGGTCACCCGGATCGCGATGGCGACGACCTTCTACCCGGCAGAGGACTATCATCAGGACTTCTACATCAAGAACCCCATCCGCTATGGCTTCTACCGCATGCGCTGCGGCCGCGACGCACGGCTCGAAGCACTGTGGGGCAAGGCGCCGGACCAGTCGGCACAGGCGAACCCACCGGGTGCCGAGCGACTGCGTGGCGGCAATTAACGCCGAACACGGCAGACCTGACCAGTGGCTGGTCGCGCCCGTGGGGCGCTCCTACAGGATGGGTGACATCTGTAGGAGCGGGCCACGCCCGCGACCGACGGTGGTTGGCTCCGGGGTCATGCCCGGCAGGCGTAGCACGCCCGGGTGTCCGCACTCCCCGGCACACGAGGCGTTTCCTGGGGTCGTGCGGCGGCGTGAGCAGACACTCAGACAGGGACAGCGCGTCGGTCCTTCAGCGCCAGCCAGCCGCGCAGAATGCGATAGACTGCCCACAGGCCGACGAGGGCGAAGAGCAGCCAGTTGAGCAGAAAGCCGACCAGCAGCACATATAGCAGCGCGGCGATCACCAGCCACAGCAGGCACCACCAGAACGTGCGCGCCTGCCAATGGAAGTGGCTTTCCAGAAACGTGCCCGCCGTCTCGCCGCGCTTCACGTAGTTGATGATGATGGCGATGATGGACGTCCAGCCGAACACGAACGCACCGACCATGGTCGCCGCCTGGCTGAACGCGCCGATGCCTAGCCCAATGGCATGGAGCAGATACATGATGTGGGCAAGGCGGACCAGCGACTCCGCCGGTTCCAAGCGTCCGTCCGCGCCGAAGATTCCCCCTGCCATGCGATTCTCCTGTCAGAGTCCGAGTCGATCCCAGACATCGTCCACCCGCCGCTTCACCGCTTCGTCCATAACGATGGGCCGGCCCCACACGCGCGCGGTCTCCGCCAGCCACTTGTTGGTAGCGTCGATACCCATCTTGGACCCCAACCCCGCCACCGGGCTGGCGAAGTCGAGATAGTCGATGGGCGTGTTCTCGGCGATGAACGTGTCGCGCGCCGCATCCACGCGCGTGGTCAGCGCCCAAACCACCTCCTTCCAGTCGCGCACGTCCACGTCGTCGTCGGTGACGATGATGAACTTGGTGTACATGAACTGACGCAGGAAGCTCCAGATGCCGAACATCACCCGCTTGGCATGGCCCGGATACTGTTTGCGCATGCTAACGACCGCCAAGCGATAAGAGCAGCCTTCCGGCGGCAGGTAGAAGTCGACGATCTCGGGAAACTGCTTCTGCAGCAGCGGCACGAACACTTCGTTCAGCGCCGCGCCGAGCATGGCCGGCTCGTCCGGCGGCTTGCCGGTGTAGGTGCTGTGATAGATGGGATCGCGGCGCAGACACATGCGCTCGACGGTGAACACCGGAAACTCGGCCTGCTCGTTGTAGTAGCCGGTGTGGTCGCCGAAGGGTCCTTCAAGCGCTGTCTCGCCGGGGTGGATGACGCCTTCGAGCACAATCTCGCTTGATGCCGGCACCTGCAGATCCGAGCCCAGGCAGTTCACCACTTCCGTCTTCGCGCCGCGCAGCAACCCCGCGAACTGATATTCCGATAGCGTATCCGGCACCGGCGTCACCGCGGCGAGGATGGTGGCCGGGTCCGCGCCCAGCGCCACCGCCACCGGGAAGGGCTGGCCGGGGTTGCGTTCGCAGTGGTCCCGAAAATCCAGGGCGCCGCCGCGATGGGGCAGCCAGCGCATGATCAGCTTGTCGGCGCCGATGACCTGCTGGCGATAGATGCCGAGATTCTGCCGCGGCTTGTTGGGGCCGCGGGTGACGGTCAGCCCCCAGGTGATGAGCGGCGCCGCATCCCCCGGCCAGCAGGTCTGCACCGGCAGGCGCGACAGGTCCACCTCGCCGCCCTCCCACACCACCTCCTGGCAGGGCGCGGCGGACACCTGCTTGGGCGCCATGTGCAGGACCTGCTTGAGCACCGGCAGCTTTTCCCAGGCATCCTTCAAACCCTTCGGCGGCTCAGGCTCCTTGAGATAGGCCAGGAGCCTGCCGACCTCGCGCAGCGCGCTCTGCCACTCGCCATTGCATGTGCCCCCGCCGCTGCGCGGCAACCCCCCGAGGGGGTGAGCAACCGTCTTGGGGCGGCCCGGCGACGGTTCCTCCGCCCCCATGCCCAGCGCCACGCGCCGCGGCGTGCCGAAGAGGTTGCCGAGCACCGGCATGTCGAATCCCTTCGGCTTCTCGAACAGGAGCGCCGGCCCGCCGGCGCGCAGCACGCGGTCGCAGATCTCGGTCATCTCCAGCCGTGGATCGACTTCGATGCCGATGCGCTTCAACTCGCCGAGGCGTTCCAGTTGCGCAAGGAAGTCGCGCAAGTCCTGATACTTCATGAAGACGTCAAGCCGCTGCGATAGACCGGGGCATTATACGGGCAGGCGCCGGGCGACGGTGGTGCACACTCAGGGACAGACGACAGGGACACGCTCGCACAGCCGGATCGCGTGCGGTGTCACCTGGGCGCGCAGGGCGATGGCCTCGACGCCGGCGGCAATCGCTGCGCGCAGCGTCCGACCATACTCGGCGTCGATGGCGTCGGCGGGGCGAACCTCGCGCACGTCCTCGCGCTGGGCGCAGAAGCAGACCACGGCACGGTGCCCGTCGCCCACCATAGCCATGAGTTCGCGCAGGTGCTTTGTGCCCCGGGCACTCACGGCATCGGGAAACAGGGCAATGCCATCGGCAACTGCGGCGGTAACGTTCTTGACCTCCACGTAGCAGCGCCGACCGTCGGCGGCAATGAGCAGCATGTCGATGCGGCTCGACTCGCGCCCGTAACGCACTTCGTGGCGCAAATCGTCGTAGCCGTCGAACTCCGGCACCAGCCCCCCACCGATCGCTTCCGCGACGAGGGCATTGCTGCGCACGGTATTGATGCCGACCATGGTGCCGCCGGCCGCGGCCACCAGCTCCCAGGTAAGCGGGTGTTTCCGCCCGGGCTTGTGCGACACGCTCAGCCAGACAGGGCTGCCGGGCTGGGCGCAGCCGAGCATGGATCCAGTGTTGGGACAGTGCGCGGTGACGACTTCATCGCCAACGCGCACGTCGGCAAGAAAACGCTGATAGCGGCGGATCAGCCGCCCTGCGATGAGCGGGCCGGGGAACTCCATTCCGCCGTCAAGCGCGCGGCGCGGCGGTCACGACAGCAGCGGCGCCTCGCCCTGCGCAACACCCTGCTCCGTCGCCCGGCTGACGCGCACCGCGCAGTACTTGAACTCGGGAATCTTGCCGAAGGGATCGAGCGCTGGATTGGTAAGGATGTTGGCCGCCGCTTCGACGAAGCAGAAGGGCACGAACACCGTGCCGCGGGCCAGACCGGCATCTGGACGCGCCCGCGCCGTGATCGTGCCGCGGCGCGTCGTCAGTGCCACGGGCGCGCCGGGCGCGATGCCCAGTTCCGCCAGATCCATTGGATTGACAGCAGCATAGGCTTCGGGCTCCAGCGCATCGAGCGTCCGCGACCGCCGCGTCATCGAGCCGGTATGCCAATGCTCAAGCGTGCGTCCTGTGATCAGGACGGCGGGATAGGCATCGTCGGGTTGCTCGTCGGCGGTGAGCAGCCGCGCCGGCACGAACTTGCCCCGGCCCGATGCCGTGGGGAAACGGTCCCTAAAGATCACTTCCTCGCCGGCATCGCCCTCGCGCAGGCAGGGGTAGGTCACGGCATGCTCGCGCTCCAGCCGCTCCCAGGTAATGCCGGCAATGGAGTCCATGGCCTTGCGCATTTCGGCATACACCTCGGCCGGCCCGGCGTAGTTCCAGTTCAGGCCCATGCGGCGCGCCATCTCCTGGATGATCCACAGGTCTTGGCGCGCCTCGCCAGGCAGCGGCAGCACGGCGCGCGCCATCTGCACGGTGCGATCGGTATTGGTGAAGCTGCCGACCTTCTCAGCAAAGGCGCCCGCCGGCAGAACGACATCGGCAAACATTGCGGTCTCGGTCAGAAAAATGTCTTGAACGACCAAATGGTCGAGCCCCGCCAGCGCGGCCCGCGCGTGGTTGAGATCGGGGTCCGACATGGCCGGATTCTCGCCCTCGACGTACATACCACGGATGTCGCCGCGCTGCGCCGCATGCATGATCTCGACCACGGTCAGGCCGGGTTTCGCATCCAGCGTCGTGCCCCACAGGGACTCGAAGCGGGCACGTGCCACGGCGTTGTCCACCCGCTGATAGTCGGGGAATACCATCGGGATAAGCCCCGAGTCGGAAGCGCCCTGGACGTTGTTCTGACCGCGCAGCGGATGCAGGCCCGTGCCGCGCCGGCCGATCTGGCCGGTCATCAGCGCCAGCGCAATCAGGCAGCGCGCATTGTCGGTGCCATGCACATGCTGGGACACGCCCATGCCCCAAAAGATCATCGAGCCCTTCGACTTCGCGTACAGCCGCGCCACCTGGCGGATGGTGGCAGCGTCGATGCCGCAGATGGCGGCCATTTCCTCCGGCGGGAAGTACTTGAGGTTTTCGCGGAATGCCTCGAAACCTTCGGTGTGATTGGCGATGTAGTCCTCGTTGGTCAGCCCCTCGGCAACGATGACGTGCATGATGGCGTTGAGCAGCGCCACGTCGGTGTCGGGACGGAACTGGAGAAAGTGCGTGGCATGGCGCGCCAGGTCCGTCTCGCGCGGATCCATGACGATCAGTTTCGCCCCGCGCTCCACCGCGTTCTTCATGAAGGTGGCCGCCACCGGATGATTGACCGTCGGATTGGCGCCGACCACGACGATGACGTCGGCGTACTGAACATCGCTCACCGGATTGGACACCGCGCCCGAGCCGATGCACTCCAGCAGCGCCGCGACGCTGGACGCATGGCATAGGCGCGTGCAATGATCGACATTGTTGGTGCCGAATCCGGTACGTACCAGCTTCTGAAACAGGTAGGCTTCCTCGTTGCTGCCCTTGGCCGAGCCGAAGCCAGCGAGCGCCTGCTTGCCGTAGGTATCGCGAATGCGTACCAGGCCTCCAGCGGCGAAGTCGAGCGCCTCGTCCCAGCTCGCCTCGCGGAACACGTCGAGCGGTCGCGCGGGATCTACCGCCATGTTTTTCGGCATGTCCGGACGGCGGATCAGCGGTCTGGTGAGGCGATGGGCATGGCGTGCATAGTCGTAGCCGAATCGTCCCTTGACGCACAACCGGCCGTGATTGGCGGGACCGTCGCGCCCTTCGGCGGCAACGATTCTATCGTCATGGACACGATAGGTCACCTGGCAGCCGACACCGCAGTAGGGGCACAGCGAGTCCACTTCCCTCTCGGCAACGGGCTTGCCGACCAGGGTCTTTTCCAGCAGCGCCCCGGTCGGGCATGCCTGCACGCACTCGCCGCAGCCGACACAGGAGCTCTCGCCCATCGGGTCGGCAAAATCGAACACGATCTCGGCGTGGGCGCCGCGCCGCGCATAGCCGATGACATCGTTCGCTTGCAGCTCGCGGCAGGCGCGCAGGCAGCGAGTGCACTGAATGCAGGCATCGAGATTGACGGCAATGGCCGGATGGCTGACGTCCATTTCCAGGCGCGTTCGCGCGGCGAAGCGGGGAGTGCCGACCGCCAACTTGCGGCTCCAGTACTCCAGCTCCGAATCGCTGCGCAGCGGCTCGGCCGGCATGTCAGACTGCAGCAGCTCAAGCACCATGCGCTGCGCCGCCAGCGCCCGCGGACTCTCCGCTTTGACTCTCATGCCCGGCGTCGGGCGGCGGCAGCACGACGGAGCAAGCACGCGCTCGCCTTCGATCTCGACCACGCAGGCGCGGCAGTTGCCGTCGGCACGCATGCCAGGGGTATAGCATAGGTGCGGGATCTCGATGCCGTGACGCCGCGCCACCTGCAGAACCGTTTCGCCCGGCCGCGCCTCGATCGGCCTGCCATCGAGAGTAAAGGTCACTGACCGTTCCGTCATAACCGCGCTCATTTGCCGCGCTCCTGCAATTCGTGGGGAAAGAATTTCAGCACCGACAGCAGCGGGTTGGGCGCCGCCTGTCCAAGGCCGCAGATCGAGGCATCCATCATCACCTGGGCGAGCTCCTGTAGCAACGGCACGTCCCATTGCCCCTGCTCCATCAGTGCCGTCGCCTTTGCGGTACCGACCCGGCACGGCGTGCATTTGCCGCAGGATTCGTGGGCGAAAAAGCGCATGGCATTGAGCGCGGCGCGGCGCGCGCTATCGTGCTGGGAAAGCACGATGATCGCCGCCGAGCCGATGAAACAGCCTTGGGATTGCAGGGTGTCGAAGTCTAGAGGCAGATCGGCCAGCGCTGCCGGCAGGATGCCGCCCGAGGCACCGCCGGGGAAATAGCCGTACAAGTCGTGACCCGGCGCCATGCCACCACAATATTCGTCCACCAGCTCGCGCAGGCTGATGCCCGCGGGCGCTAGATGCACACCCGGCTTGGCCACCCGGCCGCTGACGGAGAACGAACGCAGACCCTTGCGGCCGCGCCGGCCCTGCGCGGCGAACCAGTCGGCACCGCGCTCGATGATGTCGCGCACCCAGTACAGGGTCTCCATGTTGTGCTCCAGGGTCGGGCGGCCGAACAAGCCGACCTCGGCAACATAGGGCGGGCGCAGCCGCGGCATGCCGCGCTTGCCCTCGATGGATTCGATCATGGCCGACTCCTCGCCGCAGATGTAGGCGCCGGCGCCGCGGCGCAGTTCGATGCGGGGGAGCAGGTTTTCCGAGGCAGGATAGGCGACGCGCAGTTTCTCCAGCTCGGCAGCGAGCGCGGCGCGACAGCCGGCGTATTCGTCGCGGATGTAAATGTAGACATCCTCGATGCCCACCGCCCAGGCGGCAATGAGCATTCCTTCGAGAAAGCGGTGGGGATCGCGCTCCAGGTAGTGACGGTCCTTGAAGGTACCCGGCTCGCCCTCGTCGATGTTGACCGCCATGAGCTTCGGCGCCGGCATGTCGCGCACGATGCGCCACTTTCGCCCGGCGGGAAAGCCAGCCCCGCCAAGGCCGCGCAGGCTGGATTTCTCCAGCTCACTGATGATCGACTCGGCCGTGCGCCGACCGGAACGACACACCTCGTAGACCCGATAGCCGCCGGTGTCGCGGTAGGCGTCGAGGTCGATCACATCGGGCAAGGGCGCCACCGTGGCGCCGGCGGCCACCGCCTCGCACACCTGGTCCGCGGTGGCTGCGCCAAGGGGATTCCAGCCGACCACCGCCGCCGGCGCGCTGTCGCAGCGGCCGACGCAGGGCACTGCCTGCACGCGCACCGACGGCTCGAGCGCCGCCTTCAGTTGTGCGATCAACTCGTGCGCGCCGGCCATCTCGCAGGCAAGCGAATCGCACACACGGACCGTCAGCCGTGGCGGTGCGTCCTCGCCGTCGCGCACGACATCGAAGTGGTGGTAGAAGGTCGCGACTTCGAACACCTCGGCACGCGCCAGACCCATTTCCACTGCCAGGGCGGCGAGGTGGGCGGAGGACAGGTGGCCGTAATGGTCCTGTATGCAATGCAGATATTCAATGAGCAGGTCGCGCCGCAGCGGCGGCGCACCGAGCAGGCGTCGGACTTCGGCGCGTAGCTGCGGCGCCACGGGGTTTTTGATGCGGCTGCTTTCGCGCGGCATGGTGACGGGACCAATGGATTGCAGTGTCGGACTCAGGATGGCAGCAATATTAGTGCCAATCGCCCCCGGGCGGTATCGCCGTCGAGGGCGGCACAACGCCCTTTGAGGAGCCGTGCCACGAGCCAGGGCACGCAGGCGGCCCGGCCATGGGGAAGTTTTGTGCTGTCGCAGCGCCGCCAACCGATGCCTCAAATCCGCCGGTCCCCACGTCCTCGGGTTTCGCGCCTGCGCGTTTTGTGCCGCGCGAACCAAGGTGACCTGAAGTGCGGGCCGTTCGCCGCTCCTACCGGCACCGATGCCACACGGCCGGCCAGTGACAATGCTACGTTTGCGAAGCACTGTCACACGCGCGGCGTGGATCGACCCCGCTGCGGGCACGGACACGTTTGCCGGCGGGCGGCTACAATGCGGCGCCATGGCCGCTTCCTCCCCGACACCCCTGTCGACCCTGAACGACGTCTTTGGCTATGCCGCCTTCCGCGGCGCCCAGGCGGACATCGTCGCCCACGTCACCGGCGGCGGCGACGCCCTGGTGCTCATGCCCACGGGCGGCGGCAAATCGCTGTGCTACCAGATTCCCGCCTTGATGCGCCCAGGCGTGGGCATCGTCATTTCGCCCCTCATCGCCCTCATGCACGATCAGGTGGCGGCCCTGCAGGAGCTGGGGGTCCGCGCCGCATTCCTCAACTCCACACTGACGGAGGGCGAGGCCGCAGCCGTCGAGTACCAACTGCTTCAGGGCGAGCTGAACCTGCTTTACGTGGCGCCGGAGCGCCTGCTGACTCCGCGCTGCCTGGGACTCGTCGAGCGCGCCATCGCCGGACCCGGCGTCGCGCTGTTCGCCATCGACGAGGCCCACTGCGTCTCCCAGTGGGGCCACGACTTCCGACCCGAGTATATCCAGCTCTCGGTGTTGCACGAACGCTTCCCCGCCGTGCCGCGCATCGCGCTGACCGCCACCGCCGACGCCGCCACCCGCGCGGAGATCGTCCAGCGCCTGCAGCTGCAGGAGGCTCGCGTCTTCGTCGCCAGCTTCGACCGGCCCAACATCCGCTACCGCATCGTGGACAAGGCCAGCCCCCGCACGCAATTGCTGGATTTCATCCGGCGCGAACATCCGGGCGAGGCCGGCATCGTCTACTGCCTGTCGCGCAACAAGGTGGACGAGACCGCCGCCTGGCTCGTGGAACACGACGTGCGCGCCCTGCCCTACCATGCCGGCATGGATGCGGTGGCGCGCCGGCGCCACCAGGACGCCTTCCTGCGCGAGGATGGCATCGTCATGGTGGCCACCATCGCCTTCGGCATGGGCATCGACAAGCCCGACGTGCGCTTCGTCGCCCACCTGGACCTGCCCAAGAGCGTCGAGGGCTACTACCAGGAGACCGGGCGCGCCGGGCGCGACGGCCTGCCCGCCGACGCCTGGATGGCCTACGGCCTGCAGGACGCCGTGCAGCAACGGCGCATGATCGACGAGTCCGAGGCCGACGAAGCGCACAAACGTCTCTCCCACGCCAGGCTCAACGCCCTGCTCGCCCTGTGCGAATCCGCCACCTGCCGCCGCCAGCGGCTGCTGGCCTACTTCGGCGAGGACAGCGGCGCCTGCGGCAACTGCGACGTCTGCCTCGACCCTCCGCAAACCTGGGACGGCACCGAAGCAGCGCAGAAGGCGCTCTCCTGCGTCTTCCGCAGCGGCCAGCGCTTCGGCGCCGGCCAGCTCATCGACATCCTGCTCGGCCACGAAACCGAACGCACGCGCCAGTGGGACCACCAGCGGCTGTCCACCTGGGGCATCGGCAAGGAACTTGCCGACAAGGAATGGCGCGCCGTGTTCCGCCAACTCGTCGCCACGGGACTGCTGGAGACGGACCACTACGGCGCCCTGCGCCTCACCGAGGCGGCCCGCCCCGTGCTGAAGGGCGAGACGCGGCTGTGGCTTCGCAAGCCGCAGCGCGAGCGGATCAAGGAACGCCGTGTGCCGGCCGCGGTCACGGTGACGGCGGATGTGGACCGCAGCCTCTTCGAGCGCCTGCGCGCCTGGCGCGCCGAGACTGCCAAGGCCCACGGCGTGCCGGCCTACATCATCTTCCACGACGGCACCCTCGCGGAAGTGGCGCGGCGACGCCCGCAAAACCTCGCCGCGCTGCACGGCGTGTCGGGCGTCGGGGCGAAGAAGCTGGAGCGCTACGGGGAAGCGTTGGTGAGAATTTGTCGCGACGAGGCGTAACAAAGGCGGCAGCGGCACCTTAAGTTTCACCGCGAGGCGCCGTTACCGTGATGAGTCGCAGATTTCTCCCATCCCATCAAGCCTCAAAGAGCCATGAAAACCACCAACTTCGTCGCCGCACTCGCCCTCGTGCTCGTCTCCTCGTCCGCCGCCGCCGGCGCCATTTATCGGTGCCAGCATGAAGGCAGGACCGTGTTCAGCGATCAGCCATGCGAATCGGGCATCAACAGAGGCGCTGCCGCTACCCGTCCCCAAGCGCAGCGCGAATCATTGCAGGTTGCCGGCACCACCGCCGACGCGGTGGCCTTGCGCACCGCCCAAGTCCAGGACGCGGGCAGGCAGGCGCGCTGCCGGGATCTGAACGACGAAGTGAAATACATCGACACCCAGGCACGCCAGCCCAACGCCCCGAGCTATCTCGAATATCTGAAGGATCGCCGGCGCAATATCACCGACCGGATCGCCTCGCTGAAGTGCGAGACGCTGTAACGTCGCAGTAGAAGGCGGTGCGAACGGACGCGCCGCCTCACTGGCCGCCAGGCTGAAGCCAGAAGTCCGAGGCCAGACCGGCGAAAATCACCGCCCCCACCCAGTTATTGTGCAGGAACGCCCGGAAGCAGCGCATGCGCTCGCGGCCGCGGATCAGAGTGAAGTGATAAACCATCAGCGCGGCCGCGCCAACCAGGCCGGCGTAGAAAGCCGGGCCGCGACCCGCTGACCAGCCGACCGCGCCGAGGATGGCGAGTGTCGCGCCGTAACAGAGCATGACCGCCAACACGTCGTAGCGCCCGAAGGTCAGCGCCGAGGTTCTGATACCGATGCGGATGTCGTCGTCGCGATCCACCATCGCGTACTCGGTATCGTAGGCGATGGCCCAGAATATGTTCCCAAGCAGCAGCGTCCAGGCCAACGGCGGAACCTCCTGGCGCACGGCGGCAAAGGCCATCGGAATGCCGAAACCGAAGGCAATGCCGAGGTAGGCTTGCGGAATGGCGAAGAAGCGTTTGGTGAACGGATAGCTTGCGGCGAGGAACAGTGCCACGCAGGCATACACCCACACGAGCGGATGCAGGGGCAGGATGAGCAGGAAAGCCAGCAACGCCAGCAGCGCCGCCAGCATCAGTGCCTCGCGCTCCGACACGGCGCCGGTCGCAAGAGGCCGGTTCTTGGTGCGCTCCACGTGGGGATCGAAACCGCGGTCGGCGTAGTCGTTGATGACACACCCGGCGGAGCGCATCAGCACCGTGCCGAGCACGAAGATCCAGATCAGCATCCAGTGCGGCGGGCCATCGGCGGCGAACCACAGTCCCCACAGGGTCGGCCAGAGCAGCAGCAGTATGCCGATGGGCTTGTCCAGCCGCATCAGCTTCTCGTAGTGATTCAGCCGTTCAACGAGCGTCATCGTCCCCATCAGCGTCCGCCCGCCCCCTCCTCCCGCGCCGGCAGCGCCGAATTCGACAGTGATAGCTCACCGTTGCCGGCGAAAGGCATCCGCGCCACGGCCCGCTCCACGCTGAGGCGGATGATACGGTCGGTCATGTAATCCACCGCGGCTTCGAGATCCTCGTTGCCCAGGGTCGGATTGCCCGCTCTAGGCTTCATCTCGCCCTTGCCGTCGCGCACGCTGGCATAAAGGGTTTCCTTGCCCCGGGCGAAGCGCTCCATCCACAGTTCGGGGCGATCCACCGCCGGCCCGGTGCCCCGGCCCGGATCATGGCAGGCGCTGCAGGTTTCCTTGTATACCGCCGCACCAAGCTTTGTCGGCGCCGAGTCGCGCCGGGTGCGGGCTTTCTGTTCCGGTTCTCCCAATTTCGCAGCGGGCGGTTGTCCTGCCGCAGAAACCGGCGCCGACGATGACGACGGCACGGCCGGGGTCGGCAGTAGCGCGGGGTCCCGGTCCGGCCGCCACGCGTCGCGGCGGACGTCGTCGACGTTACCGATATTCGCGATGCCTGCACCGTCCGCACCCGGCGCCGGAGTGCCAACCCAGTAGCCTACCGCGCCGGCCACGGCCACAACTACGACCGCCAATGCCAGCCACGCAATCGCCGGCACGGCGGCGAGACGAGCGCGCCAGCCACCGTGGCCCTCGCGCTCCAGGCGCCGTGCAAGCTGCGCGCCGACGTCCTGCGCGTACCACTCGCGGCTGAGCCGCAGCGGCCCTCCGGCCGCCGGAGCGTCGGCGGGGGAAGGCGGCGCGGCATCGAGGGAAGTAGCGCAGACATCATCGTTGAGGGGCGGTGCGCCAGGGACGAAACCATCCAGGCCGGACACAGGGTCGGGCGCGAGTCCCGGCCCGTGCCGAGCAGTCTCAGACGGCGATGGCGACGCGGAGGCGCCGGCCCATACGGCAGGTAACGCCGTACCACAGTTCCAGCAGCGCTCCAGCCCCGGCAGGCAGTCCACGCCGCAGGCAATGCAGCGCTCGCTCGCCTTCTCCAGGACCTGTACCCGCTGCTTGGATTTTGTGCGTCTACCCACTACGTTCCCAATTACCGCGCGCCGGGCATCACTGCCATTCTTGAATCCCGGCCGGCATTTCCTCCCCAGGGGCCAGACTTGCTTTCAGGCACCTTTGTAGTATAGCGGTTGCCGGTTCCGGTCGCGATTGCCGACAATTCGTGGCGCCTGAATATCTTGCGCACCGGCCCACGAACTTCTCCCGCGGCCATGCCTTTCGCTCGTCCAGCCGCCAGTATAGCGGCAAGCATCAGGCGCGTAGCAGTTCCTGGCGCGATGCGAGCCAGCGGGCGACGTGCGCCTGCACCTGCTGCGGGTGCTCGCGCAGCAGAATCTCCGCAGTTCCCCGCGCCAGCGCCAGCAAGTCCTCGTCGGCGCCAAGGTCGGCGAAGCGCAGCAGGGGCACCCCGCTCTGGCGACTGCCGATGAATTCACCCGGACCACGCAGCTCCAGGTCGCGCCGCGCCACTTCGAAACCGTCAGCATGCTCATAGATGACCTTGAGCCGCGCCCGCGCCGTCTCCGACAGGGGATTCTGGTAAAGCAGGATGCATACCGATTCGGCGATGCCCCGCCCGACGCGGCCGCGCAACTGGTGCAACTGTGCCAGGCCGAAGCGTTCGGCATGCTCGATGACCATGAGCGAGGCATTGGGCACGTCGACACCCACTTCGATGACGGTGGTGGCCACCAGCAACTGGACGCGACCGGCGGCGAATGCCCCCATCACCTCGCTTTTCTCCGCCGCGCCCAGGCGCCCGTGCACCAGTCCGACGGCCAGATCCGGCAGCTCACTCTTGAGGCGCTCGAAGGTGGCAATCGCCGTCTGCAATTGCAGCGCCTCCGATTCCTCGATCAACGGGCAGACCCAGTAGGCTTGCCGGCCGGCCGCGCAGGCATCGCGCACGCGCGCGATCACCTCGTCGCGCCGGGCATCCGAGGCGAGCTTGGTCAGCACCGGCGTGCGCCCGGGCGGCAGTTCGTCGAGGACAGAGACGTCGAGATCGGCGTAGTAGCTCATGGCCAGGGTGCGCGGGATGGGGGTGGCCGACATCATGAGTTGGTGCGGCATCTCGCTCTGGCCGTCGTTGCCGGGCGCGGCGCCGCCCTTCTTGCGCAGGGCCAGCCGCTGGCGCACGCCGAAGCGATGCTGCTCGTCCACGATGACCAGGCCGAGGTGCTGAAACACGACCTGCTCCTCGATCAAGGCGTGGGTGCCGACGGCCAGGCGCAGCCGGCCTGCGGCCAGGGCTTGCGCCATCGCCGCCTTCTCGGCCTTCTTCAATCCGCCGGAAAGCCATGCCACTGCCATGCCCATCGGTTCCAGCCAGGCGGCGAGCTTGCGGTAGTGCTGTTCGGCGAGGATCTCGGTCGGCGCCATCAGCGCCGCCTGACAGCCCGATTCCACCGCCTGCAACATGGCCAGTGTGGCAATGATGGTCTTGCCGCTGCCCACGTCGCCCTGCAACAGCCGCTGCATCGGATGGCGTAGCGCCAGATCGACGCGGATCTCGCGCCAGGCGCGCTGCTGGGCCTGGGTCAAATGGAACGGCAGGCGCTGCAGCAGCCTCCCGGTGAGGCTGCCGTCGCCGGCAAGGACGGGTGCCGTACGCGCCCGTCGCGCCAGGTAGGCCAGGCGCAGGCTCAACTGCTGCGCCAGCAGTTCGTCGAACTTGATGCGCCGCCACGCCTCCTGGCTGCGCGCCGCGAAGGCGGACGGCGATTCCGCAGGCGCGGGATGATGCAGCGTCGTGACGCTGTCGGCGAAGGGCAGCAGGCCATGGCGCAGCCGCAGCGCGTCGGGCAGGGTATCGGCGAGATCGGTGCGGGCCAGCGCCGCATCGATCAACTTGCGCAGGGCAGCCTGGGACAGGCCCGCCGTGGTCGGATAGATGGGGGTGAGCGCCGCGGGCAGCGGCTCGCCCTCGCGCACGACGCGAAGCCGCGGGTGTACCATCTCGGCGCCCCAGAAGCCGTCGCGGATCTCGCCGAACAGGCGCACGCGCGTGCCCGGCCGGAGCTGCTTCTGTTGGCTGGGATAGAAGCTGAAGAAGCGCAGCACCAATTCGCCGCTGGCGTCGGCAACGCGACATACCAGTTGGCGGCGCGGCCGATAATGCACGCTGCTGTCGACGACCTCGGCCTCGATCTGGCACGGCACGCCGGGTGAGGCGGCGGCGATGGCGGTGAGCGCCGTCTCGTCCTCGTAGCGCAGGGGCAGATGCAGTATGAGATCGGCATCGCCGCGGACGCCGAGTTTGGCGAGCTTGGCAGTTAGCGTGGCGCTGGTCGCACGCTTGCTCGAAGGAACCGCCCGGGACGGTGCCGCAGGCAACGTCTGCCCTCAGCCGAGGACCAGGACGGCGTCCACCTCCACCAGCGCCCCGCGCGGCAACGCCGCGACACCGACGGCCGCCCGCGCCGGGTAGGGTTCCTTGAAATAGCGGGCCATGGTTTCATTGACCTTGGCGAAGTTGCCGAGATCGGTCAGGTACACGTTGAGCTTCACGGCATCGGCCAGCGACGCGCCGGCCGCCTCCGCCACCGCCTTGAGGTTGTCGAAGACGCGTCCGATCTGCGCGTCGATGCCTTCCGACATTTGCATGGTCGCCGGGTCGAGGCCGATCTGCCCGGAGAGATAAATCGTGTCGCCGGCCTGCACCGCCTGGGAGTAGGTGCCGATGGCGGCTGGCGCATCGGGGGTGGAGATGATCCTTCGGCTCATGGCTATCCTATAGAATGGACTGGGAGAGCCCCGAATCTTAAATGACCACCCCCGCCCTCGCCAATCTGCTCAAGCTGCTCGGCGGCCCGCGCGACGGTGCCCTGCTGCGCTATTCGCTTGGCAACGAGTTCCTGAAGGCGGGCGATGCCGCGCACGCCATCGAACACCTGCGCGAGGCAGTGCGGCGCGATCCCGCCTACTCCGCGGCGTGGAAGCTGCTGGGCAAGGCCCTCACCGACGATGGCCGTACCGATGAAGCGCTCGCCGCCTACCGGGAGGGCATTGCCGTCGCCGACAAGAAAGGCGACATCCAGGCGGCCAAGGAGATGAAAGTATTCGCGCGACGGCTGGAGAGATCCAGACAGGCCGCGACGGGGGATGATAAATGACGATATTCTTGGCGGACGATCGCCTGCTCGTTCGGAAGGCACCGTGCCCGCCGCACCTGCGCGGCGTCAGCTCGCCTTCGGCCGGTGCGGCGCGTGGTTGGGTTCACCCTCGATACGGTACCCGATGTCCCGCTCGGTTTTTGGCTGGCGCGCGATGTCGTCGCCGGCAAGATGCGCGCGCAGGCTGAGGAGCGCACCGTACATCAGCCCGGCGCAAGCCGCCAGCACCATCACACCGGCCAAGGTATCCAACACCTCTGCCATATCCATGACTGCGCCCTCCGCTGTCGCCGATCACGCGCGCTCGCGGCGTCGCACCCCTGCAGCCATCGGCCTCACTGGTCGCGCGGCGCCGCCGCGATCGGTGCCGCGTTGCCCGCGGCGAGACGACCGACCATGCGCGCCGAAACGTCGCAGCCGCTTGCCGCGGCCCGCGAGAACCATCTCATCGCCTCATCCCGATCGGCATGCACGCCCGGACCATACTCGGCCTCGCCTGCAAGCAACATGAAACCGAGCGTGCGCTGGGCGGCCTGATGATTCGATTCTGCTGCTTCACGCAACAGCGGCATGGCCGCGACATATCGGTACTCGCCGATCAGTTCCATGGCTTCGTCATAGGAGGGGTGTGCGAAGACGGGACTGGAAGCAAACAGCGAAACCGGCACCGTTAGCGCCATGAGTGCGCAACGCAGCCGGAAGAGGAACCGGATCCTGCCGGCGGCGCCTTGAGCGCGTGAGCAGACACGAGCGACAACGGGCAATTCGCAAATCGTCATGATGTTCTCCTGGCAAAGTCATCGAACGAACTGGTCGGGGGCGTGAGCCTCGGTATGCATTGCGCAAGCTACTCAGCATGCGCCGTACCAGAGTTCCTCATGCTTCGCGACGATACCCGTAACCCACTGATCCCTAGAGGAAACTCTTGAGCTGTTGGGCAAAGCGCGATGGCCTGGGCCTATACCGATGCAGCACGACCGTCGCAGCGGACCGAACACCATGACGCAGGGTGTTGGCGCTAGCGCGACGGACGGATGCATCCCAGGCGTCAGGCGCCGGTGTAGCCATCGACCCGTCCTCACATGGGTCGCGTGGCCGGCGCGATTGGTTCACACGTCGGTAACGTCGAATTGCAGCGGGAGATGGCTCAGGCGAACCGGCGGCCCGGCATTGCGCGCGGGCCCGTCAGCGGACGGCAGAAAGGGCGCACGAGGTTCTCTCGAATCGAGGTGAAATCCGCAGCGCAGCGATTATGAACCACGGCTCGCGAGCGCAGGCTGCCTCGCTTGCCGCGTGCTGCTGCCGCCGGCTATCGCGTCACTTCCGCGCCGGAAAGGGGATCAGCATCCCTGCGTCCAGGCCCAGAGCCTTGAGTTTGGCCTGGGCCGCTTCCGCTTCTTGCTTCGTCTTGAACGGTCCGGCCAGAACCCGGGTTTCGAGCTGAGACGGAATGCTGTTCAGCGTGAGCTTGGCGCGCAATTCCTCGGCGTTGGTGACGTTGGTGAATACGCCTAGCTGCACGACATAGCCGGCCGGCGCGCCGGACGCGGGTTTGGCCGCCTCGATGGCGGGAGCCAAGGCTGGGCGCGGTCTTTCCTCCACTTTCTTCGCCACCGGCGGCGGGGCTTCAGTCGTCTTCGGCGCCGCCGGCTCCGTTGTCTTCGGCGCCTCGCGGTGTGGCTCCACCGGCCGCTGCGGACCGACCGGCTGCGCTGTCCGTTCCGGTTCGGCAACCGGTTCCGGTGCCTTCTTCTCTTCGGCCGGGGCCTCGGCGGGCTTTTCGGGGGCAGGCGGCGGAGCCGGCTGCGCCTCGGGCGCGGGTGGCGGAGCGATCGGCGCCGGCGCGGAGGGCGCCGGTTCCTCCTCGTGGGTGTAGGTTTCGAACAAGGCCAGCGTCGCGAGCAAGGCGACGATCACCGCACCGGCGACGCCAATGCGCGCGAGCAGACGTTTCTTGAGCGTGCTCGCCTCGGGCGCCGACTTCTGTTCTTCTGCCATGTTCTCTCCCTGTCAGCCCGCGCATCGTACCCCGGGTACGGCGCAGGACTAGGACTCCTGCTTCTGGGTCAGCGCCAGCACCAGCTCCGCCTCGCCCACCGAAATGCCGCAGCGCGCGGCAATGCTCTGGGCATCGGCGCCCTTTTCCGCCAGCGTCACCGCCTCGCTGTATTGCGGCGACACCGCCCGCGCCGTCTTCAGCCGTTCCACTTCGGCGCGCAGGCTGGCGAGCTCGCTGCGCATCTGCTTGAGCTCCGCCTCGACGCCGGCGACGAACTGCTTGACGGCGAAATCCTGCGCCGCAGCCTCCGACGGCGGCGCCGGCCTGGGCTTGATCTGCGACAGGCGCATGAGGGCATAGCCGAGGTAGGCGGCGACGATAACGACCGCCACCAGCGCCGCCTCCCGCCAGCCGATGCCCGAAAATTCCATGTCAGCCCGCGCTCCTGGCCAGGGCCTGATCGATATCCCAGAGGATATCATCGAGTGTCTCGATGCCCACCGACAAGCGGATCATATCCGGCGTGACGCCGGCCGTGAGCTGCTGCGCCTCGGTCAGTTGGCGATGGGTCGTCGATGCCGGATGGATAACCAGGGTGCGCGCGTCGCCGACGTTGGCCAGGTGGGAGAGAAACTGCACCGATTCGATGAACTTCTCGCCAGCCGTCTGCCCGCCCTTGATGCCGAAGGTGAAGATCGAACCGGCACCCTTTGGCAGGTACTTGCGCGCCAGGGCTGAATAGGGGTTCGACGCCAGACCGGGATAGCTGACCCAGGCCACGCGCGGATGGGAAGCGAGAAACTCCGCCACGCCGATGGCATTGGCCACATGCCGCTCCATGCGCACGGGCAGCGTTTCCAGCCCCTGGAGCAGCAGCCAGGCATTGAGGGGCGAGAGCGCCGGGCCGAGGGTGCGCAAGGTTTCCATCCGGCAGCGCATGGTGTAGCCGAAGTCGCCGAAGGTTTCGAAGAAGATGACGCCATGATAACCCCGGGACGGCTCGGTCATGCCGGGAAACTTGCCGTTGTTCCACGGGAATTTGCCGGACTCTACGACCACCCCGCCCATGGTCGTGCCGTGGCCGCCGATGAACTTGGTGGCGGAATGGACGACGATGTCGGCGCCATGCTCGATCGGCCGGCACAGGTAGGGCGAAGCGAAGGTGTTATCGATCATCAGGGGCACGCCGGCTTCGCGGGCGATCGCCGCCACCGCTTCGATGTCGAGCACGTTGCCGCGCGGATTGCCTATGGTTTCGGCATAGAGGCACTTGGTCCGCGCGGTGATGGCGCGGCGGAAATTCTCTGGCTCGTCCGGGTCGACGAAAGTCGTCTCGATGCCCAGCTTGCGGAAGTTGAAATCGAGCTGGGAGTAGGTGCCGCCGTAGAGCGTGCTCGCCGCGACGATGTGATCGCCCGCCTCGCACAGGGTCAGCAACGCGACCATCTGCGCCGACTGGCCGGTCGCGGCCGCCACCGCGGCGCGGCCGCCCTCCAGTGCCGCCATGCGCTCTTCGAGCACCGCCACGGTCGGATTGGAGATGCGCGAGTAAACGTTGCCGAAAGTCTGCAAATTGAACAGGCTGGCGGCATGATCGGCGGAATCGAAGACGAAGGAGGTGGTCTGGTAGATGGGCACCGCCCGCGCCCCGGTCGCGGGGTCGGGCTGCTGACCGGCATGCAGGCACAGAGTCTCGATGCCGAACTTGCGATCTGGCATGGCGTGGGAGCTGGTTGTTCTGCTTGTCCGAATACGGGCCTTCGCGTCTGCGATAATAAACGCCGTCACGGCCGTCGTAAATCCTTATCATCAGCGCCTTATCACCGGCGCATTTTCGTCGCCACCTGTGCCGATATGCTGCTCATCCTGAAGAAGATGCTCGCCACCCTCGTGCTCCCGCCGGTGAGCACGCTACTGCTGGCGGCCTATGGCGTCTGGTTGTCAGCGCGTCGTCCGCGCCTGGGACGCACCCTGGCCTGGCTCGGGCTGGGCCTGACGTTGCTGCTGACCGTGCCGCTGGTCGGCACCTGGCTGCGTGCCCACGTGGATTACTGGCCGGCGCTGGATCTGAAGGAAGCGAAGAAGGCGCAAGCGATCGTCGTGCTCAGCGGCGGCTCCTACTATCTGGCCCCCGAGTATGGCGGCGACACCATCCGCAGCGACACGCTGGAGCGCACCCGCTATGCCGCCGTTCTGGCGCGCCAGACGGGACTGCCACTGCTGGTGACCGGCGGTGGCGCGCCCGGCCACAAGTCCGATGCCGAGTCGATGCGCGACGCGCTGGTGCGCGATTTCGGCGTGCCGGTGCGCTGGGTCGAGGGCGCGTCCGCGGACACGCGCGAGAACGCCATCAACAGCGCCATCATCCTGGAGCGCGAGGGCATCAAGCGGATAGTGCTGGTGACCAGCGCCTATCACATGCAGCGCTCGATTGGGGAGTTCCAGCGAGTGGGTCTGGAAGTGATTCCCGCGCCAACGGTGTATGCCACCTTTTCACGGGATTGGCCGGGCACGCTCGAATACCTGCCCAACCCCGAGGGCTTCGAGCGCAGCTGGTGGGCGCTGCATGAGCTACTCGGCAGAGCAGCGCAGCGGTTACGTCTGTTCTGACCCGAAAAACGACTCACCGCGGAGGACGCAGAGGACTCTGAGGAAAGACGAAATACGGAAGGAACATTCTTGGTCATTCAACCGTGGGGCAAGTGATCGATTGTGCCGCGGGTTGTCGCTTTCCCCCTGTGTCCTCCGCGTCCCCTGTAGTGAGCGGTTTGTCGTCTGACTGGCGGGCAGCGACGGCGCCTTCGCGCCCGCTACTTGCCGCGGAAGTCCGGCTTGCGCTTTTCCACGAAGCCGCGGATGCCCTCCTCGAAATCCATGGTCGCGCTGCATCGGGCGAAGGCGTCGGCCTCGGACATGAGTTGTTGGGTCAGCGATGCGTGGCTGGCGCCGTTGAGCAGACGCTTGATTTCGCCGTAGGCATGCCGCGGACCGGCCTTGAGTCGCTCGGCCAGTTTGAGCGTTTCGGCATCGAGCGCCTGCGCCGGCACGACGCGGTTGATTAGGCCCAGCTCCAGGGCGCCGGCAGCATCGACCCGCTCCGCCAACAGCAACAGCTCCGCGGCTCTCTTCTGCCCCACCGCCCTGGGCAGGAAATAGCTCTGGCCGCCGTCCGGCGACAGGGCGATGTGCGCATAGGCCGTGGTGAAGTAGGCGTTGTCGGCGGCAACGATGAGATCGCAGCACAGTGCCAGCGACACGCCGAAGCCGGCGCAGGCGCCACGCACCTGCGCGATCACGGGCTGGTGCATGCCGCGCAACGTCTCCACTGTGGGATTGATCCACTGCTCGATCATCGCCTTGAAGGTGGATAGCCGCGCTGGCGGCGAGAGATGGAGATGGGAGTGGAAGTCCTTGATGTCGCCGCCGGCCATGAAATGCTCGCCGGCACCCTTGACGATGACCACCTGCGCCGATTCGTCGGCGGCGATACGCTTCACCGCCTGCCGCAGCGACTGCATCATTTCGACCGACAGCGCATTGAGCTGCTGCGGGCGATTGAGGGTGAGAACGGCGATGCCCTCGCGCACATCGACCAAAACATTGTCATTCACGGCTGTTTCCTCCTGCCGCTCCGACCGGACTTGCCAGCCGCCGCATTCGCGGCGGGCTTCTTCTTCCCGGCCGCAGGCTTGCGCGGCCGCTGTACCTTGCTGCCGGGCGCCGGGGATTCCTGCTGCGCCGTGGCCGGCGCAGACGGTCGGTAGTCGCCGACAACGCTCTTCAGCGGGCAGATGCGCACCGCCGGGCATCGTGCGCAGCCCACGGCCAGGGCGACCGGACAGACGGTCATGATACGCCGCCTCAGACGCGTTCGAACAGGCCGGCCGCGCCCATGCCGGTGCCGATGCACATGCTGATCATGCCGTACTTGAACTTCTCGCGCTGCATGGCACTCATCAGGGTCGCGGTGCGGATGGCGCCGGTCGCACCGAGCGGATGACCGAGGGCAATGGCACCGCCGAGCGGGTTGACCTTCGCCGGATCGAGCCCCAGCGTACGCATCACCGCCAGGGCCTGGGCGGCGAAGGCCTCGTTGAGCTCGATCCAGTCCACCTGGTCCAAGGCCACGCCGGCCTGCTTGAGCACGCGAGGAATTGCCTCCACCGGACCGATGCCCATCACCTCCGGCGGCACGCCGGCCACGGAATAACCCGCGAAGCGGGCAATCGGCTGCAAGTCGAACTGCTTGAGCGCCCGTTCGCTCGCAAGGAGAACGGCGCCGGCGCCGTCGGACATCTGCGAGGAATTGCCGGCGGTGACGGAACCTTTCGCGGCAAAGACCGGCCTGAGCTTTGCCAGTCCTTCCAGGCTGCTGTCAGGCCGCGGTCCTTCGTCGGTCGCTACCGCCTTTTCGACAATCTTCACCACGCCCGTCGCGGGATCGGGCATGTGGGTACGCACCGTGTAGGGTGCGATCTCGGCCGCAAACTTGCCTGCCTGGATGGCAGCGACCGCCTTCTGGTGGCTGCCAAGCGCAAACGCATCCTGATCCGCGCGGCTGACCTGGTACTGGCTCGCCACTTTTTCCGCCGTCAGCCCCATGCCGAAGGCGATGCCGTAGTTCTCGTCGTGCTCGAAGATCGCCGGGTTGATGGAAACCTTGTGGCCCATCATCTGCGGCATCAGGCTCATGGTCTCCGTGCCGCCGGCCAGCATGACATCGGCTTCGCCGAGACGGATGCGGTCGGCGGCCAGCGCCACGGCCTGCAGTCCCGAAGAGCAGAAGCGGTTGATGGTCATGCCCGGCACGCTGTTGGGCAAGCCGGCCAGAAGCAGGCCGACCCGAGCCACGTTGATGCCCTGCTCGGCCTCGGGAATGGCGCAGCCGACGATGACGTCGCTGATCGCGGCCGGATCCAGTTTCGGCGCCTTCGCAACGGCTGCCTTCAGCGCATGGGCGAGCAGATCATCGGGGCGGGTAGTGCGAAATGCGCCCCGTGCCTTGCCCACCGCGGTGCGGGTGGCGGCGACGATATAGGCGTCCTGAATTTGTTTGGTCATGGGCGTTCCTTCAACGTTCAATCATGAAAACCCAGGGGCACAGAGATATTCACAGAGAATTTTCTCGTGGCTCTGTGCAACCCTCTGTGTCTCTGTGCCTCTGTGGTTTGTTCATCATCAGTTGCGCAGCGGCTTGCCGGTTTCGAGCATGTGTTTGATCCGCGCCTGGGTCCGTTCGGTCTTGAGCAGATCCAGGAATAGCTGGCGTTCGACGGCAAGCAGCCAGGCCTCATCCACCAGCGTCCCGGTTTCGACATCACCACCGCACAGGGCGGTGGCCGCAGCCTTGGCGACCCGGTAATCGTGGGCCGAGATCATGCCGCCTTCCTTCATGTTCACCAGCATCATCTCCAGCGTGGCGATGCCACTGCGCCCGGCGACCTTGATCGACCGGGGCGCGAGTTTCGGCCGGTAGCCGGCCTCGTGCATGGCCCGGGCGGTGTGAATGGCAACGTAAAGCAGCTCGTGGACATTGAACACCACGGGATCGGACTCGCGCAGGAAACCGAGCTCTTTCGCTTCCAGCGCGCTCTTCGATACCGTGGCCATGGCAACGGTCTGGAACGCATTGGTGAGAAAGGCGAAGGGATCGTTGGTGGTCGTTCTCTGCGCGGCGCGGCTCGCGCGCAGGGCCAGTTCCTTGCAGCCACCGCCCGCCGGAATCAGGCCGACACCCGCCTCTACCAGACCGACATAGGACTCCAGCGCCGCCACGGTGCGCGCGCAATGCATCATGATCTCGCAGCCACCACCCAGGGCCATGCCGTTGACTGCTGCAATCGTCGGCACCAAAGCGTACTTCAGCCGCTGCGACATCTGCTGGAAGCGCTCGACCACCTTGCCGACCGTGGCATAGTCGCCGGCCTGCAGTACCGTGCCCAGTGCCGCGAGGTTGGCGCCGACGGAAAACGGCGGCTTCGGCTGCCAGATGACGAGGCCCTTGTAGTCGGCCTCGGCGCGCGCCACGGCCTCGATCACGCCCTCGACCACGTCAGGACCGACTGCGCACATCTTGCTCTTGAACGACAGTATGGCCACGTCATCGACATCGGCGACCGTCCAGAAGCGTACGGCGTCGTTTTCAAACACCGTCGCGCCGGCGTCCTGCGCCTCGCCGAGCACGCGCTCGGGGAAGTACTGACGTCGATACACAGGCAGTGACGAACGCGGCGTGAGCGCGTCGGCGCCGGCCGAGTAAGAGCCCTGGGGCGCATGTGCTTCGCGGCGCCCGTCGAACACCCAGGCAGGCAGCGACGCCGCCGTCATCGCCTTGCCGGCTTCGATGTCCGCCTGCACGGCGGCCGCGATCGCCTCCCAGCCCGCGGCCTGCCACGTCTCGAACGGGCCCTGCTGCCAGCCGAAGCCCCAGCGCATGGCGAAATCCACATCGCGGGCGTTGTCGGCGATCTCGGCCAGGTGATAGGCGCAATAGTGGAACACGTCGCGAAAGATGGCCCACAGGAACTGGGCCTGGACATTTCCGCTCGTGCGCAGCTTGGCGAATTTCTCGGCCGGGTTCTTGGTCTTGAGGATCGCCTGGACCTCGTCATCGACGGCCCCCGTCGATGCGCGGTAGTCCTGGGCCGCGAGGTCAAGCACCCTGATCTCCTTGCCATCCTTGCGGTAGATACCGGCGCGCGTCTTTTGTCCGAGCGCGCCCTTCGAGATGAGCGACGACAACCACGCCGGCGCGGCGTAGTACTTGTGCCAAGGATCGTCGGGCAGCGTGTCTTGCATGGTCTTGATGACATGGGCCATGGTGTCCAGCCCGACGACGTCGCAGGTGCGGTAGGAGGCACTCTTCGGCCTGCCGATGCTCGGGCCCGTCAGTGCGTCCACCACGTCGAAGCCCAGACCAAGGCGCTCGGTGTGGTGCATGACGGCAAGAATGGAAAAGACGCCGACGCGGTTGGCAACGAAGTTGGGTGTGTCCAGCGCCCGCACCACACCCTTGCCCAGGGTCGTCGTGAGAAAGGCTTCGAGATGATCGAGCAGGGCGGGATCGGTGTCCTTGGCCGCGATCAGTTCCACCAATTGCATGTAGCGCGGCGGGTTGAAGAAATGCACGCCACAGAAGCGCCCACGTATGGCCACTGGCAGGGCCTCGGCGAGCCTGTTGATGGACAGGCCCGAGGTGTTGCTGGCGAAGATCGCGTGCTCCGCGATGAAGGGCGCGACCTTGGCATACAGGTTCCGCTTCCAGTCCATGCGTTCGGCGATGGCTTCGATCACCAGATCGCAACCTCTGAGCAGTTCGAGATGCTCGTCGTAGTTGGCCGCTTCGATGAAGCCGGCGCGGTCCTTCGTCGCGAGAGGTGATGGCTCGAGCTTCCTCAGGCCGTCCAGCGCCTTCATGACAATGCCGTTTTTCGCGCCCTCCTTGGCCGGCAGATCGAACAGAACCACGGGCACATTGGCATTGGCGCAGTGGGCGGCGATCTGCGCGCCCATGACGCCGGCGCCGAGCACGGCGACCTTGCGGACGAGAAAATTATGCTGACTCATGACTTCACCATGAAAACGTGGACAGGGACCGGGAATCGTGAAGCAGGAACGCAGCGGACCGCGTGGTCCGCTGCGCCGGATTGCTGCTTAGAAGGTCTGGGAGTATTGCGCCCCCAGGACGTGAACATTGGACTCGTATTCGCCGCGAAGCAGGCCCTTCGCCGCCTGCGCGCCCTGGTTGTTGTTGATCGGCGCGTCCTTGACGAAGATATACGTATAGCCGAAGTCGATGGCGGCATCCTTGTTCGGCTTGTACTGCGCGCCGATGGAAAGCCAGGTGCGATCGTTGTCCGGCAGCCGCGGCAAGCGATAGGTATCGCCCACCGGCGACTGGTCGTAGGCGATGCCGAAGCGCACCTTCCACTGGTCGTTGTACTTGTAGTTGCCGCCCAGCGCGACGCGGTAGGTGTCACGCCACTGCAGCTCTTCCTGGGACAGCAGCGTGCCACTGAGTGCGCCGCTGGTACGGTAGATTTGCAGCCGCGGGATCTTCGACCAGCCGGTCCAGGACAGATCGCCCACCATTTCCCACCTGTCGGTCAGTTGCTGCACGACGCTCAAGGTGAAGCTGTCGGGTAGTTCGATGTCGGCGCGGATGCCGACATTGGCTAGAGCGGGGTTGGCGGCAATGCCGGCGTCCACAAGCGCCACGCCGGTGCGGCCGAAGCTGACGTCGCCTTCGAGATGCTGCTTGATCGAGGCGCGATAGGCCGCGCCGATACGCGTGCTGGGCGAGACTTGGAACAGTGCGCCGACGTTCCAGCCCCAGGCATCGTCGTCGCCCTGGACCTTGGCGTCGATCTCGCCGGCGGCCCCCAGGCTCACCTTGTTACCCAGCTCCGCCTCGAAGCGCATGTAGCTGACACCGAAGCCGAGGGAGACCATGTCATTGACCTTCCACGCCACCGAGGGGTTGACGTTGATGCTGACGATCTCCGACTTGGTCGCCTGGAAGCGGCCGATCCAGCTCGGGTCGTACTCCGTTTTCAAGCCGAAGGGGGCGCTCAGGCCAAGGCCGACGAACAGGCTGGGGCTCAGTTGCCACGACAGGTAGCCAAACGGAATACCGGCCCAGTCGCCGGCATCGCCGCCGTCACCACCGGCCGGCCGGCCCAGGGCACCGATCGAGCCATTGTTGCGGAATTTGTTCGACGGCCGTACCGCGTCGGCACCGACCGCGAAGCTACGCCCCGCCAGCCGCGTCATGCCAGCCGGGTTGAAAAAGATGGTGCTGGCGTCCTCGGCCAGCGCCGCCGACCCGGCGTAGGCATTGCCGATGCCGCTGGCATTCTGCTCCAACAGGCCGAACCCTGCCGCCGAGGCAGTGCCGGAAAACAGCCCTGCAAGGAGCAGGGGCAGCGTGCGTATGACCAGATGCGTTCTTGCTTTCATTGACATCTCCTCTCTCATGAACAGGTCGGGACGGCAATCATGCGCACGGGGTGCCGAGCGCCGTCTTGACGATGGATTCTACGCTTCGGCCAAGCGCGTGAAAGCTTGGCCGGACGCCGCTGTAGCTTTTATGCAACACCAGGCGGAACCTCGCGCTTGGTGCCGTCGGAACTCAGGGCAACATAGGTCAACGTGGCCTCCGTCACCTTGACCGTGATCGGGTTCGACGGATTGCGTTCGGCATAGACCTCGACGTCGATGGTGATGGAGCTGCGGCCGACACCGACGATCGTGGCGTAGAAACTGACGATATCGCCGACCGAAACCGGCTCCTTGAACTGGAAAGCGTTGACGGCTACGGTGGCAACCCGACCGCGGGCACGCTTGTGGGCGAGCGCGCCGCCAGCGAGGTCCACCTGCGCCATGATCCAGCCCCCGAATACGTCGCCGGCAGGATTCAAGTCCGCCGGCATGGGCACGACCCGCAGCGTCGGCTCTTTGTCGGGAAGGCGTACCGGGTGATTCGACATGGGCAATCGCTCCGTCACAGCCGCTCAGGCGGCCCTGGCCAGCGTCGCTGTTGGCGCGGTCGGCGCCGTTGACGTCGCTGCACCGGAGGCGCCGCCCCGTGCCGCCATGTAGTTTAACGGCCCGCCGGTGAACGGGGCGAAGCCGGTGCCGAATATCACGCCGGCGTCGGCGAGATCGGCATCCGCCACGACGCCTTCGGCAACGCAGCGTTGCGCTGCCCGCAGCAGCGGCGTGAGAATGCGATCGGCGAGACCCACCGGCACAGCCCCGGGCTCGCCCTTCTGTTGTTTGCCCTGAGTCCACGTGTAAAACCCGCGCCCGGTCTTCTTGCCGAGGTGGCCGGCCTCGACCAGCTCGATCAGTCTGCGCGGCGCCGGCGCCCCGGCAGCCGCGATCTGCTTGCCCGCCGCCACCGCGACATCCAGGCCGACGGCATCGGCCAGCTCGATCGGGCCCATGGGCATGCCGAAGGCCAGGGCCGCCTGGTCCACCGCTTCCGGCCGGATACCTTCATCCACGCAGCGCATCGCCTCCAGCAGGTAGGGTCCGAGCACGGCATTGACCAGGAATCCCGGCGCGCTCTTCACCGGCAACGGCAGCTTGTCGATCTGGCGCACGAAGGCGGCCGCGCGCCGGGCCGTTTCGGCATCGTTGCCGGCGGCAGTGACGACCTCCACCAGGGGCATCTTCGCCACCGGGTTGAAGAAATGGATGCCGACCAGTCTGGCGGGGTTGGCGAGGACCGCGCCGATGTCCTCCAGCTTGAGGCTGGATGTGTTGGTGGCCAGCACGGCGCCGGGCTTGAGCAGCGGCTCCATACTGGCAAACAGCGCGCGCTTCGCTTCGAGATTCTCGAAAATCGCCTCGATCACTACGTCAGCCTGGCGCACGCCGCGACCATCCGGGTCCGGGATCAACCGGTCCAGAGTCATGCGCACCTGCTTGCGATCGCCGCGGAACTTCTTCTCATAAAGCATGGCGGCGCGTTTGATTGCCGGTGCGGTGCGCTCGACGCCCTGGTCCTGCAGCGTCACGGTTAGCCCGCGCAGCGCGCACCAGGCGGCGATGTCGCCGCCCATCGTGCCGGCACCAACGACATGGACGTGACGGGCGTCGAAGTCTGACTCCTTGCCGAAGCCCTTCAGCCGTTCCTGCAGGAAGAATACACGGATCAGGTTTCTGGTCGTTGGCGATGCGATGATCGCATCGAGCGACGTGGGCTTGTCCGCCGGCACGGCGAGCGCGTTGCCGCCGTGGTTCGCCCACATATCGAGGATGGCGTAGGGCGCAGGATAGTGTTCGGGCCGGGCGCGCCTGGCGACCTGGGCGCGCGCCCGGGAAGCGACGAGTCCGCGCAGCGAGCCGTTCATGAGGCGTTGGACGAAGGACAGTGTGCGCGGCGGCCGGCCCGACAGCACGACCATGCGCGCGGCATTGTCCATGACACGCGGCGGCACGCACTCGTCTGCCAGGCCCATGCGCTTCGCGCGGCGGGCATCGATACTCCTGCCAGTGAGCATCATGTCCAGTGCCGCCGCCGGTCCCACCAGTCGCGGCAGGCGCAGCATGCCGCCCCAGCCGGGGACGATGCCGAGCATGACCTCGGGCAGCGCCAGCCGTGTGCCCGGCTCATCCACCACCACGCGATAGCGGCAACCAAGTGCCAGCTCCAGGCCGCCGCCAAGACAATGGCCGCGGATCAACGCCAGCGTCGGATAGCTCACCGCGGCGAGCCGGTTGAACAGATCCCAGCCGCGGCTCACCAGCTCGCGCGCGCCGGCGGCAGAGTCGATGCGGGTGAATTCTTCGATGTCGGCGCCGGCGACGAAACCGGCATCCTTGCCTGAGCGGATGACCAGGCCCAGGGGTGGGTGTTGGTCCAGTTCGTCGAGCAGGTACGCCAGCTCGTCCATCACCGCGCGGGACAGGGTATTGGTGCTGGCGCCGTCGCGATCCAGCGTTGCCCAGGCGATGCCATCGGCATCATGATGCAGTTTCCAGTTCGTCAGGTTCATGAAAACCTCACCACAGAGGCACAGAGACACAGAGGAAGCACAGAGGCCCTCTGAGTAACCTCTGTGCCTCTGTGTCTCTGTGGTTCAACACGTTTCCACCAGCATCGCGCCGCCCTGGCCGCCGCCGATGCAGATGGCAGCCATGCCGCGATTGCCGCTGTTGCGCTTCAACGCATGCAGCAGATGCAGCACAATGCGCGCGCCCGAGGCGCCCACGGGATGACCCAAAGCGATGGCGCCGCCGTCCACATTGAGCTTGTCCGGGTCCAGTTCGCCCAAGGCGCCGCCGACACCGAGATGATCGCGGCAGTAGCCATCGTCCTCCCAGGCGGCGAGGCAGGCGAGCACCTGGGCGGCGAAGGCCTCGTTGATCTCCCAGGCATCGAGATCGTCCAGTCCGAGACCGTGGCGTCGCAGGATGGGAGTCGCGGCATGTACTGGCCCGAGGCCCATCTGGGCCGGGTCGAGCGCCGCCCACTGGGAATCGACGATGCACCCGAGCGGCTCGAGCTTGTATCGCTCGACGGCCTGCTCGGACGCCAGCAGCAGCCAGCAGGCGCCATCGGTGATCTGGGAGCTGTTGCCAGGCGTGATGTTGCCGTACTTGCGATCGAAATAGGGCTTTAGTTTCGCCAGGTTTTCCATACTCGAGTCGCGGCGCACACCATCGTCGGCGGCGTAAACGCTGCCGTCCCGATCGATCAGCGGCACGATCTCGGCGTAATGGCCGGCGTCCTGGCCCGCGCTGACGCGCTGGTGACTGCGCACCGAGAAGGCATCCATCTGGCTGCGCGAAATGCCAAAGCGATACGCGAGGTTCTCCGCCGTCTGGCCCATCGACAAACCGACGACCGGGTCGGTCAAGCCCTTGAGAATGCCGATCACCGGCGCGAGATAGCCGAGCTTGAACCCCGCCAGCGCTTGCGCCCGCTGGCCGAAAGTCTTCGCCGCATACCAGCCGGAAAGCCAGCGCACCATGGCCTCGGAGTACAGCAGCGGCGCGTGGGATAGCGCATCCACGCCGCCGGCGAGCACCAGCTGGGAGCGGCCGTTCTGAATATTGACCAGGGCCGAGTCCAGAGCCTGCGTGCCCGAGGCGCAATTGCGCATCACTGTCCAGCCCGGCACCTTCTGACCGCAGCCCATGCGCAGGGCAACGACGCGGCCGATGTTCACCTCTTCCGGCGATGGACTGGCGCAGCCGAGTATGACTTCGTCCAGCTGATCGGGCGCGAACGCCTGGCGCGCCAGCAGCGCCCGCCCGGCCGCCGTGGCGAGATCTGCGGCGGTGAAAGGTCCGGGAGCGTTCCGCGCCTTGAGGAAAGGCGTGCGCGCGCCATCGATTACATAGACGTTCATTGGAATAGCCTCACCACAGGGGCACAGAGACACAGAGGTTCCACAGAGATTTCATTTGCATGCTCTGTGCAGTTCTCTGTGTCTCTGTGCCTTTGTGGTTCATCGTATAGTCAGGCCGCCGCACGCTGGCGCGGCTGCTCGTCGTCCTGCGCCGGCTGCAGGCCGAAGTCGGGCGGGAAATCGTCGACCCGGATTACCTTGTTGCGCAGTTCGTCGCGCCGGAGGAGCAGCGCCTGCTCGGCAGCGGTGATGATGCCGGCGTCGCGGGCAGCCGCGGCCGGCGTTTCCTCGCCACGCACGGTCAGCTTGCCAGCCTTCAGGGCCTGCCGGATCTTCGCTTCGATCGCCTCGGCCTGCAGTGATGCTTGCAGCGCCAATTCCAGCACACCGATCGGGTCCTCCTCCTGTCCGGCCGGGACATACATGCCGGCGGTCAGGCGATCGCGCGTCGCCGAGGGCTCGATCAGCAGTTCGGCCACCTCGCCGCCCAGCTTGTCGGAGGGCACGACGTAGGGACGGCCGAGCGGGAAGATAACGCGCTTCAGCCACCAGCGTGACCACGCCTGGGGAAAGTTCGAGATGGCGCCTTCGAGGGCGTTCTGGGCCTTGAACATGGCATCCCAGATGGCCCAGTGCATCAGCGGTGCGTCGGCCTTCTGGCGACCTTCCGCCTCGTAGCGCTTGAGCGTCGCCGAGCACAGGTACATGCAGGACAGGATGTCGCCCAGGCGAGCGGAGATTTTCTCCTTGCGCTTGAGATCGCCGCCGATGACGACCATGGAAATGTCGGCAAGATAAGCGAACGCCGCCGAGAAGCGCGTCAGTTGCTGGTAATAGCGGCGTGTTTCCGGTGCGATCTGGGCGGGCACGCGCACGTAGTGGGAGCCGGTCAGGCCGAGCACGAGCGTCCGCGCCGCGTTGCTGACGGCATAACCGACGTGGGAGAAGAACGCCTCGTCGAAGGCTGCCAGTGCCTGGCGCCGGCGCGCCGGGTCGGCAGACTCGGCAGCCGCGCGCATTTCGGTCAGCACATAAGGATGGCAGCGGATGGCGCCCTGACCGAAGATGATCATGCTGCGCGTAAGAATGTTGGCGCCCTCGACGGTGATGCTCACCGGCATCTGCTGGTAGGCACGGCCGATGAAGTTGCTCGGCCCGAGGCAGATGCCCTTGCCGCCGACGATGTCCATGCCGTCGTTGACGATCTGCCGGCAGCGCTCGGTGAGGTGGTACTTGACGACGGCCGAGACCACTGACGGCTTCTCGCCCAGGTCGACGGCACCGGCGGTCATGGTGCGCGCCGCATCCATCATGTACAGGTTGCCACCCATGCGCGCCAGCGGCTCCTGAATTCCTTCGAACCGGCCGATGGGCATTTTGAACTGGGTGCGCACCCGGGAATAGGCGCCGGTAGCACGCACCACCAGCTTCGACATGCCCGTGGCGCCGGACGGCAGGGAGATCGAACGTCCCGCGGCAAGGCATTCCATGAGCATGCGCCAGCCCTGGCCGGCCATCTTCGGCCCGCCGATGATCCAGTCCAGAGGCATGAACACGTCCTTGCCCCAGGTCGGGCCGTTCTGGAATACGGCGTTGAGCGGCAGGTGGCGGCGGCCGATCTGCACGCCAGCGTGGCTCGTCGGCACCAGCGCGCAGGTGATGCCGATGTCTTTGCTCGGGCCGAGCAGGTGCTCCGGGTCGTAAAGGCGGAAGGCGAGGCCGAGGAGGGTGGCCACGGGGCCGAGCGTGATGTAGCGCTTGTCCCAGGACACGCGCATGCCGATGACTTCCCTGCCTTCCCAGATGCCCTTGCAGACAACGCCGGTGTCGGGGATCGCGGCAGCATCGGAGCCGGCGTGGGGGCTGGTCAGGGCGAAGCAGGGGATTTCCAGGCCCTTGGCCAGCCGCGGCAGGTAATGGTTTTTTTGCTCTTCGGTGCCGTAGTGGAGCAGCAGCTCCGCCGGGCCAAGGGAGTTGGGAACCATGACGGACACGGCGGCGGCGCTGCAGCGCGTGGACAGTTTCATCACCACCTGGGAGTGGGCATAGGCGGAGAATTGCTTGCCGCCGTACTTCTTCGGAATGATCAGGCCAAGGAAACCCTTGTCCTTGATGAACTGCCAGACGTGGGGCGGCAGGTCGTGCAGCAGGTGGGTAGTTTCCCACTCATCGGCCATGGCGCAGAGTTGCTCCGTCTCGTGGTCAAGAAACGACTGTTCCTCGGCCGCGAGCTTCGGCTGCGGCAGGGCAAGCAGCTTGTTCCAGTCCGGGCGGCCGCGGAACAAATCGCCTTCCCACCACACCGTGCCCGCTTCCAGCGCCTCGCGCTCGGTCTGGGACATGGGCGGCAGGATGCGCCGATAGGCGTCGAGCAGCGGCCTGCTGATCAGAGCACGGCGCATCGGTTTGACGATCAACAGCGCGGCCACACCGAGGTAGGCCAGCATCACTACTGCGGCAATGGGAACGGGCCAGGCACCAAGCCAGGCGATCCCACCCAGCCAGGCGGCAACGGCCAGCGTCCACAGTGCGAGAGGTGCCCGCAGGCAGGCGAGCGCGAGCGCGGCGACGGGCAAGGCAAGCAGCAACCAGATCATTCTTCTCTCCTTATGGTCGGCGCTTCGCTGGCGCCGGCATACTCCGTTAGCATGGGCACTGCCGTGGCGGCAATGTTCAAGCGACTCTCCGGGTCGCATCGTCGCGGGCGGGGGCAGCCGGGATCTCCGGCAGCGGCGCACGCAAACCGCCCAGCAGGAAGGACATCAAGCGCGGCACAAGCGCTGCCGGATTCTCGTCTTCCGCCTCGATGCCGGTGACCAGCTGCAGGGCATCGGTGCCGGTCATGGCGTAGGAGACGGCGCCGAGCATGAAATGCAGGCGCCAGATGATCTCCTCCCGGGGCACGTCGGGCAGTGCCCGGAATAGCGCCGTTTTAAACCGCTCCAGCACGTCGGCGTACTCGGTGGCAAGGAAGCTGCGGATGAACGCGCTCGGTTCGGTGTAAGTGCGTCCGAGCAGCCGCATGAAGGTGTGGCCGCCATGCCGGGTGTCGGCGGCGATGCGCAGCGACACGCCGAAGAAGGCATCGAGAATCTGGCTCGGCTTGAGCGGTGCGCCGCCGGCCGCCCCCTCCAGCTCGCTAAGCGCCCGCAACCGCTCCTGATTGAGCCAGCCCAAGCGGCGCCGGAAAACCTCCTGGATCAGGCCTTCCTTCGAGCCGAAGTGGTAGTTCACCGCCGCCAGATTGACATGAGCGGCGCTCGTGATCATGCGCAGGGTCGTAGCCTCGAAACCGTGCCGGGTGAACAGCGCCTCGGCGGTGTCTAGGATGCGCTCGCGGGTGTCGTTGCTCTGCTTGGAGTCCGGTTCCGTCATGGGATTGCGCCCGCCAATGAAACGTTTGTTTGAATCATACGTTTAATTCCTGACAAGTCAATCACGAATTTAGAAGATTTCCTTCAAACGCTCATTACCGCTGCGGCGAGCCCGTCGCCGGCTGGCCAGTCCATTAGAATTAGGTTATGCGCCGCACGTCTTCCGCCGCCGCCCTGCCCGGCCCGCCGCCCACCGAACGCCATGACTGGCAGACGGTCAAGAGCCTTTTTCCTTACATCTGGGCTTATCGCGGCCGCGTGCTGTTCGCGCTCGCCTGCCTGATCGCCGCCAAGGCCGCCAACGTCGGCGTGCCCTTGGTGTTCAAGGAGATCGTGGACCGCCTGACGCTGCAGCAGGCGGTGGTGGCGGCACCGCTGGCTCTGCTCGCCGCCTACGGTCTGCTGCGCCTGTCCATGTCGCTGTTCACCGAACTGCGCGAGATGGTGTTCGCCAAGGTCACGCAGCGCGCCGTGCGCAACATCGCCCTGCAAGTGTTTCGCCATCTGCATGCGCTGTCGCTGCGCTTCCACCTGGAACGGCAGACCGGCGGCCTGACGCGCGACATCGAACGTGGGACACGTTCCATCGGCTCGCTCATCAGCTACACCATCTACAGCATCCTGCCCACCCTGGTGGAGGTCGGGCTGGTGCTGGGCATCCTCGCCGTGCGCTACGAGGCGAGCTTCGCCCTGATCACGATCGCGGCGCTCGTGCTCTACATCGCCTTCACGGTTGTCGTCACCAACTGGCGCACCCACCTGCGGCGCGAGGCCAACGAGATCGACTCGGCCGCCAATTCGCGCGCCATCGACAGCCTGCTCAACTACGAGACGGTAAAGTACTTCAACAACGAAGAGTACGAGGCGCGCCGCTACGACCACCAGATGCAGCGCTGGGAATCGGCGCAGTTGCGCAGCCAGTGGTCGCTGTCGTTTTTGAACGTCGGCCAGGCCGCCATCATCGCCGTGGCCGTGTCGCTGATCATGTGGCGCGCGGCGGTGGGCGTGACCAACGGCTCCATGACCGTGGGCGACATCGTGCTGGTCAACGGGTTGCTGATTCAGCTCTACATTCCGCTCAACTGGCTGGGTGTGCTCTATCGCGAAATCCGCCAGGCGCTCACGGACATCGAGCGCATGTTCGGCCTGCTCGGCGAGCACCGCGAGGTGCAGGACGCCCCCGACGCCCGGCCCCTGCCGCCGGGACCCTGCTCGGTACGCTTCGAGCATGTCGGCTTCGGCTATGACGAGCGGCGGCAGATCCTGTTCGACGTGGACTTCGACATTCCCGCCGGCGCCACGGTGGCGGTGGTCGGCCACAGCGGCTCCGGCAAGTCAACGCTGGCACGACTGCTCTATCGCTTCTACGACGTGCGCGACGGCGCCATCCGCATCAACGGCCATGACATGCGCACACTGGCCCAGGCCAGCCTGCGCGCTGCCATCGGCATCGTGCCCCAGGACACGGTGCTGTTCAACGACACGATCTTCTACAACATCCAGTACGGCCGGCCGGACGCCACACGCGAGGAGGTGATCGCCGCCGCCCGCGCGGCGCACATCCACGGCTTCATCGAAAGTCTGCCGGACAAGTGGGAGACCCGGGTCGGCGAGCGGGGGCTGAAACTGTCCGGCGGCGAGAAGCAGCGCGTGGCCATCGCCCGGGCGCTGCTGAAGAATCCGCCCATCCTCATCTTCGACGAGGCCACGTCGGCGCTGGACTCCAAAACCGAGAAGGCGATCCAGGCCGAGCTGGAGCAGGCGGCCATGGGCCGCACCGCCCTCATCATCGCCCACCGGCTGTCCACGGTGATGAATGCCGACGAGATACTCGTGCTCGATGCCGGCCGCATCGTCGAGCGCGGTACCCACGCCAGCCTCCTTGCGCGCGAGGGCGCCTACGCGCAGATGTGGGCGCTGCAACAGCAGGAGGAGGAGCAGGGCGAAGCGGTGGCGCTGGTTGAAACGAATCCCGCCTGAGCCCTGCGCCGGCGGCGACAGCCGAACCGGCGCTCAGTCGGTCTTGAGCGTGCCCTTGAACCAGCCCTCGACCGGACTGGGATTGGGACGGAAGAAGCTGGATTTCGGGTACATCACCCGCGTGCCCTCGATCGCATCACCCTTCACCACGCCCTTCCACACCTGGCGCGTGCCGTACTTCTCGCTGCGCGTCTCGGTCTCGAAGCGGATCGCATCACTCTCCTGCGTTGCCTGCACTTCGCCTTTGCCGTAGCCCCACTGGTCGCATTCCTTGGAGTGGAACTTGCCGTCGGCGAAGGTGAGGATGTTGTCGCGAATCTTGGCCGGTTTGCCCGCGTCGCCCTCCTCGGTGGTGAAGCGCTTGCCGTCGAGCAGGTTGGAGCCGGCGTAAGACGGCGCTGCGAGCAGCACCGCGGCAAGGATCGTCAGAGCCGACACGCTCGCGAGATACTTCAAACGAACATTCACTTTCAATCTCCTCTGAGCCTGTGCGTGGTGAGAGCTCAACTTTACACTTTCGAAGTGTCGAGCGGCAGGTGTCGTGACGGCGGGGGAAGGGATATCGGCTCGCCACCGCACCTCTGGCCGCCCGCCGCTGTCGCGGGAGTTGGTGCATAATACTTCGTCATGCCCGCTCCCGCCGTTATCCGCCAGCTCGTCGAGCGCTTCGAAGCCAATCTCGACACGTATCGCGGCGGCGGTTACAACGAAACCCTGCTGCGGCGCGACTTCCTCGATCCCTTCTTCAAGGCGCTCGGCTGGGACATCGACAACTCGCAGGACTACGCCGAAGCCTTCCGCGAAGTCATCCACGAGGACGCCATCAAGGTCGGCGGCTCGACCAAGGCGCCGGACTACAGCTTCCGCATCGGCGGCCGGCGCATCTTCTTCCTCGAAGCCAAGAAGCCCTCGGTCTACATCAAGGAGGAAGTGGCGCCCGCCTACCAGCTGCGCCGCTACGCCTGGTCGGCCAACTTGCCGCTGTCCATCCTCTCCGACTTCGAGGAATTCGCCGTCTACGACTGTCGCGCCAAGCCGGCGCCCAACGACAAGCCGTCCAAGGGGCGGCTGCTCTACCTCACCTACCGCGACTACCTCGAACGCTGGGACGAGATCGCCGCCGTCTTCTCGAAGGAGGCGGTGCTCAAGGGCAGCTTCGACCGCTACGCGCGCGGCCGGAGGCAAGCGCGGCACCGCCACGGTGGATGCCGAATTCCTCGCCCAGATCGAGCAATGGCGCGACCTGCTGGCGAGGAACCTCGCCCTGCGCAATCCCGGCATCGGCGTGCGCGAGCTCAATTTCGCCGTGCAGGCCACCATCGACCGCATCGTCTTCCTGCGCATCTGCGAGGACCGCGGCATCGAGCCGCTCAACCGCCTGCAGGGGCTGGCCAACGGGCCCAACATCTACCCGCGCCTGGCGCAGGTCTTCCGCGAGGCCGACGAGCGCTACAACTCCGGCCTGTTCCACTTCAGGAGCGAAAAGGGCCGGCCCGGCAGCGCGGACGAATTCACCCTCGGCCTGAAGGTCGACGACAGGCTGCTCAAGGACCTGCTCAACGGGCTCTACTACCCCGAAAGCCCCTACGAGTTCTCGGTGCTGCCGGCCGACATCCTCGGCCAGGTGTACGAGCGCTTCCTCGGCAGCGTCATCCGCCTCACCGCCGGCGGCCAGGCGAAAGTCGAGGAAAAGCCCGAGGTGAAGAAAGCCGGCGGCGTCTATTACACGCCGACCACCATCGTCGACTACATCGTGAAGCAGACCGTCGGCCGGCTGCTGGAAAGTCAGTCTCCGCGGGACGCCGCGAAGCTCAAGATCCTCGACCCGGCCTGCGGCTCCGGCTCCTTCCTCATAGGCGCCTACCAGCATCTCCTCGACTGGCACCTCGCCTGGTACACCGCCAACGACCCGGAGAAGCACGCCAAGGGCAAGGACGCGAAGCTCTATCGCGCCAAGGAAGGCTGGCGCCTCACCGCCTCGGAACGCAAGCGCATCCTGGTGAACAACATCTACGGCGTCGACATCGACGCCCAGGCGGTGGAAGTCACCAAGCTTTCGCTGCTGCTGAAGGTGCTGGAGGGCGAGACCGACGAGTCGCTCAACGCGCAGATGAAGCTCTTCCACGAGCGCGCCCTGCCCGACCTCGACGGCAACATCAAGTGCGGCAACTCCCTCATCGGCCCCGACTTCTTCGACGGCCGCCTCGACCTCGACGAGGACGAGCGCCGCCGCATCAACGCCTTCGACTGGCAGGCGGAGTTTCCGCAGGTCTTTCCCCCCTCTCCCGCACGCGGGAGAGGGGCAGGGGGTGAGGGCAGCGGCTTCGATGCCGTCATCGGCAACCCGCCCTATATCCGCATCCAGACCATGAAGGAATGGGCACCGCTGGAGGTCGAGTTCTACAAGCAACGCTACACCGCGGCGAGCAAAGGCAACTACGACATCTACGTGGTGTTCGTCGAGCGCGGGCTGCAGCTGCTCAACGGCAAGGGGAAGCTCGGCTTCATCCTGCCGCACAAGTTCTTCAACGCCCAGTACGGCGAGCCGCTGCGCGGCCTCATCGCCGAAGGGAGGCACCTGAAGCATGTCGTGCACTTCGGCCACCAGCAGGTGTTCGACGGGGCGACGACCTATACCTGCCTGATGTTCCTCGACGCCGCTCCGGCGAAGACCTTCCGCTTCGACAGCGTGGCCGATCTTTCCGCCTGGCAGCAGGGCGGGCCGCCGGCTGGCGCCGAGATCGGCACGAAGTCGCTTTCGTCGGGCGAATGGAACTTCTCGGCCGGCGGCGATGGCGGTTTGCGCGAGCGGCTGACCGGGATGCCCTGCAAGCTGGGCGATGCAGCGCACATTTTCGTCGGCCTGCAGACGAGTGCCGACAAGATTTATGTGCTGGAGCATGTTCGCGAAGCGGGGAAAGGCCATGTTCTTGTCCGCGATGCGTACGGCGCGGAGTGGAAACTGGAGCGGGAACTGCTCAAGCCCTTCCTCAGCCATGTCTCGCTCGGGCGCTACGAACGTCCGCAGGCATCGCACTGGCTGATCTTTCCCTACCGGCTGGCCGAAGGAAAGGCGAAGCTGGTCGAAACCGAAACCTTGCGCAGGCGCTGTCCGAATACCTGGGATTACCTGTCTGCTAACGCAGCTACGCTTAAGAAAAGAGGTGGGGCAGGCGATCTTGGGAGCGGCTGGTATGGTTACGTGTATCGAAAGAATCTGACTTCTTTCGATGCGTCCAAGCTGGTCGTCCAGGTGATTTCGCAGACCGGCCGATACGCCTACGACGATGCCGGCAACTATTTCACCGGCGGCGGCAACGGCCCGTATTACGGCGTGCGCTGGCGCGATCCGGCCGACCCGCATTCCCTGCACTATCTTCAGGGGCTACTCAACTCGCGGCTGCTCGACTGGTTCCTGCAAGGGATCAGCACGCCCTTCCGGGGCGGCTACTGGTCCTACGGCAAGCGCTTCATCGAACTGCTGCCTATCCGCACCATCGGCTTCTCCGACAAGCAGGACCACGCCCGCCACGACAAAATGGTCGCCTTGGTCGAGCAGACGTTGACGCTCCACCGCGACCTCGCCGCCGCCAAGACCGCCCACGACAAGACCCTCGCCGAACGCCAGATCGCCGCCACCGACAAGCAGATCGACCGACTGGTCTATGAGCTGTACGGGCTGACGGAGCAGGAGATTGCGGTGGTCGAGGAGTCGGCCGCCGGAAAGCAGGAAGACCCCGCGTGAGCTCAACCGCGAATGCGCGCTTGCCCTACGCCGCCCTGGCACATGTCGATCGGGAGAAGATTGACGAGTACCTCTTGAATCCGGCAAAGAGCCGGGGCAAAGCAGAGTTCTTTCTCCGTTTCGGCTTCTCCAGCGTGGAGTGGCAGCGCTTCGCTGCGGCGCTGATCGAGCATGGCCGCGCCTGTCACGTAGCCAACCGCGTTGAATCCGAATACGGCACGCGCTACAGTGTCGACGGCCCGATCGCGACACCTTCCGGACGCACGCCGCTCATCAGAACCGTCTGGATCGTCGAGCACGGGAAGCGGGCGCCACGACTGATAACTGCCCATCCGATCAAGGAGACATCATGATTCGCGAACACGATCAGGTCGTTCTCGCGGAGGACGTTCCAGAGCACGCGCTGCAGGCTGGCGACGTCGGAGTGATCGTGCATGTACACCGCCAGGGCGAAGCCTTTGAGGTCGAGTTCCTGACTCTCCAAGGCGAAACCGCAGCCGTACTTACTCTCCGATCCAGTCAGCTGCGATCGATACGAAAGGGCGAGATCGCCCACGCCCGGGAGCGGTTGGCGGCGTAACCGCACAAAGCCAGTCCCTTCGGTGTCGTTCGGATCGTCGTGACTTCGCCCTTCGCGGTGGGCAGGACCGGCTACGGGTATGGCTTGGCCATTCCCTTGCTGATCGCCGGCGCGCTGGTTCGCTCACTCTCGATCGGGCGCCATCGGCAGCAAGCTGGACTGCATCGTGTCAACGAACGCCTGTTCCTGGCGCACCGCCCAGGCCGCATCTTCCTCCTCGACGCGATCGCCCTTGTAGTCAGCGATCCAGCGCAGTTCCTCAGCTCTATTGAGCGCCTTGCCAAGTTCCACCGGCACGCGGTCCGTCTTGACCCGATGCAGGCTGAAGGCCGATATCAGGCCGTTGTGTGTCCTGACGATCTCGCGTTCGACCGGAGCGCCAGATGCCAACAAGGCAGCGCGAGCCGCATCGAACATCGCGTAGTAGGCTCGGTTGCAGGCGCCGTCGGTATCCCCGATATCGAGCAGCACTTTCGCGGATGCGGCTGCCTGTATCGCCTTTGCCATCAGGGTCTGTGCTGTCATAACCGAATCCCTTCGCGCTCGATGTTATGCAGCAGGCGCGGGTTGGAGCATGACTCCGGGTGCTCCCATTCCTCTTCCCAGATCGGCAGCGGCTGGATGCGGATGCCGGTTTCCAGCAACACGTCGTAGGCAAGGTCGGCCATCGCCAGCTTCGTTGCCACGAACTTGCCGGGGCGACCATGCAGGAGCACGGCCACGTCGGCGGTATGGTTGGGCGTGGCGCTCGCCTTCAACGCCCTGCTGTGGTGGTGCCTGGACGGCGCGATGGGCCGCGAGATCGCCGACCAGAAGGCGCTGGAATTCCTCACCGGCTACCTGGCGGAGAAATCGCTGGCGGCGGACAACGTCTTCGTCTGGCTGATGCTGTTCGGCTACTTCGCCATCCCGATGGAGTATCAGCGGCGCGTGCTGGTCTACGGCGTCGTCGGTGCCATCGTCATGCGCACGGTCATGATCCTCGTCGGCGCCTGGCTGATCGCCCAGTTCCACTGGCTGCTCTACGTCTTCGGCGCGTTTCTCGTCGTCACCGGCATCAAGATGTACTGGTTCGCCGAGGAACAGCCGGACCTGGAAAAGAACCCGGTGCTGCGCTGGATGCGCGGCCACCTGCGCATCACGCAGACACTGCACGACGAGCAATCCTTCGTCCGGAAGGACAGGCTGCGCTGGGCCACGCCGCTGTTCCTGGTGCTGGTGCTGGTGGAGGTGAGCGACCTCATCTTCGCGGTGGACAGCATTCCGGCGATCTTCGCCATCACTGCCGATCCGTTCATCGTGCCGACCTCGAACGTGTTCGCCATCCTCGGCCTGCGGGCGATGTACTTCCCGCTCGCCGGCTATGCCGACCGCTTCACGCTGCTCAAGTACGGGCTGGCGCTGATGTTGATCTTCATCGGCGTTAAGATGCTGATCGTCGATCTGTGCAAGATGCCGGTGTTCTGGTCTCTGGGCGTGGTCGTGGCGATCATCACCGTGTCGGTGATACTCAGTCTGCGCCGCGAGCGGGCGGCCGCTTCCGGCCGGACGGCTTGAGTTTGGCAACGCCGGCTCCAAGTTAACTGAAGGCGAACCACAGAGGCACAGAGACACAGAGGCAGCACAGAGGGGCAATGTAAAGAGCCCCATATGCTGTGCGCCGCTCGTCGCCGGTCGATTCTCAGTGTCGTTTTCCTCTGCGACCTCTGCGTCCTCTGTGGTGAGCGGTCCTTTCCGACCTATAGTTTTCAAAGAACAGGAACGCGATCATGGAAAAGCGCACTCAGTTCAGCGTCGGCTACTTTCTGTTCGCCGTGCTCGCCGTGCTGCTGCTGCAGCAGTTCTTCATTCAAGCGCGCAGCGTCGAGCCGCTGCCCTACAGCGAGTTCCAGACGCTGCTCAAGAACGGCCAGGTGCAGGAAATCGCCATCACCGACAATTACATCCAGGGCACGCTGAAGAATCCTCTGCCGGACGGCCGCAGCAAGTTCATCACCACCCGCGTCGAGCAGGATCTGGCCAAGGACCTGGCCCAGTACGATGTCAAGTTCACCGGCGTCGTCGAGAGCACTTTCCTGCGCGACCTGCTCGGCTGGGTCGTGCCGGCGGTGGTTTTCTTCGCCATCTGGATGTTCCTCATGCGCCGGGTGGCCGAAAAGGGCGGACTGGGCGGCGGCTTCATGGCCATCGGCAAGAGCAAAGCCAAGGTCTATGTCGAAGCCAAGACCGGCGTCACCTTCGACGACGTGGCCGGCGTAGACGAGGCGAAGGAAGAGTTGCAGGAGGTGGTGAACTTCCTGCGCAATCCATCGGACTACGCACGGCTCGGTGCGCGCATGCCCAAGGGCGTGCTGCTGGTCGGCCCGCCCGGAACGGGCAAGACGCTGCTGGCGCGCGCCGTGGCGGGGGAGGCGGGCGTACCGTTCTTCTCCATCGGCGGCTCGGAGTTCGTGGAGATGTTCGTCGGCGTCGGCGCGGCACGGGTGCGCGACCTGTTCGAACAGGCGCGGCAAAAGGCGCCGGCGATCATATTCATCGACGAGCTGGATGCCCTTGGACGCGCGCGCGGCGGCTTCGGACTGGGTGGCCACGACGAGAAGGAACAGACGTTGAATCAGTTGCTGGCGGAAATGGACGGCTTCGACCCGAGCGCGGGCATCGTCATCCTCGCCGCCACCAACCGCCCCGAGATCCTGGACCCGGCGCTGCTGCGGGCCGGCCGGTTCGACCGGCAGGTACTGGTGGACCGGCCGGACAAGAAGGGCCGGGTGGCGATCCTGGGCGTGCACATGAAGAAGATCCGGCTCGCCCCGGAGGTAAGTAGCGAGAAGATCGCCGAGCTGACGCCGGGCTTCTCCGGCGCCGAACTGGCCAACCTGTGCAACGAGGCGGCGCTGGTGGCCACGCGGCGCGGCGCGCAGGCCGTTACCCTGGAGGACTTCACCGTCGCCGTGGAGCGTATCGTCGCCGGACTGGAGAAGAAGAACCGCGTGCTCAACCCCCACGAGCGCGAGGTGGTGGCATACCACGAGATGGGGCATGCGCTGGTCGCCATGTCCCTGCCCGGCTCCGATCCGGTGCACAAGATCTCCATCATCCCGCGCGGCGTCGGCGCGCTCGGCTACACCATCCAGCGGCCGACGGAAGACCGTTTCCTGATGACACGCGAGGAACTGGAAAACAAGATGGTGGTGCTGCTCGGCGGGCGCGCCGCCGAACACCTGATCTTCGGCAAGATCTCCACCGGCGCCGCCGACGATCTGCAGAAGGTCACAGCCATCGCCCGCTCCATCGTCATGCGCTTCGGCATGGACGACAAGCTCGGCCACGTGGTCTATGAGTCGGAGCGCCCGAACTTCCTGGGCCAGCCCGTGCCCACCGGCGTGGAGAAGGATTACAGCGAGGAGACGGCGCGCGAGATCGACTGCGCGGTGCGCAAGATCGTCACCGCCGCCTTCGACCGGGCGCTGGCGCTGCTGACGCAGCGGCGCGCGGTGCTGGAGGATGGCGCCCGGAAACTGCTGGCGAAGGAAACCCTGGTCGAGGAGGAACTGCAGGCGCTGCGCGCCCTGCTGCCTGCCTGACGCGGCGTCAGAGCATCTGCGCCATCTCGGGGATGGCGCTGCGCAGGAACAGCAGCGCGCCGCTGCGCGATTCCAGTTCGCCGTGGTGCACGCCTTTGGGCGCCACGTGGTAATCGCCGGCGCGCACCACCAGATCGCCGATGTTGATCTCGCCCTCCAGCACGAGGCATTCCTCGTCCAGGGGGTGATCGTGCGCCGGCACACGGGCGCCGGCTTCCAGCCGCATCAGGTAGTTCAAGTACCCATCCGCCTCGCGCAGCACCTTGATCTGCACCTTGGGCAGGAACGGCTGCCAGCGGCCTTCGCCGGCGCGAATGGTGAGCATCGCCGGCGCCGCACGCACCCGGGCGAGCACCCGCTCGCGCAGGGCGGCCGCTGCGGCCGCTTCCGGCATCACCGGTTCGATCGCCGCCAGCAACTGGTCGCGAATATCGTCCGGCAGCGCTTCTTCGTCCATCACTCTGTCCTTGCTCATTGCCGTGGCTCCCACTCGCTGCCCGCCAGGCCGGCCCGCATCTGCTCGAAAGCCCGACGCATGGTCGTCTTGACCGTGCCCAGGGGCATCTTGCAATGGTCCGCGATCTCCTGGTGGCTCAGGCCGCGGAAAAATGCCAACGAAATCAACTGCCGCGGCAACGGTCCCAGGCTCGCCAGCGCCTTGTGGATCGCGCCGGCGCATTCCGTGGCCTGGAGGATGTCCAGGGGGTCCGAGCCTTCCACCGCCAATTCGGACTGGAACTCGTCGGGATCTGGGTGGAGTTCGGCATCGTCCTTGCGCCGCAGGTAGTCCAGTGCCCGGCTGCGGCAGATCGTCAGCAGCCAGGTCAGTACCTTGCCGCGAGCGGGGTCGAAGCGCGCGGCATCGCGCCATACCTGGAAGTACACGTCTTCCACGACTTCCTCCGCCGCTTCGGGCTGGCGCGTGATGCGCAGCGCCAATCCATAGGCCTTGCCCACGGTAGCGTCGTAAAAATCCGCCAGCGCAGACTCGTCCTGGATGACGATGCCTTCCAACAACAGCCGAAGCCGCGCCTCCAGTTTCGCGTCCCGCTGGTCCGGGTCCTCCTTTTTCTTATTGGGTGCCAAGGGCATCTCTTTGATTGTTGTTGGCAAGTCTATGGAACGCCGTAACCGCGCCGACTGATCCAGCCGATCCATTATAGCAATCTCTAATGCCAACCCCGGAATCGCGTGTTCCACCCGCCCATCCTCCCGGCTCCGCACCACACGAATCGTCTACGCAGCAATTCGCAAACTGGTTTTGGATTGGATTCGGCGTTCCGCCGCCGGCATCCGATCGGCGACTCGGCGCGTATAGACAGTGACCTGGAGCCGCGCACGAGATTTCGGCGCGACAGGCCGGGATTCCTTCATCACATCCGGAGCTTTGCAAATGAACGAGCCAACACCCCTCGCCCGCCCGCGCGGCAGCGGCACGACCTACCACGTCCTGGGCGACGTGGTCACCTGCATCGTCGGCGGCCAGGAGACCGGCAACGCCTGGTCCCTGTTCGAGGTCGAAGTGCCCACCGAAAGCGGCCCGCCTCTGCACTTCCATGAAGCCTACGACGAGGCGCTGTATGTGCTCGAGGGCGAACTGGAAGTGTATCTTGGCGACAAGACCGTGATCGCCGGCCCAGGGCAGTTTTTCTTCGTGCCGCGGGGCACGCCCCACGGCTTTCGCAATCGGAATGCGAATCCTGCCCGATTTCTGTCCTGGGCAATGCCGTCAGGCGCGGAACATTTCTTTGCCGAGATGGACCGCAGCTTCGCCACCACGCCGCCGGACACGGCGAAGGTGCTGGAGATCGCCGCCCGGCACCGCACCCACGCGTTGCTCTGACGAGGGGAACTCATTGCGCAGGACCGCAGTCGGAGGACATCAGCCTGCCAGGCAATGCGAGTTCCCGTACTTCCTCCGTGTCGCGCACGCGCTTTGCGCGTGAACGAGATTCCGAGCCTGAACGACCGGCAGCTTCGGATACTCAGGTCCCGACCACCCCGCCATCGTTCCTCCGGATGGCGATGGTGGCCGAGCGGGGCCGGCCGCCCCGCTCGCCGTCCGGCCAACTGCTGCCGGCCTTGGGCTTGGCCGGATCGGAGCGATCGCCCGGCACCTCGCCCGGGTGCTGGATATTAACGAACAGGGTGCGCCGGTCGGGGGTGCCGATCACGCCCGTGATTTCGCAACCCGCCGGACCGGTGAGAAAACGCTTGACCTCGCCGGTGACGACATCGGCACACAGGAGCTGATTGTTGCCCACGGGTGCGTAGTCGCCCCGGTTCAGCGCGCCAGGTGAGACATCGGTGGCGATCCACAGCCGGCCTTCAGAATCGAACCACAGCCCGTCCGGGCTGCCGAAGATGTCGCCCTTGATGTTGCCTCGTTTGTCGCGATCGGCATTGGCCGGATCGCCACAAAGCACGAAGATTTCCCAGCGGCAGCTGAGCGCCGCCGGACTGCCGCCGGCTTCACGCCAGCGGATGATATGGCCGAATACGTTGTTGGCGCGCGGATTGGCAGCGTCGGTTCCGGGCATCCCCGCCGCACCGCGCTGGCTGTTGTTAGTTAGCGAGCAATACACCTCGCCGGAGCGCGGATGCACGGCGATCCATTCGGGCCGGTCCATCTTCGTTGCGCCCAGCTGATCTGCCGCCTGGCGCGTACGCACCAGCACCTCGGCCTGATCGCGGAATCCATTCGCCACCGTCAGCCCGCCTCTGCCGTGGGTAAGCTCCAGCCATTTGCCCTTGCCGTCGGCATTGAAGCGCGCCACGTACAGCGTGCCCTCGTCGAGCAGGTCGCGGTTGGCCTCCTTGTCCTCCGGGTCGTAGCGGCCGCGGGAGACGAACTTGTAGATGTACTCGAACCGTTCGTCATCGCCCATGTACACCACGACGCGGCCATCGGCGGCGAGCACCGTCTTGGCGCCCTCGTGCTTGAACCGGCCCAGCGCCGTGCGCTTGACAGGCAGGGACCCGGAATCCCAGGGATCGATCTCCACGACCCAGCCGAAACGGTTCGGCTCCGTCGGCGTCAGCGCCACGTCGAACCGGTTGTCGGATTCGTGCCAGCGATAGCCATAGCCCTTGGCGGATATACCGTAGCGCTTGTGATCGGCAGTGATCTGCGCCGGATCGGAAGCGGCGAAGTAACCGTTGAAATTCTCCTCACAGGTCAGATAGGTGCCCCAGGGCGTCACGCCGTGGGCACAGTTGTTCAGCGTGCCCAGGCACATGTGGCCGGCCGGATCGTCGGCCGTGGCCATGTACGGTGACCCGGCGGCCGGGCCGCCGATCAGGATAGGCGTTGCCGCCGTGATCCGCCGGGCATACTGCGACGGACGCACCACCTGCCAGCGGCCGTTGCGCATGCGCACTTCGATCACCGAGACACCATGGGCAGCTTTGGATTTGGCAACCTTCACGGCGTCCCAGTTACTCATGCCATCGGGGTGAAGCAGGCCGTCGTCCACGTACTCGTGATTGATGCACAGTAGCCCGTGGGCGGAGGAATACGCGCCCGATTCCCGGAAGGGAAAGAAGTGCATGCCATCGTGGTGCATGCCGGCCTGCTGCTCCTGCTCCTCGGCCGAATTGCCGGCGTCCGCTTTGAACGGCGGGCCATCCGAAACGGGATCGCCCCAGGCGAACAGCACCTGTACCGAATAGCCCGGCGCAACACGGACCGCATCCTCCGCAGACGGCGCAATAGGCGCGAAGGAAATGCGCGGCCGCGACACGGCCGGCGCAGCCTGCGCCGGAGTGTCCACCGCCCCGAACAACGCCAGGCCCGCGGCCCCCAGCCCGCCCTGCAACAAGCGCCGGCGCACCCGGTCACAGACGAGGATCGCCGCAAGATCGATGTTGCTGCTGTCGTTGCTGCCGCAGTCGTCGTTGTCCTTCATGGCACTGTCGCCCGCTGCTTGGGATTGCCATGATAAGCCTGAACCGTGAAACCGGCATGACCGACGGTTCTTCGGCAGCGAATCCGGGGGTGTCGAGGGAGCAAAGCGCGCGCCATTTCATGCTATCTTTCAATTCATAACAATAACTCCGACTAACCTCGGTCAATCACCAAGTGAGGAGAGAAACGATGTCGATTCGCCGCCTGCTGTCCCTGCTGATCGCCAGCCTTTGTGTTGCTGCCCCCGCAACCGCTCAGGAACTCACCGGAACGCTAAAGAAGGTCAAGGAAAGCGCCACCCTGGTGATGGGCATCCGCGAGTCGTCACTGCCGCTGTCATACCTGGACGACAAGCAGCAGCCGGTCGGCTACCACATCGAAATCTGCAACCGCATCGCCGACGCGGTGAAGGCACAGCTCAAGCTGCAGAGCCTCAAGGTGCAGCACCAGCCGGTCACCTCCCAGAACCGGATTCCCCTCATGACCAACGGCACCATCGATATCGAATGCGGCTCCACCACCAACAGCCTGGACCGGCAGAAGCAGGTGGCCTTCGCCGTGACCACCTTCGTCACCAATGTACGCATGGCGGTGAAAAAGGCTTCCGGAATCACCAGCCTGGCCCAGCTCGGCGGCAAACCGGTGGCGACTACCACGGGCACCACCAGCGTCCAGCTCATGCGCGCCCACGAAAAGGGCAAGAACCTGGACTTCAAGGAGGTCTACGGCAAGGATCACGCCGATTCCTTCCTCATGCTGGAGACCGACCGAGCGGTGGCCTTCGTCATGGACGACAACCTGCTCGCCGGCCTGATCGTCAACTCGAAGAATCCCGCCGACTACGCCATCGTCGGCGAATCGCTGCGCCAGGAACCGATCGCCATCATGCTGCGCAAGGACGATGCGCCGTTCAAGAAGGTAGCCGACGACACCATCATGGCCATGATGAAGAGCGGCGAACTGGAGAAGCTTTACGAGAAATGGTTCACCAAGCCCATCCCGCCCAAGGGCGTGAACCTCGCTTTTCCGATGAGCGCCGAAACGAAGGAGGCCATCAAGAACCCGAACGACAAGGGCATTTGAGCGGCGGCCGATGAATTACACCTGGAACTGGAGCATCTATTTCCAGCAGATTAAAGCCGGGGATGAAACCTATCTCGACTGGTTGATCACCGGGCTGGGGTGGACCGTCGCCGTTTCCCTCTGCGCCTGGGTCATGGCGCTGGTCCTTGGCGCGATGGTCGGCACCATCCGCACCACCCCTAGCAACTGGCTCGTCCGGCTGGGCAACGCCTACGTAGAGTTGTTCCGCAACATACCGCTGCTGGTGCAGATGTTCCTGTGGTTTTTCGTCGTGCCGGAGCTGCTGCCACGCGATCTCGCCATGTGGGTCAAGCAGGACATGCCGGCCAAGGAGTTCGTCACTGCCTTCATCTGCCTCGGTTTCTTCACCTCGGCGCGCATCGCCGAGCAGGTGCGCGCCGGCATCCAGAGCCTGCCGCGCGGTCAACGCGCCGCCGGTCTGGCCTTGGGCTTCACCCTGCCCCAGACCTATCGCTACGTCATCCTGCCCATGGCGCTGCGCATTATCATTCCGCCGCTCACCTCGGAGTTCATGAACGTATTCAAGAACTCCTCGGTGGCGTTCGCCATCGGCGTGCTGGAGCTGACCTTCCAGGCGCGCCAAATGCAGGAGGACTCGGAGCAGGGCATCGAGACCTACCTGGCCGTGACGCTGCTGTATTTCATCTGCGCCTTCACCGCAAACCGCGTCATGGCATTGATCGAGAAAAGAACCCGCGTGCCGGGTTTCATTGCCGAGGCGCACTGAGCGATGTTCGCCGGTTTCGACGTGAGCGTCGTGCAGGCCAGCCTGCCCTTCGTCTGGCAGGGCTTACAATACAGCGTCAAGCTAACCCTGGTGGCCATGACCGGCGGCATCGTCTTCGGCACCTTGCTGGCGCTGGCGCGCCTGTCGAGTATCGGAGCGCTGTCCGCCGGTGCGGCGGCCTACGTCAACACCATGCGCTCCATCCCGCTCGTGATGGTGATCCTGTGGTTCTTTCTCGTCATCCCGCTGATCACGGGCAAACCCATGGGCGCCGAGAATTCGGCTTTGATCACCTTCACCGCCTTCGAGGCGGCCTACTACAGCGAGATCATGCGCGCCGGCATTCAGAGCATCCCCAAGGGACAGGTGGCCGCCGGTTACGCCCTGGGCATGAACTATGCCCAGACCATGCGACTGATCGTGCTGCCTCAGGCCTTCCGCAACATGCTGCCGGTGCTCCTTACCCAGACCATCATCCTGTTCCAGGACACCTCGCTCGTCTATGCCATCGGCGCCAAGGACCTGCTCAAGGCCGCCGAAGTGACGGGCAAGAACTACGGCCGGCCGGTGGAGATGTACGTCTTCGCCGCGGTCATTTACTTCGCGATATGCTTTGCTCTGTCGACGCTGGTCAAGCAGTTGCAGAAGAAGATCGCCATCATCCGCTGAGGATCGCCACGCCATGGCCATGATCGCAATGCGCAACGTGAGCAAGTGGTATGGCCAGTTCCAGGTACTGGCGGATTGCAGCACCCAGGTCGAGAAGGGCGAGGTGGTCGTGGTCTGCGGTCCTTCGGGCTCGGGCAAGAGCACGCTGATCAAGTGCGTCAACGCGCTGGAACCGTTCCAGCAGGGCGAGGTGATCGTGGACGGCACCTCGGTCGGCGATTCGAAGACCAATCTGTCCAAGCTGCGCGCCCGGGTGGGCATGGTGTTTCAGCACTTCGAGCTTTTTCCGCACCTGTCGATCACCGAGAACCTGACCATCGCCCAGACGAAGGTGCTCGGACGCTCGAAGGCGGAGGCGGAAGCCAAGGGACTGAAACTGCTCGACCGCGTCGGCCTCAAGGCCCATGCACACAAGTTTCCCGGTCAGCTCTCCGGCGGCCAGCAGCAGCGTGTGGCGATCGCCCGGGCCCTGTCGATGGACCCGATCTGCATGCTCTTCGACGAACCGACCTCGGCGCTGGACCCGGAGATGATCAACGAGGTACTCGACGTCATGGTCCAACTGGCCCATGAAGGCATGACCATGATGGTGGTCACCCATGAGATGGGCTTCGCGCGCAAAGTCGCCCATCGGGTCATTTTCATGGACCAGGGCCGGATCGTCGAGGATGCAAAGAAGGAGGATTTCTTCGGCACGCCGCGCTCGGAGCGAGCGCAACAGTTCCTGTCGAAGATCCTCCACCATTGAATCGTGAATCCGCAAATGGCACAGCCGAACACAGATGTCGTTGGGTTGGGTCTGGATACTGTCGCAACATCATGCACGATCACTGCCGGCGGAAAATGATTTCGGTATGACGCGTCTGTGCAGATCTGTGCAATCTGCGGATTGGAGCTTTTTCTGAATCGGCGCGGGAGCGAGGAAAAGCAGCATGCCCTACATCGAGTGGACTGACGAGCGTTTCGGTGTCGGCGTGCCGCAGATCGACAATCAGCACAAATACCTGGTGCGCCTGCTCAATGAGATGCACGAGGCCATTCAGGGCGACGATCCGCGCATCACCACGCGTACGATCCTGCCGCGGCTCGCCTCATACACACAATTCCACTTCCGCACCGAGGAGCTGCTGATGAAGCAGCATGCCTATCCCAAGGCGGCGGCGCATACCGCCGAGCACGAGCGACTGATTGCCCGCGTGGACGAGTTGATCGACCGGCGCCGCCGTGGCGATTCCGACGTGCCCGGACAAACCATGCAGTTACTCATCGACTGGCTGCAGCAGCACATCCTGCAGATGGACCGGGAACTGGGAAGTTATCTCCAGGCCCAGGGGCTGAGCGAAGAGCAGATTAGCGATGCCGGAAACGCCGACACCGACCGCCACACGTAAGCACCCCCGTCACACCAGTGCCCGCAGTTCGCGCAGCGCCACGGAAAGCATAGGCATGTCCAACGCGCCCAGCGCCTTGAGATCCGCCAGCAGCTGACGGCACCGGGCCAGCGGATGCTGGCGCTGCGCCTCCCATGCCGCGATCATCGCCGCGGGCAAGGCTGCCGGCTCGTTCGCTTTGAGCACCTCGGCCGTCAGGCTGCGCGCCAGGATCTGCAGGTCGTCGCGCAATGCCGCCCGGGCCAGGCCCTGCCAATGCGTGTCCGCCGGCAGCGCACCGATCTGCCGATAGAGCCAGTGCAGGTCGAGGCGACCGGCCAGCTCGAAATACACCGCCGCCACGGTGGCGACACTGCGCTCGGCCTGGGCAGCCACCTCGACGATGTCCAGCGCCGAGAACAGCGGCTCGAGGGCGGCGACACGGCGCGCCAGGGCCTCGGGCACGGCGAGCTCGGTCAGGCGGTCGATGCCCGCCGCCAGCTCGGTGCGATCGACTTCCGACAGCAACCCCACCATGTTCCTGGCAAGCTCGGCGACGCCGGGCGCAAAACGCTGCAGCGTCCTCACCATATCCGCCAGGTATTGGCGATGGCGCAGGAACCAGAAGGTACCGCGCATGACCAGCCGCACGGACTCGGCGACGATGAGGATCTGCGTGGCATCGGCGATGCGGTTGTCGAGCGCTTCACTGGCCCGCCACAGGGAGACGAGGTCGAACACTTCCCGCGTGGCGAGGTAGGCGCGGACGATTTCCGGCGCCGCAGCACCGGTTTCCTCCTGCAGGCGATGCACGAAGGTGCTGCCGACGCGGTTGATCATGCTGTTGACGACATAGGTGGCGATGATTTCGCGCCGCAGCGGATGACGTTCGATTGCCTCGGCATGGCGTTCACGCAGCGGCTGCGGGAAGTAGCGCGCCAGACAGGTGGCGATGAACGGATCCTCGGGCACGTCGGAGCCGAGCACCGCGTCGAACAGCTCCATCTTGCTGTAGGCGAGCAGGACGGCGAGTTCCGGCGTGGTCAGGCCCTGCTTGGCGGCCTTGCGTTCGGCGATGGCTTCGTCGTAGGGCAGAAACTCCAGCTTGCGGTTGAGCCGTCCGGTGTTGCCCAGGTGTCGGATGTAGCGCGACTGTTCTTCGAGCAGCGCCACGCCGCGGACCCGGGACACCGCCAGCACCTGGTTCTGGAAGTAGTTGTCGCGCAGCACCAGTGCCGCCACCTCGTCGGTCATGTCCGCCAGCAGCTTGTTGCGCTGCTTCTCGGTCAGCTCGCCGTCGGCGACCACCGCGTCGAGCAGGATCTTGATGTTTACCTCGTGGTCCGAGCAATCCACACCGCCGGAATTGTCGATGGCATCGGTGTTGATCAGCCCGCCGCGCAGGGCGAACTCGATGCGTCCGAGCTGGGTGCAGCCGAGATTGCCGCCTTCGGCAACGACGCGGCAGCGCAATTCATTGCCGTTGACACGGATGCCGTCGTTGGCCCGGTCGCCGACGTCGGCGTTGGATTCGCTGCTCGCCTTGACGTAGGTGCCGATGCCGCCGTTGTAAAGCAGGTCCACCGGTGCGCGGAGGATCGCACGGATCAGCTCCGCCGGCGTCAGCGTCTCCGCGTCCACCGCCAGCCGCTCGCGTGCACGGGATGACAGAACAATGGATTTGGCGCTGCGCGGCCAGACGCCGCCGCCTTCGGAGATCAGTTTGCTATCATAGTCAGCCCAACTCGAGCGCGGCAGCCGAAACAAGCGCTGACGCTCGTCGAAGCTGGCAGCCGCGTCGGGATCCGGGTCGATGAAGATGTGCCGGTGATCAAAGGCGGCGACCAGCCGGATGCGCCGGGACAGGAGCATGCCGTTGCCGAAGACGTCGCCCGACATGTCGCCGACGCCCACCACGGTGAAGTCCTGCTCGTCCGTGTGGATACCCAACTGGCGGAAATGGCGCTTCACCGACTCCCAGGCGCCACGGGCGGTAATCGCCATCTTCTTGTGATCGTAGCCGGCCGACCCGCCCGAGGCGAAGGCGTCGCCGAGCCAGAAACCGTATTCGCGCGCAATGGCGTTGGCGTAGTCCGAGAACGTCGCCGTGCCCTTGTCGGCGGCGACGACGAGATAGGGATCGTCCTCGTCATGGCGTACCACGTCCGGCGGCGGCACGACGCCTCCGGCCACCAGGTTGTCGGTGACGTCGAGCAGGCCGCGCAGGTAGATCTGGTAGCAGGCGATACCCTCGGCGAGCAGCGCGTCGCGATCGCTGCCGGGCGGCGGATTCTTGACGATGAAGCCGCCCTTGGAGCCGACCGGCACGATGACGGCGTTCTTGACCATCTGCGCCTTCATCAGGCCCAGCACTTCGGTGCGAAAATCCTCCATGCGGTCCGACCAGCGCAGTCCACCCCGGGCCACCTTGCCGCCACGCAGGTGCACACCCTCGACCCGGGGCGAGTAGACGAAGATCTCGAACATCGGCTTCGGGTCGGGAAGCTGGGGCACGCGCCGGGGATCGAACTTGAAGGCGAGACAGGCTTTGGGCGCGCCGGCCGCATCGCGCTGGAAGTAGTTGGTACGCAGCGTCGCCAAGATGACCGCCAGAAACTGGCGCAGGATGCGGTCTTCGTCCAGATTGGCGACGTTGTCCAGCCCGGCGACGATCCCGGCAATGGTGCGCTCGACTCGTTTTTCGCACTCTGACGCCGCAAGCGGGTCGAAGCGTTCCACGAACAGCCGCATGAGCTGCGCAGCCAGGTCCGGATGCGCCGTCAGCGCCTGCTCCATGTACGCCTGGCTGAAGGTGAAGGCCGCCTGTTTTAGATACTTTGCGTAGGCGCGCAGCACCGTCACTTCGCGCCAAGTGAGGCCGGCGAGGAGGACCAGCCTGTTGAAGTCGTCGTTCTCCATGCCGCCGCGCCAGACCTGGAGAAAGGCGTCCTGGAACGGCTCGCGCACGCGTTCCAGGTCGATCGCATCGCGCCCCGGCACGATCATTCCTATGTCATGAATCCAGGCGATGCCGCCGTGACGCCGCTCAATCCGGTAGGGACGCTCTTCCAGCACGCGCACGCCCATGTGTTCCAGCATCGGCAGACTTTGCGACAGCGGCACCGGCTCGCCGGCGTGCACGATCTTCAGACGTAGGCTGCCGGGGCGCCCCTCCAGGGGTACGTAGAGGTTCATGGCGAGGCTGTCGGCACCGGCCAGCGACTCGATCAATTCGATGTCGCGCACTGCGGCGCGCGCCGAACACTCCTCCCGGTAACCGGCCTGGAAGGCCCCCTGGTAGCAGCTGTACAGGAGATTGCCGCGCTCCTCGCCGCAATGTTCCAGCAGCGCCTCGTGCACATCGTCCTGCCAGCGCCGGGTGACCCGCACCAGACGGGCCTCGACATCGCGCACATCGAGCTCGGGAATGCCGCCGGGGCGTGTGCGCACCACCACCAGAATGCGCGCCAGGGGCGAGTCCGACAGTTGCACGTTGAACTCCGAAGACAGCCCGTGGAACACCTCGGTGAGCACCCGCTGCATGCGCTCACGCAGAGCCGTGTCGTAGTTCTCGCGCGGCACGTAGATCAAACAGGAGACGAAACGCTCGAAGGCGTCGCGGCGCACGAACAGACGGGTGCGCTGCCGCTCGCCCAAGCGCAGGATGCCCGTGGCGATGACATAGAGCTCCTCGACAGAGATCTGGAACAGTTCGTCGCGCGGGTACTGCTCGAGGATGGCAATCAGCGCCTTGGCAGCGTGGCTCCTAGGCAGAAAGCCGGCTCGGGCCATCACTGCAGCGACTTTGCGCCGGAGCAGCGGAATCTCCGCCGGGTTGGTGTTGTAGGCAGTAGAGGTGAACAGCCCGAGAATGCGGCGCTCGCCGACGACGCGGCCGGCGGTATCGAAGCGCTTGATGCCGAGGCAATCGAGATAGCCGGGCCGGTGCACCGTCGCCCGGGCATTGGCCTTGGTCAGCAGCAGCAGCTTCGGTTGACGGGCTTGCGCCCGCATTTCCGGCGGCAGCGCGGCAAAGGCGGTGGAGGGCGCGTCGCGCCCGGATTCGCGCAGGATGCCCAAGCCGGAGCCGGGAACGATGCGCAAGACGTCCTCGCCGTCCTGCGCGCCTAGTTCGTAGTCGCGGTAGCCGAGAAGCGTGAAGTTGCCGTCGGCGATCCATTGCAGAAATGCCCGGTCCTCCGCCGTGTCGGCGGCGTCCTGGGGCGGCGGATTCTGTTCGATGTCAGCGAGAATCTCGACGATGCGGTGCTGCATCTTGCGCCAGTCCTCGACCGCGACGCGCACATCGGTCAGGACTTGCATCAGCCCGGCCCGGAGCGCGTCGAGGTGACCAGGCTCGGTACGACGGTCCACTTCCACGTGGATGACCGATTCGAGCCGCCCGCCGTTGTCCTGACGCTCCGCCGCCACGGCGATAAGCTGTCCGCGTTCGTCGCGTCGCATCTTCATCACGGGATGAATGATCAAGTGCAGGGTCAGGCCCTGACGATTCACTTCCATGGTGATGGAGTCGACGAGGAAAGGCATGTCGTCGTTCACGATCTCGATCACCGTGTGGGTTGATTGCCAGCCGTGCTCCTCCAGACGGGGGTTGTACACCCGCACTTTCGGCGTCCCGGGGACGAAGGCGCGGGCGAAGTGCCAATGACTCAGCACGGCGCCGTAGAGGTCGGCGATCGCGCGCTCCGCCAGATCCTCCGGATCTACCTGGCTGTAATACTGGCGGGCGAAGGAGTGCACCGTGGCGGCCTGTTCCGGCGGGAGCTTGTCGCCGATCAGTTGCAGCACCGCCGTGATCAGATCGGTTCGTCCGGTCTCCACTTGTTTCAGCATGGCACCTTCCTTCGCAACAATCGGCCGCTCCATTCTCTATAGCACGGGACGAGCCGCCTCACAGTCCGGGATCGCTGCCCTCGCCGTGCAGACAGGCGTCCACCGCCTTGCGCGTCAGGTGTGGCGCAAACAGTTCGATGAAGCGGTAGGTATAGCCGCGCAGATAGTCGTTGCGCCGGATGCCGATGCGCGTGGTGCTCGACTGGAACAGGTGCGAGGCATCCACCGCCCGCAGATCCGTGTCGCTGCGCTCGTCGTAGGCCATGGTGGCGACAATGCCGATCCCCAGGCCGAGCGCGACATAGGTCTTGATGATGTCGGCATCGATGGCGGTGAGCACGACGTTGGGGCTGAGCCCCCGCGCGGCGAACGCCTTGTTGATCTCGCTGCGGCCGGTAAAGGCGAAGTCGTAGGTGATGACGGGGTGACGGGCGATTTCCTCGAGCGTCAGGGGCGAGGCCTTGAAGATGGGGTGCCCGGGCGGGGCGACGACGCTGCGGTTCCACTGGTAGCAGGGCAGCATGACCAGATCCTCGTACTGGTCGATGGCTTCCGTGGCAATGGCGATATCGGCCTCACCGGAGAGCACCAGCTCGCTGATCTGGGTCGGACTGCCCTGGCGCAAGCTTAGCCGGACATTGGGGTAGGCCTCGACGAAGCGCTGGATCACCGGCGGCAGGGCGTAGCGCGCCTGGGTGTGGGTGGTGGCGATGGTCAGGCTGCCGCTCGCTTCGTTGCTGAACTCCTGCCCGACCTGGCGCATGTTCTCCATGTCCCGCAGCATGCGCTCGGCGATCGCCAGCACCTGCCGCCCCGGTTCGGTGATGCCGGTCATGCGCTTGCCGTGCCGGACGAAGATATCCACGCCAAGCTCTTCTTCCAACAGGCGAATTTGCTTGCTCACGCCTGGCTGGGAGGTGAACAGAGCGTTAGCCGCTTCGGACACATTCAGTCCCCGTCGCGCGACCTCGAACACATATCTCAATTGCTGGACATTCATTTTGCCACCCAAATAACCATCAGTTATTACAGGCTAACATAAAAGTATTTTTCTGATCTATAAATGGGCTGATACGCTTCGTCTCGAACAAGGGACCCCCTCAATGGACTGGGCATACACGCTTTCGGGATTTGTCGTCGGAGGAATCGTCGGGCTGACTGGTGTCGGCGGCGGTTCGCTCATGACGCCGCTGCTGGTGCTGCTGTTCGGCGTCGCACCGGCAACGGCGGTCGGCACCGATCTGCTCTACGCCGCCATCACCAAGTCCGGCGGCACGGTCGTCCATGGCTTCAATCGCACCGTCGACTGGCGCATTACCGGTCGTCTCGCCGCCGGCAGCCTGCCGGCGGCGGTCGCCACGCTGCTTGCGCTGCATACGCTCAAGCTCGACACCGGTGCCATGGCAAAACTGATCTCGAGCGCCCTGGGCATGGCGCTTCTGCTTACAGCGGGGGCCATCATCTTCAAACAGCGGCTTCAGCAGTGGGCGCTCGCTCGCGAGTCCCGCTCCTGGACCGGTCGCCATGCCGACATCGCCACGGTGCTGACCGGCGCTGTTCTCGGCGTGCTCGTTACCGTCTCCTCTGTGGGCGCGGGGGCGCTTGGCGTCGCCGCGCTCTTCTTTTTGTATCCCCGGCTGCCGGCGGTACGAATCGTCGGCGCAGATCTGGCCCACGCCGTGCCGCTGACGTTCGTGGCAGGACTCGGACATTGGCTGATCGGCAGTGTCGACTGGTCCCTGCTGGGTAGCCTGCTGCTGGGCTCGCTGCCGGGCATCTATCTCGGTAGCCATCTCGCCGTGCGCGTGCCCGAGCGAGTCCTGCGTCCGGCGCTCGCCACGATGCTGGTGGCTGTGAGCGCCAAACTCATCTGGTAGGAGGTTCGACCGCATGTACCGCTACGACCACTACGACCAGACGCTCGTGAATGAACGGGTCGTTCAGTACCGCGATCAGACGCGCCGCTACCTGGCCGGCACCCTGAGCGAGGACGAGTTCCGGCCCTTGCGACTGCAAAACGGCCTATACATCCAGCGCCATGCGCCCATGCTGCGCGTTGCCATTCCCTACGGATTGCTGTCGAGCGAGCAACTGCGCAAGCTCGCCGCCATCGTCACCCGCTACGACCGCGGCTACGGCCATTTCTCGACGCGCCAGAATTTGCAGCTCAACTGGCCGAAGCTCGAGGACGTGCCCGATATCCTGGAGGAGCTGGCGGCGGTGCAGATGCACGCCATCCAGACCAGCGGCAATTGCGTGCGCAACATCACCACCGACCAGTTTTCCGGCGTCGCACCGGACGAAATCGTCGATCCGCGCCCCTATGCCGAACTCCTGCGCCAGTGGTCCACGCTGAACCCCGAGTTCGCCTACCTGCCGCGCAAGTTCAAGGTCGCCATCAACGGCGCCGCCGAGGACCGTGCCGTGGTGCCCATCCACGACCTCGGTCTGCACGCGGTGCGCAACGAGGCAGGCGAGGTCGGCTTCCGTGTCGTCGTCGGCGGCGGGCTCGGCCGCACCCCTATCCTGGGCGTGGAGATCCGTTCGTTCCTGCCGTGGCAGCATCTGCTCACCTACGTCGAGGCCATACTGCGCGTCTACAACCGCTACGGCCGGCGCGACAACAAGTGGAAGGCGCGCATCAAGATCCTGGTCAAGGAACTCGGCGGCGAGGCCTTTGCACGCGACGTGGAGGCGGAGTGGCAGCATCTGAAAGACAGCCCCTCCGTCCTGACCCAGGAGGAGCTCGATCGCGTCACCAGCCACTTCACGGCGCCGGAGTACGAAACCCTGGCCGACACCGACCTGCTGTTCGAGCTGCACAAGAAGGAAAACCGCGCCTTCGCCAACTGGGTAAAACGCAACGTGCGCGCCCACAAAGCTCCGGGGTATGCCGCTGTCACGCTATCGCTGAAGCGCGTTGGCGCCGCCCCCGGCGACTGCACCGCGGTGCAGATGCAACTCGTGGCTCATCTCGCCGACCGCTACAGCTTCGGCGAGCTGCGCGTGTCCCACGAACAGAACCTGATCCTCGCCGACGTGCGTCAGCGCGATCTGTTCTCCCTGTGGCAACAGGCGCGCGCCGCCGGCCTGGCCTCGCCGACCATCGGCCTGCTGGCCGACATCGTCTGCTGCCCCGGGGGGGACTTCTGCTCGCTCGCCAATGCCAAGTCGATTCCCGTCGCCGAGGCCATCCAGCGCCGTTTCGACAGTCTCGATTATCTGCACGACATCGGCGAGCTGGATCTGAACATTTCCGGCTGCATGAATTCCTGCGGCCACCATCACGTCGGCCACATCGGCATCCTCGGCGTCGATAAGAACGGCGAGGAGTGGTACCAGGTTTCCGTCGGCGGTGCGCAGGGCAACGACGCCGCGCTCGGCGAGGTCATCGGCCCATCCTTCGCCGCGGCCGAAATGCCCGATGTCGTCGAGAAGCTGATCGAGACCTACATCGACCAGCGCTACGCCGACGAACGTTTCATCGACACCGTCCGCCGGATCGGCCTCGAACCGTTCAAGCAGCGCGTCTACCAACGCCATGCCCGATCCGGCGTCATTCGCAGAGAGAGGAAGATAGCCAATGCCTAGGATCATTAAGAACGCCGGCGTCCACGACGACGTCTGGAAACTCATCACCCTGGCAGAGAACGAGACGCCTGAGAGCCTGCGCCTGCCCGTCGGCCCGCTGCTGGTGCCGCTCGCCGTGTGGCGCGCGCGCAAAGCCGAGCTCATCCACCGCGAATACGAACACGGTTGGCCACTTGGCGTCTGGCTCGCGCCCGACGACGGCCCGGAGGACATCGCCGACGATCTGGACGACTTTTCCGTCGTCGCCGTCCACTTCCCCAGTTTCACCGACGGTCGCGGCTACACGGCGGCACGCCTGCTGCGCAGCCGCTACGGCTATCGCGGCGAACTGCGCGCCGTGGGCGACGTACTGCGCGATCAGCTCTTTTACCTGAAGCGCTGCGGTTTCGATGCTTTTGCCGTCCGTGCCGACAAGGACATCGAGGAGGCCGTGGCTGGTCTCGCCGATTTTTCGGACAGCTACCAGGCCGCCATCGACCAACCGTTGCCGCTGTTCCGCCGCGAAGCGCGCGCAGCGGCCATTCACGATTAGGAAGCCGACCATGCACCTTGCCACGCGACCTGACCTCAACGACGCGCAACTGCAGTCGGCGCTGGCGTCGAAGATCGAATCCGCGGTGACGCTGCTGCGCCAGATCGAACGCGAGTTCGCCCCGGCCAGCTTCGCCAACAGCCTGGGCGCCGAGGACATGGTGCTGACTGATCTGGTCGCCCGTCATGCCCGCGGCATTGAGGTCTTCATCCTCGACACCGGCCGGCTGCATCAAGAAACCTATGCGCTGCTGCAGCGTGTGGCCGATCACTACGAGCTGCGCGTGCGCGTGATCTACCCCCGGGCTGCGGCGGTGGAGCGCTACGCCTCCGAGTCCGGCATCAATGCCTTCTACCGCAGCGTCGAACTGCGCAAGGCTTGCTGCCAGGTGCGCAAGGTCGAGCCGCTGTCGCGGGCGCTCTCGGGCAAGCGCGCCTGGATCACCGGGCTGCGGCGTGCCCAGGCGGTCACACGGCGCGACCTGCCGGTGCGCGAACTCGACGGCGCACACGGCATCGAGAAGTTCAATCCCCTGGCCGACTGGAGCGAAGCAGAGGTCTGGGCCTACCTTCATCAGTTCCAGGTGCCGTACAACGAGTTGCACGACAAGGGTTTCCCCAGCATCGGCTGCGCGCCGTGCACACGCGCGCTTAGTCCTGGCGAGGACATTCGTGCCGGGCGTTGGTGGTGGGAAGCGCCGGAGCACAAGGAATGCGGCCTGCATCCGGCGAAGCGCCCCCAGTTGCATAGTGTTTGAGTTTGCCAGGACGATAGCTCATGGAATTGCTACGCGACGAAGTTCTGGCGACACGGGGGCGCGCACTCAGCCACCTGGACTGGCTGGAGGCCGAAGCCATCTACATCATGCGCGAGGTGGCCGGTCAGTGCGCCAATCCGGTGCTGCTGTTCTCCGGCGGCAAGGATTCGATCTGCCTGCTGCGCATCGCCGAAAAGGCATTTCGCCCCGGGCGTTTTCCCTTTCCGCTGCTGCACATCGACACCGGACACAACTACCCGGAGGTCATCGCGTTCCGCGACAGGCGCGCCGCGGAACTGGGCGAGCGACTGATTGTGCGCAGCGTCGAGGATTCCATCGCCCGCGGCAGCGTCGTGCTGCGCAATTCGGGCGAGTCGCGCAACAAGCATCAGTCGGTAACGCTGCTCGAGGCGATCGCCGAATTCGAGTTCGATGCCTGCATCGGCGGCGCGCGGCGCGACGAGGAAAAGGCGCGGGCCAAGGAGCGCATCTTCTCCTTCCGCGACGAGTTCGGGCAGTGGGACCCGAAGAACCAGCGCCCGGAGCTTTGGGATCTGTACAACGCGCGAACCTTCAAGGGTGAGAACATCCGCGCCTTCCCCATCTCCAACTGGACCGAGCTGGATGTCTGGCAATACATTGCCCGCGAAGGATTGGAGCTGCCGTCGATCTACTTCGCCCACCGGCGCAAGGTCGTTCGTCGCGGCGGTGCGCTGGTGCCGATCACCGCCCTGACGCCGGCCAAACCCGGTGAGGTGGAGGAGGAGTTGTCGGTGCGCTTCCGCACCGTGGGCGACATCACCTGCACCGCGCCTGTGGAGTCCGCCGCCGACAGCGTGGAGAAGATCATCGAAGAAACCGCCGCCACCACCATCACGGAACGCGGCGCCACGAGGCTCGACGACCAGACCTCCGACGCGTCGATGGAGCAGCGGAAAAAGGAAGGTTACTTTTGATTCAGCGCAGAGATGCAGCGTCACGGAAGGGTGGGCGGACCACGTCTCTGTGACGCCGTGATTGGGGTATCGAACATGTCGGCAATGGAACAACTGCCCGAAATAGACAACGGTTTGCTGCGCCTGCTCACCTGTGGCAGCGTGGACGATGGCAAGAGCACGCTCATCGGCCGCCTGCTCTACGACAGCAAGGCGATCCTGGTGGACGCGCTGCAGGCGATCGAGCGCACGTCGAAGAAGCGCGGCCTGGAGGCGGTAGACCTGTCGCTGCTGACGGACGGGCTGCAGGCCGAACGCGAGCAGGGCATTACCATTGACGTGGCATACCGCTACTTTTCCACCGGCACGCGTGAATACATCATCGCCGACGCCCCCGGCCACGAACAGTACACGCGCAACATGGTTACGGCGGCGTCGACGGCGAACCTCGCCATCATCCTCGTCGATGCACGCAAGGGTGTGTTGACGCAAACGCGGCGGCACTCCTATATCGCGCACCTCATGGGCATTCCGCACCTGCTGATCGCCGTCAACAAGATGGACCTGGTGGACTACTCCGAGGAGGTCTATGAGCGGATCAAGTTTGACTACCTGGAGGTCGCGGGCAAGCTCGGCATCGAGGACGTGCGCTTCATCCCCATCTCGGCCCTGAACGGCGACATGGTGGTCGAGCGCGGGGATCGGCTGGCGTGGTACGAGGGGCCGACGCTGATGGAAGTGCTCGAGACAGCACCGGCGGCGCACACCGAGCACGAGGAGAAATTCCGCTTTCCGGTGCAGTACGTCTGCCGGCCGCAGGCCTCCGACGATCCGGCGCTGCACGACTACCGCGGGTTCATGGGCCGCGTCGAATCGGGGGAGATCGCCATCGGTGACGCGGTGCAGATCCTGCCCTCCGGCCTGACCACCCGCGTCGCCGACATCCAGCTCCACGGCCGATCGCTAACGTGCGCGGTGAGCGAGCAGTCGGTCACCATTCTCCTCGAGGACGAAATCGACATCTCGCGCGGCGACATGATCGTCAAAGCAGACGAAGCGCCGCGTGTCACGAAGCAGGTCGAAACCATGATGTGCTGGCTCGGCGATGTGCCGCTGGACCTCAACCGCAAGTACATCGTGCGCCAAACGACTAGGGAGACCAAGGCCCTTCTTGCCGGTATCGGCTACCGGCTGGACATCAACGAGCTGACGCGCGCCGCTGCCGGCAAGCTCGCCATGAACGACATTGGCAAGGTGTCGCTGAAGTTCGCGCAGCCGTTGTTCGTGGACGCCTACGCCGAGAACCGTGCCACCGGCGCCTTCATCGTCATCGACGAGGCGACGAACAATACGGTCGGCGCCGGAATGATCCTGTAGATCATTTTCGCCCTGCCGGGCAAGCGGGACGGCATCAAATCGTTGCGACCGTTTCCGGATAGGCGAACAAACCCGGCACGCCGCCGGTGTGCAGAAAGACGACGTTCTCATCGGGCCGGAAATAGCGCCGCTGCACCAGGCCAATCAGCCCCGACATTGCTTTGCCGGTATAGACCGGATCCAGCACGATTCCTTCAAGACGGGCGGCGATGCCGAGGGCCGCACGCATCGCCATGGTCGGCTTGGCGTAACCTTGGCCGACGAACTCGTCCAGCACCGCCACGGCATCCCGCGGTAAGGGCCGCGTGATCCCCAGATGCAATGCAGTATCCGCCGCGAGATCGTAGACCGCTGACTCCTGATCTGCCCGTGTTCCCTCCACGGCGATGCCGATGACGCGGGTCGGGGCCTTCAGCGCAAGAAAGCCGGCGACCAGCCCGGCGTGAGTGCCGCCGCTGCCCGTGGCGAGGACAACGGCATCGAGCGTGAGTCCGGCCTCGCCGGCCTGGCGCAACATTTCCTCAGCGCATGCGACGTATCCGAGATTGCCGGTAATGCAACTGCCCCCCACCGGAATGAGATAGGGCCGTGCGCCAGCATCGCGCAACTCGCCGGCGCGCTCTTGCATGGTTTCCTCACGGCTAGCGCCGGATTCGATGATGGTTAAGCGCGCACCAAACAGGCGATCGAGCAGCACGTTGCCGTTGCCGAGGTAGCTCTCGCTGGCGTGATGACCGCGGCGCAAAATCAATTCGCACTTCAGACCCAGCTTGGCGCAGGCAGCGGCCGTTTGCCGTGCATGGTTGGACTGCAGGGCGCCCACCGTGAGGATCGTGTCGGCGCCTTGCGCCTGCGCCTCGCCCAGCAGGAATTCGAGCTTGCGCGCTTTGTTGCCGCCGAGTCCCAGGCCGGTGAGGTCGTCGCGCTTCACAAATAAGCGTGGCCCGCCTAGGTGGCTTTGCAGGCGCGGCGCCGGGTCGAGCGGTGTAGGAAGCTGCGCCAAGCGTGAAGGCTGGAAAGCGGAAAGTCGCATGGCGGTACAGGTGCGGGCAGTCGGTTCGGACGGCGTCTAGCCCGGCAATTCCGGGAGCATGATCACCGGAAGCATACCGGGCACTGGGTGCCGCGGCAACACCCACGGCACACGCTGCACCTGGTCCGGTTGAACGAAAAAGCCGGGGCCACTCCGGCTTCTCGTCGTGTGCTGGGCAGTGGTCGCTTACTGTGCTGCGGCGCTGCCGGTCGCCTCGACCGGCTCGGGCCGGTCCAGCAGTTCCACCAATGCCATGGGCGCATTGTCGCCCTGCCTGAATCCGTACTTCAGGATGCGCAGGTAACCGCCGTTGCGACTGCCGTAGCGAGGCCCGAGCACGTCGAACAGTTTCACCACCATCTCCCGGTCGCGCAGGCGATCGAAGGCCAGCCGCCGATTGGCCAGGCTCGGCTTTTTGCCCAGTGTGATCATCGGTTCGACGACACGGCGCAGTTCCTTCGCTTTGGGCAGCGTCGTCTTGATGACTTCGTGGCGCAGCAGCGAGTTGGTCATATTGCGCAGCATCGCCAAGCGATGGCTGCTGGTGCGATTCAGTTTGCGTAAGCCCAGACGGTGGCGCATGTTGTTCTACCTCGGTGTTCGTCTCTCCACAAAGGCCGCGACCGCTCCGGTCACGGTCGGGGAGCGCGGATTACAGCTTCTCCAGGCCGGCGGGGGGCCAGTTTTCCAGTTTCATTCCCAGGGTCAAGCCGCGGGACGCGAGTACTTCCTTGATCTCATTGAGAGACTTGCGGCCCAGATTGGGCGTCTTGAGCAGTTCGGTTTCCGTGCGCTGGATCAGGTCGCCAATGTAGTAAATGTTTTCCGCCTTCAGGCAGTTGGCGGAGCGGACCGTCAGTTCCAGATCATCGACTGGGCGCAGGAGGATGGGATCCACCTGGCTGGGCTTTTGCGGTTCGACCGTGGGGCCTGTGCCTTCCAGATTGGCGAAGACGGACAACTGGTCCATCAGCACGCTCGCCGCGTAGCGGACTGCTTCCTCCGGATCCACCGCACCGTTGGTTTCGATGTCCATGACCAGCTTGTCCAGGTCGGTACGCTGCTCGACGCGCGCGCTCTCGACCGTGTAGCTCACGCGACGCACCGGACTGAATGAGGCGTCGAGCACGATGCGCCCGATCGCCTTGGTCTCACCGCTCGTCGGCCGCACGTTTCCCGGCACATAGCCGCGGCCCTTCTCGACCTTGATCTGCATGTCGAGTTTGCCGCCGGGCGCGAGGTGGGCAATGACATGATCGGGATTGATGATCTCGACGTCATGGGTGGTTTCGATATCGCCGGCGGTGACGACACCCTCGCCAGACTTGCTCAGGCGCAGGCTCGCTTCGCTGCGGCTGTGTAGCTTCAGCACGACGCCTTTGAGGTTGAGCAGCAGGTCGACCACGTCCTCGCGCACGCCATCGAGCGTTGAGTATTCATGCAGCACACCATCGATCGTCACCTCGGTGGGTGCATAGCCTTCCATCGATGACAGAAGGATGCGCCGTAGGGCGTTGCCCAGCGTATGCCCGTAGCCGCGCTCGAACGGTTCCATGACGACACGGGCGTGGACCGGCGACAGATTCTGGACGTCAATACTCCGGGGTTTTAGAAGTGCATGACTTTGCATCGGCAGTCCTCAGGTGTCTTGCTCTGACGGCGGAATGCGCGATTAGCGCGAGTACAATTCGACGACCAGACTCTCGTTGATCGTGGACGGCAGGTCAGTGCGCTGCGGGAACGCCTTGAAGGTCCCCTTGCCTGCCTTCGCGTCCACTTCGAGCCATTCCGGGAAACCTCTCGACTCGGCCGCTTCGAGCGCAGCCTTGACGCGCAGGTGGCCGCGCGCAAGGTCCGTCAGCTGTACAACGTCGCCGACGCGCAGCTGGTAGGACGGTATGCTTACCCGCCTGCCATTGACCAGAACCGCGCCGTGACGAACCACTTGGCGCGCCTCGGCGCGGGACGCGCCGAAGCCCATGCGATAAGCGACATTGTCCAGACGCCCTTCCAGAAGCTGGAGCAGATTCTCGCCCGTTTGACCCTTGCGCCGCTCGGCTTCCGCGTAGATACGACGGAATTGGTTCTCGAGCACGCCGTAGGTGCGGCGCATTTTCTGCTTTTCGCGCAATTGCACGCCGTAGCCGGACAGGCGCTGTCCGGATTTTTGTCCGTGTTGGCCGGGGGCGTAGGAGCGCCGCTCAATGGAGCACTTGTCCGTGTAGCACTTTTCCCCCTTGAGGAAGAGCTTTTCCCCCTCGCGGCGGCATTGACGGCATTTAGCGTCGAGGTTGCGAGCCACTTCTACAACTCCTTGTCAGATGCGACGCCGTTTCGGCGGGCGGCAGCCGTTGTGCGGGATTGGGGTGATATCCGTGATGCTGGTGATCTTCATGCCCAGTGCATTGAGCGCGCGCACCGCCGACTCGCGACCCGGACCTGGACCCTTGATGCGTACCTCCAGGTTCTTGACGCCGCACTCCTGCGCCGCCTTGCCCGCAGCTTCCGCAGCGACCTGCGCGGCGAATGGCGTGCTCTTGCGCGAGCCCTTGAACCCGGCCCCGCCGGCGGTCGCCCATGACAGGGCATTGCCTTGACGGTCGGTAATCGTGATGATGGTATTGTTGAATGACGCGTGCACGTGGGCGATGCCCTCGGCGACATTCTTCTTGACCTTCTTGCGAACCTTCGCAGCGGCTTTGACCATGATGTCAGCAGTACCCGGTTATTTCTTTGCAGCAGCGATCGCCTTGCGCGGACCCTTGCGCGTGCGCGCATTGGTGCGGGTTCGCTGGCCGCGGACGGGCAGCCCCTTGCGGTGGCGCACACCGCGGTAGCAGCCGAGGTCCATGAGGCGCTTGATGCTCATCGTGACCTCACGCCGCAGGTCGCCTTCGATGGTAAAGCGGCCTACTTCCTGACGCAGGCGCTCCATGTCGGCGTCCGACAGATCCTTGATCTTCGCCGAACGCTTGACGCCAGCGGCGTCGCAAATCTTCTGCGCACGCGGCCGACCAATGCCAAAAATCGCCGTAAGGGCGACTTCGGCGTGTTGATGATTGGGAATGTTTACCCCAGCAATCCGGGCCATTCAGATACCCCAAAAGCGAAACAGTAAATTATACGGCATCGATTGGTACGCATCAACCTTGGCGCTGCTTGTGGCGCGGGTCGGCACAGATCACACGCACAACGCCCTTGCGGCGGATGATCTTGCATTTGCGGCAGATCTTCTTTACTGAAGCGAGCACTTTCATAGAGTTCTCCCGAGAGAGGGTCTTGCTGCCTTACTTGCTACGGAAGACGATGCGCCCCTTGGTCAGGTCGTAGGGCGTGAGTTGCACGGTCACCTTGTCCCCGGGCAGTATGCGAATGTAGTGCATGCGCATCTTTCCCGAAATGTGCCCGAGGACGATATGTCCGTTCTCAAGCTTGACCCGGAAGGTTGCATTGGGCAGGGTTTCCATCACCTCGCCCTGCATTTCAATTACGTCTTCCTTCGCCATAAGTCCTTCGTCGCTGCCTCCTAGCGGGACGGGAAGCCAGCGCCCTTGAAGTTCGCCTTCTTGAGCAGGCTCTCGTACTGGTGCGACATGATGTACGCCTGCACCTGCGCCATGAAGTCCATCGTCACGACTACGATGATGAGCAGCGAGGTGCCGCCGAAGTAGAACGGCACATTCCACTTCAGAATCAGGAACTCCGGCAGCAGGCACACGAGCGTCACATACACCGCGCCGACGAGGGTCAGCCGCATGAGGATCTTGTCGATGTAGCGCGCCGTCTGCTCCCCGGGCCGGATACCGGGCACGAACGCGCCACTCTTCTTCAGGTTGTCCGCCGTCTCCTTGGAATTGAACACCAGCGCGGTGTAGAAAAAGCAGAAGAAGACGATCGCCGCGGCATAAAGCAGAACGTAGATCGGCTGGCCGGGGGACAGCGTCGCGGCGATGTCCTTGAGCCAGTTCATTCCCTCGGTGGCACCGAACCATCCGGCGACAGTGGCCGGGAACAAGATGATCGAGGAGGCGAAGATCGGCGGTATGACGCCCGACATGTTCAGCTTGAGCGGCAGGTGCGAGCTCTGTCCGCCGTAGATCTTGTTGCCGATCTGGCGTTTGGCGTAATTGACCAGAATCTTGCGCTGGCCGCGCTCGACGAACACGACCACGCCGGTGACTACGATTACGAGCGCGACGATGAAGATCGCTGTAAGCGGATGCATCGCGCCGGTGCGTACCAGTTCTAACAGGCCGCCGATGGCATTGGGCAGGCCCGCAGCAATGCCGGCAAAAATGATGATCGAGATGCCGTTGCCCAGGCCCCGCTCGGTGATCTGCTCGCCCAGCCACATCAGAAACATCGTGCCGGTGAGGAGGGTGGACACGGTGACAAACCGAAACATGATGCCGGGATCGAGCACCAGCCCCGGCTGCGACTCCAGCGCCACGGCGATGCCAAGCCCCTGAAAGAGTGCCAAGCCCACGGTTCCATAGCGGGTGTACTGCGTGATCTTGCGTCGGCCCGCCTCGCCCTCCTTCTTCAGCGCCTCGAGCGACGGGATCGCCACTGTCAGCAGCTGCATTATGATCGACGAGGAGATGTAGGGCATGATACCCAAGGCGAATATCGTGAAGCGCGACAGCGCACCGCCCGAGAACAAGTTGAACACACCCAGGATACCGCCCTGTTGACCTTGGAAAAGCTCAGACAGCCGCACCGGATCGATGCCCGGCACGGGGATGTGGGCGCCAATGCGATAGACGATCAGCGCACCTAGCAGAAACAGCAGCCGGCGCTTCAGATCCCCGAATTTTCCGGTCTTGCCCAGCGTTGCAGCAGGAGTCGCCAACTTGCCCTACCCTCAGATTTGTTCCGTCGCGACGGTGCCGCCGAGTGCCTCGATCGCGGCCCTGGCACCCTTGGTCGCGCCGACGCCGCGCAGGGTGATCTTCTTCGTCAGCTTGCCGGACAGGATCACTTTCGCCGACAGGGCCCGCGAGGGCACAACACCCGCCTGCTTGAGCACCAACAGGTCCACGTCCGCTACCGGCAGTCTTTCCAGATCGGACAGCCGCACTTCAACGTTTCCCTCGCGCGTCAGCGACGTGAAGCCGCGCTTCGGTAGCCGTCGCTGCAGCGGCATCTGGCCGCCCTCGAAACCGACCTTGTGGAAACCGCCCGTGCGGGACTTCTGTCCCTTGTGGCCGCGACCGGCCGTCTTGCCCAGACCGCTGCCGATGCCGCGTCCGACACGCCGCTTCGCATGCTTGGCCCCGGCGGCGGGCTTGATGTCGTTCAGTCGCATTTAGTCCTCGCACTTCACCAGATAGGCGACCTTGTTGATCATGCCGCGAATCGCAGGCGTGTCCTGCAACTCGACCCTTTGGTTCAGCCGGCGCAACCCCAAACCGCGCACCGTCGCACGATGCGGCTGCTTGGTGCCGATCAGACTCTTGACCAGGGTCACTTTGAGTTTCTTCTCAGCCATGGCGCTACCCCAGGATATCTGCGACGCTCTTACCGCGCTTAGCTGCGATCTCGGCTGGCGTGTTCATCGCCTGCAAACCGTTGAGTGTCGCGCGCACGATGTTGTACGGGTTGGTCGACCCGAGGCACTTCGCCAGCACGTCGGTCATGCCCATGACTTCGAATACTGCACGCATCGGCCCGCCGGCGATGATGCCTGTCCCGGCTGATGCCGGCTGCATGAGCACGGTGGACGCACCATGGCGGCCGATGACCGGATGATGCAATGTCCCGTCCTTGAGACTGATCTTGACCATCTTGCGCCGTGCCTCTTCCATTGCCTTTTGCACGGCAACCGGCACTTCGCGCGCCTTGCCCTTTCCCATTCCGATGCCGCCGTCACCGTCGCCGACCACGGTCAGTGCTGCGAAGCCGAGGATACGCCCCCCCTTCACCACCTTGGTGACGCGGTTGATCGACACCATTTTCTCGCGCAGGGAATCGTCGCGTTCCTCGGCCGCCTGCGGTTTTCTCGATTGCGGTTTTGCCATGCTATCCTCGACTAGAACTTGAGTCCGCCCTCACGCGCCGCCTCGGCCAGCGCCTTGACGCGACCGTGATACTGAAATCCCGAGCGATCGAAGGCGACCGCCTCGACGCCGCTTGCCTTGGCACGTTCCGCGATCAGCTTGCCCACGAGCGCCGCCGCCTTGGCGTTGCCGCCATTCGGCACCTGCTTGCGCACCTCGGGCTCCGCCGTCGATGCGGCGGCCAGCGTCTTGGTGCCGCAACTGGAGATGATCTGGGCGTAGATGTGACAGTTGGAACGATGCACCGCTAGGCGCACCGACTTGAGTTCACCAATTTTGGCACGGGCTTTACGTGCCCGGCGCAGACGCGCCTGCTTCTTGTCCATGATGTGCGCCCTTACTTCTTCTTCGTTTCCTTCAATGTGATGACCTCGTCGGCATAGCGCACGCCCTTGCCCTTGTACGGCTCAGGAGAGCGGTAGGCGCGAACTTCGGCCGCCACCTGCCCCACCTTCTGCTTGTCGATTCCCTTAATGAGGATCTCGGTTTGCGTCGGTGTTTCAACCTTGATGCCCGCGGGCATCTGGTGCACGATCGGGTGGGAGAAGCCCAACGTCAGGTTGAGCTTGTCACCCTGCGCCTGGGCGCGATAGCCAACGCCCACGAGGGTCAGCTTCCTCTCAAAACCCTTGCTCACGCCCTGGACCATGTTGTTCACCAAAGCACGCATGGTTCCGGACATGGCATTCGCATTGGCCGCGCCGTCGACGGCGATGCAGCGCAGCTTGTCGCCCTCCTGCTCCACCTTGACAGCCGGATTGACCGCCTGCGTCAGTGTTCCCAGCGGGCCCTTGATGATGATGGCGTCGGAATTGAGGGTTGCTTCCACGCCCTTCGGAAGCACTACAGGATATTTTGCGATTCGTGACATAGCCTCGTCCTCATGCCACAACGCACAGCACTTCGCCGCCGACGTTCGATGCACGTGCCTTGCGATCCGTCATCACACCCTTGGGCGTCGACACGATCGCAATACCCAGTCCGTTCATTACCCGGGGCAGATCGCCCGAACCCTTGTAGACGCGTAACCCGGGACGGCTGACGCGCTCGAGGCGCTCGATCACCGGCCTTCCGGCGTAGTACTTGAGCGCGATATCCAGTTGCGTGTGCCCGTCTGCATCGCGCACCGTGAAATCGTCAATGTACCCCTCTTCGCGCAACACGTTGGCGATGGCAACCTTCAGTTTCGACGAGGGCATCGCCACGGAGGTTTTTTGCGCAAGCTGCGCGTTGCGAATGCGCGTCAGCATGTCGGCGATGGGATCAGTCATGCTCATGCTCGATCTCCTCGTTACCAGCTCGCCTTGATCATGCCCGGCACCTCGCCGCGCATGGCAACTTCGCGCAGCTTGTTGCGGCACAGACCGAACTTGCGGAAAACACCGCGCGGACGACCGGTCAGCGTGCAGCGCGCGCGCAGACGTGTTGGACTGGCATTGCGCGGCAGCTGCTGCAGCTTCAGCCTCGCCTCGGCACGGTCGTCCTCCGAGAGTTTTGCGTTGTTGATCTGCGCGATCAGTTCGGCTCGTTTGGCGGCGAATTTTGCGACAATCTTGCGCCGCTTCTGTTCGCGGTTGATCAATGCGGTTTTCGCCATAGGACCCTCAGTTCCGGAATGGGAATTTGAAAGCCGCGAGAAGCGCCTTTGCTTCTTCGTCGGTCTTCGCAGTAGTGGTGATACTGATGTTCATGCCGCGCAAGGCGTCGATCTTGTCGTACTCGATCTCAGGGAAAATGATCTGCTCCTTGACGCCAAGGTTATAGTTGCCACGGCCGTCGAAACCACGGGCAGAGACGCCGCGGAAATCGCGAATGCGCGGCATGGCGATTGTCACCAGCCGATCGAGAAACTCGTACATGCGCGCGCCACGCAGCGTCACCATGCAGCCGATTGGATAGCCGTTGCGGATCTTGAAGCCGGCGATCGACTTGCGTGCCTTGGTGATTACGGGCTTCTGCCCCGCGATCTTGGTCATATCACCTGTGGCGTTCTCGAGCACCTTCTTGTCGCCGACCGCCTCGCCGACGCCCATGTTGAGCGTGATCTTGCTGATGCGCGGCACTTCCATCACCGACTTGTAACCGAAGCGCTTGCTCAGCTCTGGCATTACGGTCTGTCTGTAAAAATCATGCAAGCGTGCCATCTCGCCCCCTTATGCCTCCACGTTTTCGCCGTTTGACTTGAACACGCGCACCTTGCGGCCGTCGTCCAGGGTCTTGAAGCCGATGCGGTCAGGCTTCTGCGTGGTCGGGTTGTACAGTGCCACGTTGGAAACGTGGATGGGCATTTCCTTGTCCAGAATACCGCCCGGCTGGTTCTTTAGCGGATTGGGCTTGGTGTGTTTCTTCACGCGGTTCACGCCTTCGACGACGATGCGTTCGGCATCGATACGCTGAAGCACGGTGCCGCGCTTGCCCTTGTCCCGGCCGGCGATGACGACCACGCTATCGCCCTTGCGAATCTTTTCCATGGTCTTTCCTCAGAGAACTTCCGGCGCCAGCGAGACGATCTTCATGAAGCGCTCGGTGCGCAGCTCGCGGGTAACCGGGCCGAAAATGCGCGTTCCGATCGGCTCCAGCTTGTTGTTCAGAAGCACCGCGGCATTGCCGTCGAACTTGATCAGCGATCCATCCGCCCGGCGCACGCCCTTGGCGGTGCGCACCACCACGGCGTTGTAAATCTCGCCTTTCTTAACGCGGCCGCGCGGTGCCGCATCCTTGACGCTGACCTTGATGATGTCGCCGATGCCGGCGTAGCGGCGCTTGGAGCCGCCAAGCACCTTGATGCACATGAGCGAGCGCGCACCGGTGTTGTCGGCGACGTTTAGCAACGTCTGCATTTGAATCATTTTTTTCTCTCTCCAACTTAATCTGCGACCGCCGCCGCAGTCAGTCTTGGAACCCGTTCGGGTATGACCGCCCGATAGAACATACCGGGCGAGGGCAAAAGAGGCGCTATTTTACCGGCTTCGATGCATCCGGTAAAGTCGGCGCCGGGCTTTCAAATCACCCTGGCCTTCTCCAGCACACGGGTCACCCGCCATGCCTTGGTCTTGGAAATCGGGGCGCACTCCTCGATTTCGACCAGATCGCCGCCGGCCGCCTCAACGTCTTCGACGTGGGCGTGGTACTTGCGCGAGCGCATCAGGACCTTGCCGATCACCGGATGCTTCACCCGTCGCTCGACCAGCACCGTCACGGTCTTCTGCATTTTGTCGCTGACCACGCGGCCGCTCAGCGTACGCCGGGTCTTTTGGGTTGTTTCACTCATTTCGCCGCTACCCTTTCACGCAGAATCGTACGCACGCGCGCAATGTCTTTGCGCACTTTGCCCAACTGGCTCGTGTTGTTCAGTTGCTGGGTCGCCAATTGCATGCGCAGGCTGAATTGCGCCTTGAGCAGATCGAGCAATTCCTTGTTCAGGTCCGCGGTATCTTTCGCTCTAAGTTCCTTGGCTTTCATGATCACCCCAGCTGGCGCACGACGAACGTTGTCTCGATAGGCAGTTTCGCCGCTGCCAAGGCGAATGCCTCGCGGGCCAGACTTTCTTCGACGCCATCCATCTCGTATAGAACCTTGCCCGGCTGGATCTCGGCGACCCAGTACTCCGGATTGCCCTTGCCGTTGCCCATGCGCACCTCCGCCGGCTTCTGGGAGATCGGCTTGTCGGGAAAGATGCGGATCCAGATGCGACCACCGCGCTTGATGTGGCGCGTCATCGCCCGACGCGCTGCCTCGATCTGGCGCGACGTCAGCCGGCCCCGGCCGGTGGCTTTCAAACCGTACTCGCCGAAGCTGACCTTCGTGCCACGGGTGGCGATACCCTTGTTGCGCCCTTTTTGCTCTTTGCGATACTTCCTGCGTGCAGGTTGCAGCATGGCTGATTACTCCTTACCTTCCGTGCCCTGTCCCTCAGGCTTGGGCGCGGCGGCCTTGCGCACACGCTTTGCCGGGGCCTTGGCTGGTGTCTCGCCCGTCGCCGCCGGTGTTTCGCCGTCCGGTTTTGCCTCATCGGCCTTGCCCACTGTCGCTTTTGCCCGGGGCGGCCGCTTCGCCGCCGGCTTGGCTTCGGCCTCGCCCTCGGTCTTGGTCGCGGCCGGTCTGCCCGGAGCCTTGCGCACCCGCTTCGCCGGCTCGCTCTCCGGCGCTGCCTCGGGGGCGGACGCCGGCGCCTCGCTGCGCGCCATCATCTCGCCCTTGAACACCCACACTTTGATGCCTATGACGCCGTACGTGGTTTTGGCTTCGGACGTGCCATAGTCAATGTCGGCGCGCAGGGTATGCAACGGCACGCGGCCTTCGCGATACCACTCGGTGCGCGCGATTTCGATGCCGTTCAGGCGCCCGGCACTCATGATCTTGATGCCCTGGGCGCCGAGGCGCATCGCGTTCTGCATGGCGCGCTTCATGGCGCGGCGGAACATTATGCGCTTCTCCAGCTGCTGGGCGATGGAGTCCGCGATCAGCTGAGCATCCAGCTCAGGCTTGCGGATCTCTTCGATGTTGACGTGCACCTGCACGCCCATGATCCGCTGCAGATCGGCCTTGAGATGCTCGATGTCCTCACCCTTCTTGCCGATGACTACGCCCGGTCGGGCGCTGAAGACGGTGATGCGGGCATTCTTCGCAGGACGCTCGATTACTACCCTGCCAACGGAGGCGTGGGCCAGCTTCTTCTTCAGGTACTCGCGTACCTTGATGTCCTCGTTGAGCATGCCTGGGAAGGCACGGCTGGAGGCATACCAGCGCGACGTCCAGTCGCGCGACACCGAGAGGCGAAAGCCGGTTGGATTGATCTTCTGTCCCATTACTTCTCCTCAGTCGCCGACCGTGACGTAGATGTGGCAAGTCGGCTTCAGGATGCGAAAGCCGCGCCCCTTCGCCCGGGGCATGAACCGCTTCAGCACCGTGCCCTTCTCGACGAAGATGCGCGTGACTTTCAGTGCGTCGATGTCCGCGCCGTCATTGTGCTCGGCGTTGGCGATGGCCGATTCGAGCACCTTCTTGATGATTGCGGCACCTTTCTTCGGGCTGAAGTTCAGAATGTTGAGCGCCTTATCCACGGGCAGACCGCGGATCTGGTCCGCGACAAGCCGGCCCTTCTGCGCCGACAAGCGCACGCCGCGCAAACTCGCATTGGTTTCCATCGTCATGTTCCTACTTCTTGACCACGGCAGCCTTCTTGCCCGCCGTGTGGCCCTTGAAGGTACGGGTCAGCGCGAACTCGCCGAGCTTGTGGCCGACCATGTTCTCCGACACATAGACCGGAATGTGCTGCTTGCCGTTGTGGACCGCGATCGTCAGGCCAACGAACTCTGGCAGGATCGTGGAACGACGCGACCAAGTCTTGATCGGCCGCTTGTCGTTGGTGGCGCGGGCTGCGTCCACCTTCTTCAGCAGGTGATCATCGACGAACGGGCCCTTCTTTACTGAACGTGCCATGGTCTACCTCTTATCGCGCGTGCCGACGTTGCACGATCATGCTGTCGGTACGTTTGTTGCGGCGAGTCCGATACCCTTTGGTCGGGGTGCCCCACGGGCTGCAGGGATCGCGCCCCGCCGCCGTCTTGCCTTCGCCACCGCCGTGCGGATGGTCGATGGGGTTCATGGCCACGCCGCGCACCGTCGGCCGAATGCCGCGCCAACGCTGGGCGCCGGCCTTGCCGATGGAACGCAGATTGTTCTCCTCGTTGCCCACCTCGCCGATGGTTGCCCGGCATTCCACATGCACACGGCGAATTTCGCCGGAACGCAGCCGCAGCTGCGCATAACTACCCTCGCGTGCCAGCAACTGCACCGAGGTGCCCGCCGCCCGCGCCAGTTGCGCGCCCTTGCCGGGCACCATCTCGACGCAGTGAATGGTCGTGCCGACCGGAATATTGCGCAGGGGCAGGCTGTTGCCGGGCTTGATCGGCGCCTCGGACCCGCTGACGAGCTGCGTACCGGGCGTCAGCCCTTTTGGCGCGATGATGTAGCGCCGCTCGCCATCGGCATAGCACAACAACGCCAGACTCGCGCTGCGGTTCGGGTCGTATTCAAGGCGTTCCACCTTTGCCGGAATGCCGTCCTTGTTGCGCCGGAAATCGACAACGCGATAGTGCTGCTTGTGCCCGCCGCCTTTGTGGCGCGTCGTGATATGGCCATGGTTGTTGCGCCCGGCGGTGCTCTTCTTCTTCTCCACGAGCGAGGCAATCGGCCGGCCCTTATGCAGGTCCGCATTGACGACCTTGACGACCGAGCGCCGGCCGGGAGAAGTCGGCTTGACTTTCACGAGTGCCATTTACGCGCCTCCCCCTTCTGCGAAATTAATCTCCTGTCCGGGCTTCAGGCAGACGAAGGCCTTCTTCCAGTCTTTGCGCCGGCCCATGGAGCGACCAAAGCGTTTGTCCTTGCCCTTGACGTTGCTCACCTGCACCGACTCCACCTGAACCTTGAATAGAAGCTCGACGGCGGCCTTGATCTCAGGCTTCGTGGCATCAGGCGCGACGACGAAAACCACCTGCTCGTTCTTGTCCGCGACAAAGGTCGCCTTTTCCGAAACCTGCGGCGCAAGCAGCACCTGCAGCAGTCGCTCCTGGCTGATCGCGCTCATGCGAGTATCTCCTCCATCTTCGCCACCGCACCGCGGGTGAGCAGCACCTTGGGGAAACGGATCAACGACAGCGGATCCGCCTCCTTCACTTCCAGCACCAGCACGTTGGGCAGATTGCGCGCGGACAGAAACAGGTTCTCGTCCACCGCGTCGGTAATGACCAGCACCGAATCCAGCCCCATGCCCTTCAACTTCTGTGCGAGCAACTTCGTTTTCGGCGCGGCGACGCTGAAGTTCTCCACCACCGCCAGGCGATTCTCCCGTGCCAGCTGAGACAGTATGGACGCTATACCGGCGCGGTACATCTTGCGGTTCACCTTGTGGCTGAAATCCTCGTCCGGCTTGTTCGGGAAAATCTTGCCGCCGCCACGCCACAGCGGGCTGGAGGCCATGCCGGCGCGGGCGCGACCGGTCCCCTTCTGGCGCCATGGCTTGCGGGTCGACTTGCTCACCTCGCTGCGCGCTTTCTGTGCCCGGTTGCCGGAACGCGCGTTGGCCTGGTAGGCAACGACAATCTGATGCACGAGCGCCTCGTTGTAGTCGCGCCCGAACAACGTGTCGGAAGCCTGCAGCGTCGCACTCGGCTGCCCCTGGTCATTGATGAGTTGCAGTTCCATCGCGCCCCCGCTCAGTTGCCGGCTTTCACGGCCGGGTGAACGACAACATCGCCACCCTTGGCACCGGGCACCGCGCCCTTGATCAGCAGAAGCTGGCGCGCCTCGTCCACCCGCACCACCTCCAGATTCTGTGTCGTGCGCATGACATCGCCGTAATGTCCGGGCAGTTTCTTGCCGGGAAAGACACGGCCGGGATCCTGGGCCATGCTGATCGAACCGGGCTTGTTGTGCGAGACGGAGTTGCCGTGGCTGGCGCGGTTGGAGGAGAAGTTGTGGCGCTTGATAACGCCGGAGAATCCCTTGCCCTGGGATGTGCCAGTGACATCCACCTTTTGCCCGGGGCTGAAGATGGTAACGCTGACCGTATCGCCGGGTTTGAAATTCACCAGTTGCTCCGGCGTGAGGCGGAATTCCCTCATGACATGGCCGGCTTCCACCCCCGCCTTGGCAAGATGTCCGGCCATGGGCTTGGCAACACGGCTGGCGCGGCGCGTGCCATACGTTACCTGGATCGCGCAGTAACCATCGGTTTCCTGGGTTTTGATCTGGGTCACGCGGTTGTTCGATACGTCGAGCACGGTCACCGGGAAGGCAGTGCCATCGTCGGTAAATATGCGCGTCATACCGACCTTGCGACCGACAAGGCCTAGAGTCATTTGTTGTTTCCTCCTGAGAGGCGCCGACTGCAATTGGTCGGCGGTTCAAATTCCGTGAGGGGTGGGGAGCTGGAGCGAAGTGACAGGAAACCGCCCGGTGTCACTTTCCTCGCATCACTCCTGTCTTCTCACGCCATACCTATTGCAGCTTAATCTCGACATCGACACCGGCCGGCAGATCCAGTTTCATCAACGCATCAACGGTCTTGTCCGTCGGATCGATGATGTCCATCAGACGCAGATGCGTGCGAATCTCGAACTGGTCGCGCGACGTCTTGTTCACATGCGGCGAGCGCAGGATATTGAAGCGCTCAATGCGCGTGGGCAGGGGTACCGGCCCACGCACCACGGCGCCCGTGCGCTTCGCCGTATCGACGATTTCCAGCGCCGACTGGTCGATCAGGCGATAGTCGAACGCCTTGAGTCGGATTCTGATCTTCTGGCTCTGCATTTAGCTTCCAATCATCTATGGCCCACGC